>ERZ772912.136-NODE-136-length-35587-cov-5.402679_pt1 | contig 35587 bp, 40 predicted proteins | sample MGYA00512119_ERZ772912 | MGnify/ENA primary metagenome ERZ772912 (study PRJEB29015, sample SAMEA2738048) | human oral metagenome | biome: human oral; feature: human-associated habitat; material: saliva | place: China | collected 2230 ...
CGCCTACCGCCTCGGCGTGTTGGATGGCCGGAGAGGTTGGCGGCGCGTCGTTTGGTTCATCAACAAACTGTTTTTTTGGCAGCGCAACCACTGCCGGGGCGCATACGCCGCCGTCAACCGATGCTCATACAAAAACAAAAGCCCTGCCGACGTATGGCAGGGCGGAATCAACAAACGATAAAACGGCTGCGCGGCGGTGTTGTCCGCACCGTGCTCCGCGCCAGCCTCAGCAGCGATAGCCTGCATCAGCCTTTTTTACCGTCCCCTGCAGGGGAGGCGGATTTTACCACCGCTGATACAAGGAGCTGCAAAAAATGAAACACCGTTGCAAAAACTGTAACAAACTATTGGCCATAGGCACAGGCAAATTCGAAATCAGATGCCCGCGCTGCAAAGCCGTAAATACCATCTGTTCTTTGACAACCGACAACACCCCCAAACTTTCAGATAACCATTCAGAGCACCGAGAGTGCCGTTTTACCTTCGATATTCAGGAGACAAAATGACACAAAAACCCCACCCCTTGGTGCCTTGGATGGGCGGCAAACGCAGACTGGCAAAACACCTTATCCCCATGTTTCCCGAGCATTCCTGCTATGTCGAGCTGTTCGCAGGAGGAGCAGCACTGTTTTTCTTACGGCCGCAACCAGCCAAGTGCGAAGTCCTCAACGACATCGACGGCCAACTCATCAACCTTTACCGCGTAGTACAACACCATTTCGACGAATTTGTCCGGCAGTTTGACTGGACATTGACCAGCCGAGAAGTTTTTGCCCGGCTGCAATCCGTTCCCCCGGAGAGCATGACCGACATCCAGCGAGCCGCCCGTTTCTTTTACTTGCAGCACACCGCCTTTGGCGGAAAGACTGTCCATCAACATTTTGGTACGACCACCACCTCAAAAGCATGGGATGCCTCTCAAATCAGAGCAAAGCTGACAGCGGCGCGAAACCGCCTAAGCGGGGTATTTATCGAGAATGAGCCGTGGGAGCGTTGTTTCAAGCGATACGACCGCGAGCACACCTTCTTCTACGCCGATCCGCCGTATTGGCAGACTGCAGGCTACGACCGTGCTTTTGATTGGGCGCAGTATCAACTGCTGGCCAAAGTAATGAGTGAGAGTAAAGGAAAAATCATGTTGTCCATTAACGACCATCCGGACATCAGGAACTTGTTCAAAGACTTCCGCATTGCCCAGTTTGAACTGGCCTATTCCATCGGCAGGAGCAAAACCGGCAAGACAAGCGGCGAGCTGGCCATATGCAATTGGTAAATAAAAAAGCGACGGCAACGTCGCTTTTATAAAAAAGTGAAAAAAGATTGCAGATAGTGCAACAAAAAACAAAACGGATTTTCTCAAGAATCAGCGCAGTTTTTCGCAGGCCGCTTCACTATAGTGCGACGAGCAGATAGAAGCTCTGATAAGCAGCGGGCGGGAATGGGGCAGGGCATGGTTAAAGACGGCGGATATGGTGGTGAGTTCGCGGGCGACGCTGGGGGCTTGCACTTCCTTCAGGCGGCGGTCGCGCCATTCGGCAAAGTGGTGCGGCATGACTTCGGAGGTTTTAATGTCGCAGATGGGGTCGCGCAAAAAGCGGGCAAGGCGTATGTCTTCGCTGCGGCTGCCGCGTTTGGTGGGGGTGACTTCCGCGCGGTATCGGCGGATGATGTCGCCGACGGTTTGATTTTTTGGTGTGATGCCAAGGGCACGGCTGGTGATTTCGGCTTCGGTTTGCGCTGCCCATGCCTTTGCTTCGGCGGACGTGCGGAATGTTTTGGTGCGGACGTTGCCACGCAGGCGCACGCGGACGAGATACTTGCCGTTTCGTTTGGTGATGCTGGCCATGATGTTGATTTAAAAAAAGGATGGTGTATTTAAAAATACACCATCCGTCAGGATTTTATAAAGTAATTGGTGTTCGTTTGGCACACAGTTACTTTAAGTTATTGATGTTAAATATTATGTTGGTGCCGACAGCGAGACTTGAACTCGCACAGCCTAAGGCCACTACCCCCTCAAGATAGCGTGTCTACCAATTTCACCATGTCGGCATAATTCGTTATTTTTAATTTACTTTCCACCAGCCGGAGAGGAAGGGGCATTCGATGGAGCGGTATGTGCAGGCATTGTCTGTTGTACATTTCCAAAATCCAGCTTGCTTTTGCCAGAATGAGTAGAAATATAAGTTAATGCCAAACAAGTTGCAAAAAAGATTACTGTTGCAATAGCCGTACTGCGGCTGAGAAAATTACTGTTACCTGCAGAACCAAATACGCCTTGTGCGCTACCGCTACCGCTGGCAAATGAGGCTCCTGCATCTGCGCCTTTGCCGTGCTGCATCAATACCAAAAGGATGACGCTTAATCCGGCAAAACTGTTTACGATCATAATCAGTGTTTTAAATGCTTCCATAATTTCAAGCTTGCTCTGCTGCCCGGATAATGTCGGAAAATGCTTCGTAGGTTAAAGAAGCTCCTCCAACCAAAGCACCATCCACATGCGGAACGGCAAAAATATCTGCTGCGTTCGCGGAATTGACACTACCACCGTAAAGAACGCGGATTTTAGCATCGTTCCCGCACAATGACAATATTTCGCTATAAATAAATGCGTGCATATCGGCAATTTGTTCTTTATTGGCAACTTTTCCCGTACCTATAGCCCATACCGGTTCGTATGCGACGGCGAAACAGTCGGTTTTCAAACCTTTCAAAACGGAAAGCTGATAGGCAACGGCTTCTTTTTCGCGGCCGTCTTCACGTTCTTTTAAGCTTTCGCCCACACACAATAATGGCGTTAGACCGACGGCAAGGACATTCTCGATTTTGTGCCGTTGGATGTCATTCTTTTCGTTGAAATACAGGCTGCGTTCGGAATGGCCGATTAAAACGACATCGACGCCGACATCTTTCAGCATTTCGGCCGAGACTTCGCCTGTATAAGCTCCGTTTCCTGCAAAACGGCTGACGTCTTGGGCGCAGGTGTGGATGGTATTGTTCAACACGATTTGCACGGCGTTGTGCACTTGGGACAAATACACTGTCGGCGGGGCAATGCCGATACATACTTTTTGCTGTACGGGCATGCTGCGCAATTTATGCACGAGCGCATTGTTGTTTTGCAGACGGCCGTTCATTTTCCAGTTGCCGATTACCCATTTTTTATCCCACATCGTTCAAATCCTCGTTTTAGAACGGGCGTGATTGTACCCGAATTTGTCGGCCCGCAGTAGCCAGACGGACGTTGTCAATAAAACTCCGCTTCTCCGTCCGGCCTGGTTTTGAAGCGTTTGTGCAACCAATAGTATTGTTCCGGCATTTCGCGTATCCGTGCTTCGATAAAATCATTCATGCTCTGCGCGTCTGCTTCTGGATTATCCGTGGGAAATTCATCCCAGGCCGGGTAAAAGCGCAATTCCACGGTACCATCGGGCAAACGTGTCGGAATGGCGGGAATGACCTTGGCGCGCGTTAAGGCCGCGATACGGCTCAGTCCGGCAATCGTGGCCGTCTGAATGCCGAAAAAACGGACGAATACCGAGTCTTTGCGGCCGAAATCCTGATCGGGCAGATAAAGGAAGGGCGCATTGCTTGCTTTGAGCTGCTTGATAATCGCACGCAAACCTTCGTTACGTCCGATAAGGAAGACGTTATTATAGCGGTGGCGGCCTTTCAGGATTTGCTCGTCCAGTGCCGCATTTTTCTGGTGCGAATACATGCTGATCAGCGGCACATCTTGGTTCAGGGCATATACGGCCAATTCGAAGGCTGTAAAATGCGGGTACAGCAAAATCACTTTTTCGCCTGCAGCCAGCGCGTCGTCGAGGAAATGCTTGTCCCGATAACGCACCAGGTTTTTCAGACGGCCTGCATCCCCGTACCAATACAGACCATACTCGGCCAACAGCCTGCCCATATGTTTGAAATGCTCTTTCAAAACAGAGGTTCGCCGCTTTTCGTCCCATTCGGGAAAGCACTTGGCCAGATTGATTTGCCCGACGCGGCGGCGCGGGGCAACCAAATAATAGCTCAAGATACCGATCATGCGGCCGATTGCCCCGATGACGGAAAACGGCAGCAACTGGATCAGATACAAAACGGCAAACAGAATCTTCATTTCTCTTTTTTCAGACGGCCTGTCGAGTAAAAGCGGGCATTATACGGCAATTGGGCTATTAGCACGAAAACCCTTATTCTATAAGGGTTGAGATAGAAAAAACATTCCGCAAAACACGGTTTATAGGCGTAGATTTCTCTTTTAAAATCAAAGCTCGTAAAATTTTTGCGGAACGTTTTTCAGGTGATTTCAACCCTCTGAGTTTCAGACGGCCTTTGTTTTATCGAAGAGTATCAGACAACGCCTTATGCCTTGCTTTGCAATCATTGTACAAGCCGATGACTTGCAACGACCACGGCAATACGTCCGCTCCTGTTCCACCCTCAAGTTTAGGCAGGATCGGGCATGGTTGCACAAGGTCGGCCGGCGGTTTAATTGCCGTCGGCAATGGCGGCATTGATGACTGACACGCCGTCAGAATCAACACAGACGTTACGATAGACAGGCTTTTCGACAATCTTTTGGACTTGAACATATCGCACCCTTTCTTTCTCTTCACGCACGGCCTTGCCGGTTTGATACATGGCGGACGTTTCGCGGTCTTGCTTCGCCTTTTCAATCGCGGAATCTTTCAGACGGCCTGAAATTTCCGCCGCCATTGATTCACGTCCGCGCCGGTATTGGGCGGCATGGTCGTATTGCCATGCAGCAATGAGGGCAAGCAGCAGGGCGGTGGCAAGGGCGGGTTTCCAATGTTTCATCAGCCAAATCATCGGTTCGCCTCCATGCACTTGTTGTGCCGTTCCAACTGCCGCGTCCACACGCCCCAGCAGCCGTTTTGCCGCACGCTGCAATCGCGCCCTTTGGTGTAGCGGTATTTGAGCAGGGCGCGGCAGGCTTCGGTGTGCCTGCCTGCGAGCAGGTGGCGGCGGATGGACGACTTGGCGAAGGTGTCCGCGCCGTATTGGTACACAAAGTCGGCATACACGTCGTATTCCGCCTGCGACAGTTTCACGCCGGGGAGGAGGGCTTTCAGACGGCCTTCGTCTTTGGCGATATGAGCGCGGGCGATGTCGACGGCCTGCGCCTGCGTCACGGGCGGGTCGGTCATTGTGACGCGGCGGCCGTCGGGGTAGACGGTGCTGCCGATGCCGATAGTGGGGACGCCGCCGGAATCGCGGTAGGGTTCGGTACGGTAGCCTTCGTGTTTGACGAGGGCGGCGAAGAAGGCGGCGGAAACTGCAAGGCCGCCGACGGCGTATTTAATTTTGTTACTCATGACACTCACCTCTTGTTTTCTTCAATTCCAATTCGCGCTTCTGCACTTCGAGGTCGTGGATTTTCTTCTCTTCTTTGCGCCTTTCCACTTCCCTGCGTTCGCGCTGGCGGCTGTAATGCCAGTTCATCAGGAAGCCGCAGACGGCGACGAGTGCGCCGACCACGGTCAGCAAATCGATGGATTTGATTGCGCCGACAAAGCTGCCGACCGCGCCCGTCCATGTGATGCCCTGGCTGATTTCGGGCAGGTTGCTCGGTTTCATGTGTTTTTTTCCTTTTTTCAGACGGCCTCTACGCCACGGCCACTTCCGCCGCCACGGAAAGCAGCGTCAGCGGCAGCGGATGGATTTGGCGGACAAAAATTTGAGCGTCCGCACTCCATTGCGCACGCAGCACAATTTCGATTTGTTCGCTTTTTGTTTGCGGCGGACTTCCGGGCGGCTCCGTGCGCCTTTGCTTATATTCGACAAGCTCGGTATCGGATTGACCGGCAAAGATGCCGCTTGTACGGTAGACGCGCAGCCATATCTTATTGATATTCTTCATGCGGCCCTGCCCATAGGCATGATCTACGGCCGCAGTCAGCGGCAGAGTCTGAGCATCTGCGCCTATCGGCAGGCCGACGTGTATCTTCACCGCCTCAACAGGCAGACTGACGGTTCCGTCTTTTACAACTTGCGGCGGCATAACGGCACCGTCCGCAAGTATCGAAACCGTCTTTCCTTCAAGGTGCTGCAACCCCTTCAGGGTATTCGTTGCCTCGCCGTTGTAGCTTAGGCCGCAATCGACGAAGAAGGCATCGTCAAGACTGGTAAACCTCCTAGGCCGCATCCGCTCGATGTATCGAACGTCCTGATTATTAATGTTTCTTCGGACGACGCAGTACAACACATCATCCGCACCTTCGGCCACGCAGGCGCAGCTTTCAAACGCGCCGTCCGTATCGTGCTTGTGCCATGCGCCGACTTGCTGTTCGGGGATATAAGTACAGCCCAAGAGCGTTCCGTTATCCGATACCGCCCAGATAACGGGATAAGGAGATTTTCCCAGCGCTAAATCGCGCACTTCCCGCCAATCGAACAAATGCGGGCAACGCAGCGAAAGGTCGCCCGTCACATACCCGCCCGCCTGCCAGTTATAAGCCAGTTCGCGGATATGCCCGCCGCGAGAAGCGGCATAAATCAAGCTGTTATTGACAACGACAGGCTGCACGTTTGATGCGCCGATATAGGATTGAGGCGAAACGGAAATACTGTCGGGGGTTAAAACATCACTATTGAGCGTGCCGATGTTCCATTCCGCGCCCGAAGTTAGCAGCACAGGTTTTGCCAGCGGCACAATATGCAGGATGCGCCCGGCCTCGCGCGCGGCAATGCGGAATAAAATACGGTCATCCGCCCTGCCCGGTACAGAATAAGACATATTGCTTTCCGTGCCGCTACGGGTCATCCACACATGCAACGGCTTGTCCGTCGTTCCTGCAAACACACGCCGCTGCTGGTGGTACGACACGGCGGACGGATAATTGCTGCTGCCGAGTTTCACGCGGCCGATTTTCGCATTGCCCACTTTGATTTTTGGATCGGTGTACGCCCTACCCGGGGATACCACCGTTATTGACTTCAAACGACCGTTTTCAATAACGGGCGAGAGCACCGCGCCGTAACCTGTCACATCTTCTATCTCCGGTTTCGGCCTACCCCTAATGCCAAACTCTAATACCGCTTCACGGCCTGCATTACGCCTTACCCCGTCGGCATCATTCCGTCCATTTGGCAAAGTATCGAACGACACGCCGATAGTCCGCTCCTCCGGCGTTTTATTTAAATGCCCGGTTTTTATCACTACGCTGTAAACAGCAAGCATTTGCAGGCGCGGATTGGTATAGTCCCTGCCGCCGTTAATAACAGTAATACCGGTAATACTGTTGTTGGCCACCGTGATTTCCAACACTGCCCCGCTGCCCGACTGATCGGCGACGGCAAATTCGTAGACCCGCCCGAACGCATTGATGCGCTGCCCAGTACGGTGCCGTCCGTTCGGATAACCCATACCGTACGACGGAGACGGCCCCCCGCCGCTTGTAACGGCAACCGATTCAATCGCACCCTTATCGGTATAGCCGCTGCCGCCGTCAACAACCTCAACTTCCGAGATACCGTTGGCGGCAAACGGGTCTTCATAAATCGGCGGGGTAATGGACAAATCGGCAGATATATTGTCATCAACCAACTCCGTCCCCATCGTCTGACCGATATAGCCGTACATGCCGGCGGCCTTCTTGTAAACCTTGTAACGGGATGCGCCGTCCACCTTTTGCCAACTCAAAATATTTTTATTGCCGGTGGTATAAAGATTGTTGCTCACCGCAACCGCAGCGGAAATTTCACTTTCAGTCACACCGTCGCGGGCGACGGCCGTTACAACATAAAAAGAATCTGTCGCCCCCTTACTGTCCGCCACAACTGTCCGTATGCTCAAACCTTGCGGCGGCCTGATAGACGGCTTAAAGGATATTTCCGCCAGCCGCCAATCCGTATGACCGTAACGCCGCAATTCCAAAGGCGGATGATTCGGATGGACAAGCGTCATCACATCGGCCGACTGGACATAATGGATGCCGAACAAATCACCCTCGCCGTACGGGGTTTCAATTTCATAGGGCTGATCGCCGCTCAATACCGTCCCGCCGAAGCTGTGGAAGCGGCAATAATGTTCGCCAAACTCCACAATCAAAGTCTGTGTATCGGAATACGCAAAAGGGATAAGGCGGGCTTTTTTGTCCGCATATTTTGCCGGGCGGATAAATTCAAAACCCGCACGGTTTTCCAGCGACCCTTGCGGGCGAACCATAAAATTACGGCACAGCGCCAACCCGTTCTGATACCCAGCATCCTCCAGCCGTCCGAACATCTCGGCCGAAATCTCACCGCCGGAAAAAGTCTGTTTTAAAAAACGAATATTCGACATTACCTATCCTTTATCCATGGTGCCGTATGCGGGCGGGTACGCTGCTGCTGCAACGCATCGGCATTTTTAGCCGCCTGCAAAGCCTGCATTGCCTGTTGGGCGCACATCGCGCCCATTTGGGCACCTGTATCGCCTTTAATAACAATGCCGGCCAACATCGAAGACAAATGCCACGACAAAGCGGCGGTAAACAAAGGGGAAAACAACGTGGTATCCGTAACGCGGGCGATGTAGCTTATTTCCGATATTTCATGTTCCGCGTGCAGGATGCGGCGGCCTTCTTCCGACAAGCCCATCGTCCAATCACCGCACCCTGACACATTCAAAACCCGCAAGCAGTTTCCGGGCAGGACGTAATCCCACGCACCCTCAAGCCGCGCCGGTTTTGTCCGCACCGTAGCGAACCCCCATGCATGCATCTCCAATAACTCATCCCTGGCGGCAGGGTAAAAAGTTGCACAATATTCGGCTTGCGCGCTGCCTTCGGGCGGATTGATGCTGGAGACAGTCGCACTGTCGCCCAGCCGGGATAAGGCCAGATTGCAGATTTCTACTTCAGATGCCATAACTGTTCCGTGAGATTCAAGAAAAGACGGCACAAGGCCGTCTGAAAATTAGGATTGCTTACCTGCCCCTTTGACCTTCGCCCCCTTGGCAGATCCTTCGCCCTCGCCCTCGCCTTCGGCAGATACCGGCTCTTTCGGCTCAAACCAAGATGCCTCCAAGCCTTCTTCTACCTCGAACTCATCCCCGGCGCGGCGCAACGAACCGTAAAAACCATCTTTAGTTGCGATCACTATCATTTTTTGCTCCCCCATGTTTTCGGACTTTCGGGCAGCGGCGTATTGCATTGGATGCCGCTGACAATATGCACGTTCACCTTACCCGCCGTAGCTGTCCCCGCCACGGTGAAGTAACCGCGGACGTAACGCTTATGCCTGACAGGCAGCGGCAAAACATATTGCGCACCCGCCTTTAAGTCGGCAGGAACGAGAGCCTCCCCGCTGATCACATCGGCAAAAGTGCCGTTCTCGGTATCACTGTGCTGTAAGGAGAAACGCAGCGAAGTCAGCCCCGCAAAACCTGCCGCTACCGACAACACGGCATACAGCGGCTGGGGAGACTGCCCGAGGTCGGGCGTTTTTTGTCCGAAATCAACCGTATTCCCGGTTGCCGCAGATGCGGTAACGGCCTGCGCCGCAGACAGTTTCAGCGTCGAATCTAAAATCATATTTCCTCCCTTTAAGCCACTCGGGCTTCAGTGTTGAGCAGTGCGTCGCAAATGCGGACGGGAACCCCGTCAAACGTAACGACCTTTTTCCCCGCCACGTCATCCATAGCCAGCGTCGAACCGACCACCTTGTTAGTGATTTGGCGACGCAAGAAACTGCGGATTTCGCGGTTGCAATAAAAGACGGCGCGGCCTGCGTTAATGTTCGGAATCATCTCCAGTGCCTCGGTCATCAAATCGATTAAGTCTGCCCCAGCCGAAGCATCCTTTTTCAAATCGGCCGTTTTGATATTGGCAATACGGACCGCGTACCGCCAATCGCGCACCACCAAGCCCGTTTTCCACATAAACTTACTGGTCAGCGACTCATAAGGGTGTCCGTTGCTGTCATTTACGGTCTGACGGCCCAAATCTTCTTGCGCCAAACCCGCCGTAAAGCCCTTCGGATAAATCATGTGCAGCGTATTGGGCGACCATACGACCAGCCAAATAGATGTGTTATCTGCGCCCGCACCCTTGCCGTCCAAAATATTGCGGCCGTTGGCAGCCCTTTTGTCCGAATAACGCTGGCTCAAGCCGGTAAATGCCGCACCGTCCGTATCGCCGTAGAACAAGGTCTGCGTCATCTTCTGATTCATCGCCTCGATAAACGGCCGCTCCTCACTCAAACGCCAGGCGGCGGAATTACCGTTCAGCTTGGCCAACTCCTCATCAATCTGAGAACGCGCCTCCAACATGCCGATGGCGTCTTTTACGCGGGCAATCTGCGACTTGGAAGGCGGAACGCCCTTATACAACTCGCGCCATACCGCTTCAGGCAGGCCGGTGCGGATGATGGTGGTGTGGTCGGTCGTGCCGTTTGCTTCGAGATACGTCGCGTCTTCCAACACCTCATTGGTTTCATTCAAAATTTCAACAATATCCGTTACGATACTGCCGTTTTTATCCATACGGGCGGTTACATCCGCCAACGTAGGATTTAAATTGCCGATAGTTGCCATATGCTTACTCCGTTAAATCAAGGGTTCATTTCGCTGTTAGGGTAAAGTCGGCGGGCATCGCCATTCACTGCCTGCCGCCCGGCGGGGACAAAGGTATCTTGAGAAATGGCACGCCCCGCACGCACCATAAACCGGATGATTTCCGGATGGTTGCCCAACCCGCTTTCATTAAGCAGGGTTTGCAATTCGGGCGTGCCGAAAGCATCCAGTGCCTTTTTTGCCGTCCCCAGGCTTTCGGCCAGCTTCTCGCCGCCGTATTCCTTATCAGCCTTCGCGCTGGCCGCCCAATCTTCACGCGCCTGCGCCAAAGCCTGCGCCTGCTTTTCCGCCATATGGGGCGCAAGCTTGCCCAGAATCAAATCGGCCTTTTCCTGCGACAATCCCGCCTCACGCGCGGCTTCGGCATAAACCCCCATCGTTTCCGCGTCGTATTCCATACCTTCCGGCGCGGTAAACACATACTCTTCCGGCGGCACATCTACTGCTGCCGCCTCCGCCGGCTGCTGATTTTCCGCCGTACCGGCTTCCGGTTGCGCCGCGTCTCCGCCCTGCGGTTCTGCCTGCGGCTCCGCTTCCGGCTGCGTCAACAAAGTTTCTTCATTCGCCTCGCTCATTTTCCCTGCCATCCATCAACATTAAAAAAAACTCACTACCCTGCACCTGCTGCAACAGGTAAAGCCCCATTGCCCGACGCCCTTCATTAAAGGCCGTCTGAAGCGGGTCGCCGTTAAAACTGCTGCGCCATACGCCGGACTGCGCCAACAGAGTGCGGACGATATTCCGCCCCCACTCCTGCTGCATCAAAAGGCCGAAGGCCTCCTCCTGCCGTTTGGCCGCTGCTTTTGCAGCTTCGCGCTTCGTTTCCTGCTCGGACTGCGCGTCCATATTGTCAAAAACAGGCATATCGCTCACCCAATCCGGGCAGCCCGACGGCACCCGCTTTTACATTCCGCGCCATCATAAATTACAGACCGCCCCATAACGGGTGTCGCCCGTTATAAACCACCGCGATACGTATCATGGCGCCATCTATCGGAAAGGAATGGTTATGGCGGTTTCAAGCGAAATTCGGAAAACAGGTATTTACATCGGCGACGGCGCGACAAGCCGTTACCCCTTCAAATACAAAGTATTGTCGGTCGAATATATTTCCGTCGTCGTATCGGACGGCAGCGGGGAAGATAAAGAATTGGCACACGGGAGAGACTACGAAGCGGTCGTGGCCCGCAATCAAGACATAGAGCCGGGCGGATATATCGACTTAAAGAAACCACTGCCGAGAGGGCACAGATTGGTGATTGTCAGCAATCAGGACTACCTTCAACCCACCGTATTAACCAACCACGGCGGGTTTTATCCGACAGTATTGAATGCGGCTTTAGACCGCCTGACGATTCAAATCCAGCAATTAAGCGAGAACGTCGAACGCTCTTTGAAGGTCGGCGTCATCACACCTGAAAATGTCAGTCTGAACCTGCCCACGCCATACCCGAACAAAGGCCTGGCATGGAATGCCGAAGGGACGGGGCTGACCAACACCGACTTTCACGAACAGGCCGCCGCCTCCGCCGCACGCGCGGAGGATGCCGTAAGGCAGGCGGAAAACGAAGTCAAAAAAGTGGCCGCCGTATTGTCCGGCCTGAAAACCGTTCCCACATTCGCCTCAATCGACCTGTTGCGGCAAGCCGTCAAAAGCGATTCACCCGCAGCCATCGTATCGGCCTACTACGAAGGCAAACCCGGCGGGGGCGGCATCTTTATTGCCGACGCACGCGACAAATCCAGCGCCGACAACGGCGGCACCGTGATTGTGGCGGCAGACGGCACGCGGTGGAAACGCCAAATCGAAGGCAGCCGCGTCACACTGGCCGATTTCGGTATTCTGCCGGACGGCTCGGACGTAGGAGCGGCCATCAATAAAGCATTTGAAGCCTGCGCGGGGTTGTATTTACTGGTCGCCGATGCGGGCACCTATCTCACGTCGGTCGAATTGAAAGCACCGACCGGATTGCGCTTTTCAGGTGCCGGTATGTATCGCACACTGATTAAGGCCGCCCCGTCGCTACCGGCCATCGCCAACCTGCTGACCAATAAAAGCAACAACTACGAAACCCGCACCGCCTACGACCACAGCATCCACATCGCCGATATTGCATTTGATGCCGACTGGCGCGGACGGTACTCAATCGGCACGCCCATCAACAACCAGGCCTGCGGCGTTAAATTTTCCGCCGTCCGTTTATCCAGCCTGATTAACGTCCGCGCCATCAATGCCGCCCTGCACTGCTTCGATATTTGCGCCGACCAGTACGTAGATACCGGCAATGTGGCCGACAATGCGGCCAACCAGTCCGAACAAATCCTTCTGCGCGGCTGCGTGGCGGGAAACCCGTACCGCGATGACGGATTCACCACGCACAACAGCCGGAACATTACTTTTGAGGATTGTATCGCCCTGTTTGACGGCAGCGTTTCCGCACTTGGCAACACTCAACAAGGCTTCGAGGCCGACGAAGGCAGCACCGGCGTCGCCTTTAGAAACTGCGTCGCCAAAGGCTATCACTGCGGCTACCAATCCAAAGGGCACAAAACCACCAAACCGGCCGAACAAATAGTGTTTGAAAACTGCACGGCGGAAAAATGCGCCGTCGGCTTCATGGCATCCACGGGTAGCAACCCGCAAAACAGACCAGGCTATGTACCGCAAGGCGTGCGTTTTCTAGGCTGCACTGCACGGGCATTGGCCGGAAACACACACAGGGCGATACCTGCCGCATTGTGGATATACGGCGCGGATTCCGTATATGTGGAATCATTCCACAATTACAGTTCGGCCAATATCGTCATCGAACAAGGGGTAGGCTACGTCAATCTCGGACACATCGTTTTTGCCGAAAAAGTCGGCACGGAAGCGGCCGCATGTATCGAGATACGCGGCACGGCGGGCAAAAACAGCAGCACCACCATCTACGGTTTCAAGACGGCGGTCAGCCAAGCCCTGCCCGTCTTGGTGAAGGATGATGCCAACGCCGTCTTATCCATTGACGGCATGATTGCAAACGGGGAAAACAACGAAGCGGCGGTCAAACTGAAACGCAACCCGAGGGACAGGATTACCGGATTGCGCGTCACCGGCTACAACAACGTGAGCGTTTTCCTGATGGGCGACAACATCCCGCTTAAAGGTTATTGCATCCTGGACGCATACAACAAAACCTATCTATTCGGCAATACCACCGACACCCTGCCCGCACCGCGCGGGACAGTCATTACAAACCCCATAGGCTCCCAATACGTGCAAAAATCCGATAACGGACTTCAGCCAAACTGGAAGCTGGTTATCGATGCATCATGAGGCAATTCACGCATCAATAAAAAAGGCCGTTTCAGACGGCCTTTTACTTATTTCCCCTCATACCCGAACAGCAGCGCGGCCGGATTATCCGTTTTCCCTTCCTTCAAAGCCCGATAACCCTTCAGCGAACGGTTGGCCTGCGCCGCAGGCAGGCCGAACAAACTGCCGGAAAAATTGATAGACGCACGAACAAAGGCTTCATCCGCCTCCCCCTGCCTTGCCTGTTTGGCAAATCGCAAGGCATCGGATATGACCCGCGTCCCGCCTACTTCAGAGTAGCCGAAATCCTTACTGCCGGTAACGATAGCACCCAGTGAAGACAACTCCCGCGCACCAACAAACAGGCCGAGCATAAAGCTGATCTGCTCCTTCGCCAGTTTTTTAGCCAAATCCTCCCCGTCGTCCCCAGGTACCAACGCCTCCTTCATCAACACCGTCAGCACATTCGGAATCACCCAAATCAACAGCAATTCCGCCGCCAGCCTCATTCTGTTCTGTTGCGTGTACATCTGCACCACGCCTTGATTAAGTGCGGCATTCATATACGAATAAAACACCGTAAAGAGTTTAGACAGATTGCCGCCGCGCTCCAAAGCCGACTGGTCTTTAACCTGCCCGCCGCCCTGCGTATCCAAAACCGCCTGGTCGGCCAACCGTGCCGCCGACTCCTGCCCGTGCCCCTCGCTTAACGCCTTAGCCAGCGCGCCGTGCCAAACAATGGTATCGACCACCTGTTGCACCTTCATCATCAGCCAATAAGCGTAACGGTTGAGGAACAAGCGCACCTTATTGCCGTTCAAAGTATTGGCCACCTCGTTCAACTCGCGGAAACGCGTCCGGCTGCGGTTGGCCATAAAGTCCGACTGCTCATTGGCCGAACGGGCCGCCGCCCACGGATTAGACAGCCATGCGGACAAGCCGACGGCCGTGTACTTGCCGCCGATGCGCGCAATCGCAGGAACGAAACCCGTAATCTGAATGGCAGCGGAAACAAGATTGAAACCCAGCCCGGCCATACCCACGCCGTGCCGCATCATTCCGGCCATCCCATCCATAGCCTGAACATCGCCATGCCCGCGCGCAACATCCCGAACGGCCGCCCGCATCTGCCGCAAGGCTTCCGCCCCCAAAGTTTCACGCACCGCCGCATCTATACTGTACGAACGCAGCAGGCGGTTGGCATCGGCCACCGCCGCCCTATGGGTTAAATCATGGATAATATCGTTCAAGCCGTTATAAACAACCGACAAATTCAGCAAAACAGGCCTGTTTTCCACTTTTGCCGCACGGTCTTTCACATAACCGCCACGCGTCGAAGCCGCCATTTTGGCCGCGCTCCAATCCGCTTTGGCCTCACTTGCCGCCGCCTGCTGCTCCGCCGCCATCGAACCTTTCGGATCATAACCGATAGGGTAGTACCCGCCGCGCAACTCGACTTCCTGGCCGTCAGACGTCCTGACCGTCATCGGCGATGCCTCCACCCATTTTGGCTCCGTCCCCGTCGTCCGCCGCTCCAACTCGGCCACTTCGGGGCGCATACTTTCAAACAAATCCCATACCGCCTGCACCGCATGCCATTCGTCGGCAGTCAAATCAGACAAAGCCGCCCGCACAGCATTGATGTCCAGATTGCGCCGCATCTCAAAACCACCGGAAAGCAAACGTTGCAGATTACCCTCATTGCCCGTGTTCAAAGCCATGGCGAACAACTGCTGCCGGGTAAGCCCACCTATGCCCGCATATTGCTTCTTACCCCTTTGCTTTTTCAATGCCTGCTCCAGCGGCTTCATCACCGCCGCCAGCTTCTCCGTCATCTCGGCCATCCGTGCCGCCTCCGCATCGCCCGCCTCATTGATGGGGCGGACAAGGTATTGCCACATCGGCCCGGCATCCTTTCCGCCGTCCAAAATCCGGGCAATGGCCGATAACTTCAAATGCCCCCAAAAAAACCCGCGCACCCTGTCCGCCGACCGCTCAAACTTCGTCGCCGCCGTCCGCGTACGCGCCGTCCTGCCGTTTGAATTGGCCCGCACCGAAGCCGTAATCTCATCACGCACCGCCTCATAATCAAGCTTGGCTTTCGAGGCCAGCATCTTATTTTTATTGCGGCCTAAAAATTCAAGCTGCCGCACCTGGTCGGCCAAATCGCGCACCTCGCCCACCGTCATATCGCGGTAATCCTTGCGCGACAACGCATTGAACATCTCCGCATCCAAATTGTGCGGGCGGCCGTCCTCCTCCATCTTCGCCAACAGCGCGTGCAGGCTGGGCACTTCTTCCGCCGCCGCCTGTTTCAAGCCCACCGCCGACAACAGCGCATCTATCTGCTGCCTGTATTCCAAATCTATCCCGGTTTTCACCCGGCGGAACCCCGACAAATAACGGTGCGTCTTCTCCATTTCCTCGCGCACACGGTATGCCTCGCGCGCCATAGCACTCTGCACCAACTGACGGCGTTTGAACTCAGCCGCCTGGGCGGTATCCCCTTTTGAAAACGCCTTTTCCGCCTGCCTTCCGGCACGGGCTTCGGCGGAAGCGAACACATGCGGCCGCACATCCGCCGCTTTCATGGCTTCCAGCTTCTCCCGCGCAATCAGTCCCGCCGCACGCTTCAAATAGGAAACCGAACCGGTCTCCTTTTTCAACGCGGCAAACTCTGCCGCCAATATGCGCAGCCTCAGTCCGTTATGTGCCGCCGCATCTGCGGCCGCTTCAAAATCCGCCGCCGTCGGCACCTCGCCGAATTGCGCCAGCAAATTCAGATAAGCGGTATTCTCTATCGCCTCCTGCGGCGGCTCGGCCTCAACCAGCGCACGCAGCAAATCCTCCCCCGTCGGGAACACTGGCCGTCCGTCTTCGTCCAATACCAATTCGGCCGCAATATCCGGGTGCAAACCACCCTTCTGCGCCACCATCCCGCGTGCGGACAAAACCTCCGACCACCCCTGCGGGATACCGTCCAACGAAGCCGCATCCAGCCGCGCCGCCGTCAGCGCGTAAGGATTGACCAACTCCTCTCCCGGCTTAACCTCCTCGCGCGGAACGTAATGGATACTGAAATAATCCCGCCCCTTCAGGCCGTCTGAAAAACGCTCCTCCAAATCGCGCACATCCGCCTTGCCGTAACTGTCCGTAGGCAGATAACCCTCTTCCGCCAAAGCCTCGGCCATCGCATCGATACCGCGTCCGTTTTCCCGCAGCACCGGCAAAATGCCGACCCGGAAATTATCCTTCACATCCACGCCCCACTCGCGCACCAGCTCGTCTTTGTTCAGGCCGCCGAGTTTGGCGATGGCAGTCATCAGGGAATCGGAAGACGGGTCTAGCGCGGTGCGGTCGGTTTTGGGCTTGTATTTGAGATAGGAGCGGAGTATATTGGCTATGTATCCTGAATTGACCTTCCCCGTTTCGCGGCTGATTTCAGTCGTCTCGGTATCACTGGCATTCAGGATACTTTCTTTTGTGGCGACGCTGTGCAGATACATGCGTCCGCCGTCTCCCGAATCACGCACCAATACCGTAACAATATCTTCTTTGCCTTCAATTACTACAGGCGCACTGATATAGGCATACCGCACACCGTTTTCAGGATTCTCTCCCCGATGCACTACCGCGCCTTTTGCGATCACATCGGGCACAGCCTGAAAAGCCTCTGCCTTAAAGGGATTCATGCCGTGGGCAATGGAGTCGCGCACCGAACGTTCGTTCAGTAAAACAGTGCCGATTTCAGGGTTTGCGGCCTGATTTCCTGCCTTATCGAAAATATCCTGCGCCCATTCGCGCAATGCTTTAAAACCCTGCGGCGCGGTGCGCATGTCGATGGTATACACAGGCTTGCCCTGCAACACTTTGGCCTTGCGCCTGAACTCGCGCTCTTCCTTGCTGTTGCCGTCTATGCGGTTTTCGTCGGTCATCTTCGCCGTCAAAAACTGCCATGCGCGGTATACGGGTTGCTTCATGATGCTGCCGCGTGCCGCCATCTCCGCCCGCTCGAAATCGGCCTTATGCTTGCGCCGCAACTTACGCAGCGCATCACTCCTCAAATTACGGGCGAAGCGCATATCGCGCACCGCCTTCGCCCCCAACTCGTCCGCCGCCGCCGCATGGGCCGCCTCATTCGCCGCCCGATAAGCCTGCCACGCCCCCGCATCGGCAAAATCGCCCTCTTTCAACAGCGGACGCATATGATTGACATACTCCGCCTCCGCAATCGCATCATCCGAAGCCAACAGACGGTCAAAAACCCCGCGCACCTCATCACTCAACTCCACATCCAAACCCGCCAGCGAACGGTACACCTGCCGCATCCAACGCGCCATACGGGCGAACACCTCGCGCAACCGGCTGTCCGGAGCCTTACCCTCAAATATATAAGCCTCGAAAGCGCGGGCGATTTTCTCGTGATGCACCCGCTGCGCCTCCGCGTCCATGCCGAACCACGCCTGCGCATCCTTCACCCCCGACCAGGCAAGCAGCGTCTCAAAATCCGACACAATCTGCGCCTCGGCATCCGTCAGCCCCTCCCTGCCGGCCAAATCCTGATGGATGCGCCCCAGCAAATCAAGGTAATAATGGCCGCTCTCGTGAATAAAGGTAGAGGCATCCGCATTTTTCAGCAGCGTAACCGTACGTCCGGCGCGGTCATAAAAACCGCGCACGCCGTCCGGCAGCTCATTAACACCCGAAGACTGGAATAAGATGCTATCGTTATCCGCCGAAAACGCCCCGCTGTTATCGGTGGCGGATTTGATTTGGGTCGGATCAAAGACGGCAATATATTTATCGCCATTATCCTTAGCTAACACCGCATCAAATCCATTCTCCCGATAAAAATTCTGAAAATCTCTACCTTCCGCCAATACCCAACTATTACGATCCTGAGCTAGGCTCTTCGCTTCGGATTTTTGGATGGTGCTTTCTTCAGCACCGTAATAATTAAGGATAGATACATCGCCATTTATTTTACTTAATGCAAAATCAACCTGTTCTATTGACTCAATATCAAATGGCTTTTTCGCATTCAAAAACAATGGGAAAACATAGCCGCCTTCTGTATGGGTATCTTCAATACTTCTATCTTCCGCTATCGTTCTAGCAACATACTGTTTTGTGCTTGTAAATATCAAACCACGATAACTCCCGCCCTTAAATCTACTAAATGGAGGTTCTTGTCTGATATACGAGCCATCTTTCTGCCACCCAGTATTAGGTGTTACCTTATCCAAAGGTAGTGGCGTACCGTGATACACCACCAACGGCTCGCCCGTTTCCGGATTCACGACTTTAGAAGCATTGTCTGGGTCGTTTTCCCAATCGCCGAACCACTCCTTAAATGCAGGAGTACGCACCTGCACCCACTGGCGGTAGGTCAGCACCGTTTCCCCATCTGCCTTGGCCTGCTTATACGCCGCCTCCCCGCCGTATTGCGCAGCGGTCTCCTCAAACTGCCGCGCCTCCTCAGTGGCCGACTGAAACAAAACATCTTGATTGATTCCGGCATCGGCGGTAGTATCGTCGTACGCCGCCACCCCGTTTCGGACGTATAGGCTGGGGCGGGTAATATGCGCAAGCACATTCCCGACATCAGCCGTTGGCGGATACTTCCACATAGAAACACCTTTCAGGTTGTTTCTACTTCTTACATATTCTTCCAAATAAATCAGTAAGCTATCTTCGCTTCTCTTGGCATAGGCAATCCTCTGCCCACCTGTTTTGGGATTTTGCAGGTTCGTTCGAACCTCATCATAATTTGCAATAATCTCCGGTATCTTGACCAAATCTTCCGCCGTTACCGGCAACTGTCCGTCCGCATCATTCCCATGCCTGTTTTTAATATGGCGTACAACATCCGCACTAATGGAGTGCGAATAGTCGGAAGCGTCTGCCGCCTCTACGGCAACTTGATTGTCTATCCCCGTCCAAAATATCGCCCGTACCGAAGTCGTGTCATCCCATAATCCGATCACATCCTGCGGATTGGTACTGTGTACCCAGCCTTTCGGCGGAGCGGAAGCCAACGCCTGATTCAGCACCCCGTCTTCAACCAAGCTTTCACCCGACACAGAAAGCCGACCGTAACGCTCCTCAAACGCCTCCGGCGACATCCCCAGCCGCTGCGCCAAATTTTCCACACTGCCGACATGATAGGCCGCATAAGCCTGAGCCTGCTTCCGATTGACCAAACCCGTGCCGGACAACTCACGCGCAAAAGCCGCCCTCCTTTCGGACGAAGCCGACTCGGCTGCCGCTAGATTTGCAGCCTCCGCCTCGACTTCCGACCGCATAGCCTCCTGCTCGCCCGATTCCGCCCATTGCCGCGCCTCTTCCGCACTCATCGCCTCCGGCGTCGCACGGATATGCGCGTTTAAATCCTGTTGCGCCTCGGCGGAGAGAAACGCATGATATTCCCCGCGCGTCAGCTCGACCGCTCCGCCCGACTGCACCGCCTCGGCGATTTTGTCCGCCGCACCGGGTATCTTTTCAGCCACCTCCGCCGCACGGCCAGACTGCATCAACGCGTCCGCATCCACATAAATACGGGCCGCATCGCCATAACCCTTATTGACAAACTCGGCCTGCATATCCGGCGCGCGCGCCGTCAGCTTCGAAGCCTGCGTATTGGCCGTCTGAAGATCGAGATGCTCCCTATCCCGACGCGCACGCTCCGCCTGAATATTGCGCACCGCCTCACGGTAATTGCCGTGCGCCTCGAATGCGCCGGTCGGAATCTCCGCCACCGCCTCCATCAAAATATCGCCGGGCTTGTACTCCCCCGTCAAAGCCTGCGCCGCCGCCTCGCCTGCCGCCCCGCCGCCAGCCTGAACCGCACCCTCGCCGACAACACGCGGCACCGCGCCCCAAAGCGAACGCGCCCCCTTGATAATCTGACCGCCGAAACCCGCCGTCAAACCGTCAAACAAACCGACGGCCGACCCGCGCCGAACCGCCTTGCCTTCCGCCGCCGCCATCGCGTCCCTGTTGCCCAGCGCGTTTACCACCCCCCTGATGCCGCCGCCGTATTTCCCCGCTTCCGCCTCCACGCCTTCGGCTACCGTCGCGTTATACTCCACATCGAAAGAAGACGAACCGGCCATCGCGGCGGCGGCCAAAGGATTAACGAAACCGGCAGCCGCCGTCCGCGCCAGGCCCGGCGCATTCGCCCCCATCGACTCCGATACCGTATTGAAGACAAAACCGGGATTTTCCCGTAAATAACCGAACAACTCGCCAAACGAAGCCTCACGGGCATTCAACTCCGCATAGCCCGCCTGTTGCGCATACAGCGAAGCATCGGGCGAATAACGTCCCGCCCTGCGCTTCTGATCCAAATAATAGACGGCCTTATCTATATCGGCGTCATAAGAAACACCGGCCGATTCCGCCGCCCGCCGCCGCGCATCATGAATACTGTCCGTAATAAAATTCCCCTGCAAACCCTCCGCAGCCCGCGCATTGTGCCAACCCCGCGCAAACGAATCATATACATCCCTGTACCACGGAGCATCCGGCGCCGCCCGCATCTCACCCAAAGGGTCGGGGACGGCACGTCCGGCCACCCCCATCAAAGACGCATTCCGCGCCGCAACCTCCACCGCCGACAAAGCCTTCACATCATCATTTGCCACCCGGTAAAAATCCTCCGCACCCAAAGCCTCGCGCAGGCCGGGCGCGTCCCGCGTGCCATCCCACATATTGCGCACCGTCACGGCAATCAACGACTCTTTCGGCGCATCGTAAACCGCCTGCACAGGAACACCCAATTTCCGCGCCGCCTCATGCTTTTGCGCCGCCTCATCAGGTGTCACAATACCCAGATTCTTCATCCCCTGCGCCACCATCCGGCGGTGCTGCTCCAACAAATCACTCATTTTCTGCCTCATGCTTCCGTTTTTCTGCCGCCGTCAGTGCCAAAACACTCTGCTCCGTATCCCACAACCAACCTTTTTCCGTTACCACCTTCTGCGCCTGCATCTTCCGCGCCGCCGTCACCAACTCCTCTTCGGTCGGGTCCCTGCCCAACTCCGCCCGCATCGTCGCCGCCAACTCGTGCACATTGCCAGACAAAGCATAAAACCGTTCAGGGTCGTCCTTCTTACTGATTTGATAAATACTTGCAATCGACGTAATCACACCCTGATTGATTTTCAGCGGCGACACACGCCCCTCCTGCTTCGCCTTCTCCTCGCGCCGCTTCGCCTCCACCAACTTCTGCGCCTTGTCGTAGCCGATAGACAAACCCAGCGACAAAAGCTGCTCCTCAGTCGTATCGGACAACTTCGCGGGATTCAGCAACAAATCATGGTAAGCCCCCTGATTTTTCGCAAACGCCTCATCCTGATTTTGCTTGCGCACCCCATCGGCAAAATTGCGCAACTGCATCGCCTTTTTCGGATCATCCCGCTCCAATGCGGCCCGCGTACTGCGCGGCAGACTGCCATAATCGCCGCCCGAAGCCATAATATCCCGCATCATCGCCACATCCCGCTCCGCCTCCTGCTGCCTTTGCGCCTGCTCCCACACCCTTTGCCGCTTCCCGATATCAGCCTCAATCATCTTCCGCTGCTTCGGGTCTTTTACCCAAGCATTCAGCTGCACCCGCAAAGCTTCAGGGTCGCGGGTATCAAACGTTACCTTACGCACCCCGCCGCCACCCGCTACAAGCGCACGCATGGCCGCCATCTCACCGTCCGTGCCGCCGCCGGCCTGCCGAAATGCCTCACGCGCCCGATCCAATGCCGCGCCCACAGCCTCCGCACCCACAGTCGCCCGATTACCCTGAATACCGTCGTACGCACCCCGGCCGTTCGTCCCCTTAAATCCCGCCCATTCCGCCGCCATACCGTTTATGGCCGCCTCACGGTCCCCGCTCGTGCCGCGTATATACGACCCCACGGTTTTACCCTGCTTGTCAAAAACCAAATACCGCCCGACATAATTGATTTGATTCTCCCGCGTCCACCTCATACCCGACGGAATCTTTCCGCCCGCTTCCCGCAACGTGGCCGGCATAATCTGAAACAACCCCGCCGCCCCCGTAGCACCGCCCGGCGCGGTATGCCTGGACTGCAAACGGCGCACATCCTCCGTCGTCAAACCATCGAAATTCAAACCCCTCTCGCCATTCATCGCCGAATGATTGGCCGATTCCGCCCGCCAAATCGACTGACCGCCCGCAACAGGCAGATTGACGGTATATGTTGCACCGTCAAACACCGCATTATCCGCCGCCTCCTGCTGCCGTCCCGCCTCCACCGCCTTCTCGACCCGCAACAAAACATCGGCCGACACATAAGTGCCGAAGCCCGCCCGCAACTCCGCCGCACCGTCGAAATCACCCGCATCAATCATCGCATCCGCAGTCGCGGCAAAAGCCCGCCCGAAAGCAGCCTGCTTCTCGGCTAAAACCTTCTCCGGCGTCCACCCGTTCATCGCGGCCAACTTATCGACGGACACACCGAACCGCTCAAACGCCTGCTGCCGCTCATCCCCGCCAGAAGCCAACTGAAACGCCCTCAAATTCAAAACCGACTGACTCTCCAAACTCTCGCCGACCGCCTTGCGCCCCTGCGTCAGCATATGGGCGGAAACCTGCCGCATATAACCCTGACGGACACCCTGCGCCGCCTGGGCAAAAATTTCCCGTTGCCGCCCGTTTTTCAGACTGGCGGCGATGGCATGATAATCCTCATCAAAATACCCGCCGTACTCCTCCGTTAAAGGCTTCCCGTCCGGCCTGTTCATCGCATTCGCCCCCAAAAGCGAAGCGAAGCCCGTTTCAGGGTCGAGGCGGCGGCGGTCGGCGGCATCCTGCAACTTAGCCAACGCCTCGCCCGCAATAGTCTTATTCACCTCATCGGCCAACCTTACCGCCACATCACCGGCCTGCTGCGCGGCCGCACCAAACCGGCGCGGCAACGCCCCGAAGTCTGGCACCGACGGCGCATTCATCTGCGTACCGGGCAGCACATCCGCACCGACAGCCAAACCATCCTGAACCGGTACCTTCATCTTTTCGCCCCCATGCCCCAATTATTTGTTTTCTGATACAGGGCATAAACCGGGTCTCCCCCGCCCCCTTTTACCGCCTGATACCAACCCGAAGCCACCTGCCCCGCACCCGTCAGCAACGTAGCGAAAGCCGACATAGCCGGACTTGCCTGCCTGGCGGCCAGTCGGGCCATCTGCTCCTGCATTGCAAAATCATCCGCCTGCATCCGATACCCCCACGCCTGCATCAACGCATTTTGCTCGATTTGATTCCTGTCTATCCCCGCCAGCAACTCAGAGTCGGCACGCACCTGAGCCGCCGAACCGACAGACAAATCCACCCCGCCCGCCGCCTGCGCCGCACGCTGCATCCCTGCCAAACTGCCCGCACGCAAAGAATGGCGGGCAACCTCCTTCTGCCCCGCCGCCAAAGCCGACTGCGCCCGCCTTTCAGCCATCCGCGCATTATGGGCGGCGGCAAAAGCCTGCAACCCCGCGTGCACCCTTTGCGCCTTGGCGGAATAAAAAGACCCCGCCATCTGCCCAATCAAACCGAAAGTCGAACCGGCCGCAGCCGCATAATCATCATACCTAGAAGAACCGGAAGACATATCACACCCCCATCCTACAACTCACCCAACCCAAAACCACCATCAAGACCCCAACGCCTGCGCCTGTGCCAACGTCTGCGCAATATCCGCCCCCTGCCGCGCCAACTCCGCCTGCTGTGCCGCCTGCTGCTGTTGCGCCCGCTGCTCGCGTATCGCCGCAACCTGCTTCTGCGGCAAAGTCAGCGACGGGTCCACCCCTAACGCATCGGCATAATATTCCGCCCAAGCATCGGCATTGAAATTGTCCAACACCTCCGGCTTAACCTGCGCCACCGACGCCATCGTCGCCACATAACGGTCGATACTGTTCGCCCCGACCGCCCGTTGCGCCTGCGCCAAAATAGACAACAACACCACACTCAACTGCGCCCCTTGCAACTCCTCCGGCGGCGGCGGCAATATCCCCGCCTCATTCATCGCCTCGAAAGCCAACGTAATCAACGGATCAATCAATTCATTCTGCAACCGCTCCAACACCGGCCCCAGCATCAGCATCTTCTCCTCATGCCGCTCCGCCACCTCCGTTGCCGTCATATTCGGCTGATTCTGCGCCGAAATCATCAAAAACAAATCGGCATAAAAAGCCGAATTGATGCGCCCGCGCACATCCCCGATATCATCCAGCAAAGCCCGAATATCCAAATTGACATTAAAGGCCGTCTGAACCGCCGCCGCCCCGTCGTAATAAGAAACCCCGCCCGGCAAATAATCATCCCGCCCCTTCATCTGAGACGGCACGACAAGTGGCGGATTAGTTTGATAATCGATGGCCGACGACTTCCGCAACTGCTCATGCTGCAACTGCTTAATATCGCCCAACGCCTTCATGGCCGGAGAATGCCCGTAGATATCCCCGCCCGAAACCGCCCAGCGCGGCACCAAGGCGGGGAAATGCCTAAACCCGCTTTCACGCAACACCCCGTCCGCCTCCGCCCCTGCCTCCAAATAAACAGAAACAAACGGCATATTCAGCGCATCCCTCTTCTCCCCGTCCCGCTTCCGGCGCGGCTCAATCGCATGAATCACCGTCACCCACTCGTCATACTGCCCCTTACGGTACATCTCCTGCACCCTCGACGAACAAGCCTCAAGCCCGAACTCCCCCACCAACTCGCCGACGCTCTTATCAAACTCCCGATACAGCGTATCCACCTCCCCGCGCCAATTGACCGCCACCGCATATTCACCGGCAGTCAGCGGAAAACAACGGACAACATTCTCAAAATCGGGCAAAACCAACACCGCCGCCGTACCGAACGCCCCCAATTCCTCATAAGCCGAATGCAACGCCCCATAAACATTCGACCGCTGAAACACCGTCAGCATCATGCGCTCCACCTGAGACAGCCACACCTTAACCGAATGCATCGAATTAAGCGCATCATCGGGCGTAGCCAACTTAAACCACGGGCGCGAAGGCGAAGTCAGCCCGCTCATCAGCCCCGCAGACAACACATCCAGCGCACGCGTAGACGTATTGTCATAAATCCGATTGTAGTTCCGCCCGCCCCGATTCCGTTCCGACGCGACAAAGCGGCCATTTCGCGGAATCACATGCTCACTTATCTCCCGCCAATGGCCCACCCAGCCCGAACGCTCCGACCTCAACACCGACCACCGGCGCATCACATGTTTACGCATCCTACCCGCCCAACAGAGTTGTTTTACCCAGCTTCAACGCCCCCAAATCCGTCCCCTGCGTCAGCATCGTAGAACCTGCGCCGCCCTGACCCGACTGCTGCTGCGCGGCCAAAATCGCCTGCGAATCGGGCGACTTCTGATTGGCACGGTTGAACTCCTGATCCGCCTGCCACTCCTGACGCGCGGCCGCCTTCTGCTGCTGGTCCTGCGCCTTACGCGCCTGAGACGCACTGCGCTCACCCTGATAAATACTGGCTGCCGTACCCACTGCGGCGGCAACCGCCGCGATAACCGGTGCTGCTGGCATAGTCATACTCCTTTACAAAAAACAAACTCTTCACAACGCGCGCCCGTCCTCTCCAACAACCGCGCAAAAACACTGTCCGGCTTAGCGTGGTACAAAATCCTGACCGCACCCCTACGCCTCGCCTCCTCCTCAAACAACCCCAACAACCTCAACGCCGCCCGCCCCTTACGAAAACGCGGCTCGACAAACAACAAATCATGCTGCGCCACCACAAAATCGTAATGCAAATGCCGAACCACAAACCCCGACACATAACCGACCAGGGCCCCGTCGGAAAACAAACCGAAAGCGACCGCCGCCCCCGACTCCTCCAGCACACGATAAGCGGCCAAATCCAAATCCGCCCGCTCCGCCGAAAAATCGCGCTCCGTCTCCAACCGGTGCGCCTCCGCCAAATCACACGCCCGGCCGAACCACTCCGAAACCCGCAAAGCCCTATACTCCAACATCACCCACCCTCCGACACACACAGCTTGACACAACAAACCCCCATAACGGGTGTCATAGCGGCACAAAATCCCGCCGCGCCGACGCCGCCGCCGACACGCCATGCCCCGCTCCGCGCTTACGCACAGGAAACGCGAACGACAAAACCAACGCATCCGCCCTATTCGGACTGGGCACACCACGCGCCTTCATATCCTTCTTCGCCTCGATTTGAATTTTCCCATCCGCCCGCGGCACCAACTCAGGAGCCTGCAACTCATCACGCAACACCGGATCGGGCGGAATCGCCCCGCCTGCCTTCAGCCAATCCCGCGCCGCCTTCCACATCTCGGCCCGCTTATTGAAACACCCCGCATCATCAGACTTGGCGGCAAACCACACCAACTGCCAATCACGCCCCATCCCCTCGCCGGCCGACTTAATCCCCGTCCCGAAACCGCCGTCAATAAACACCGCATCCGCCTGATGCTCATCCTCCAAGTCCGCCACCCAACGCGCGGCCACCAAATCATTATCGTTTTTCGCCACCGTCTTCAACACACGGAACACCAAACCCTGCCGCAGACCGATCACAAACTCATCATCACCCTCCCACGCCGGATCCACCGTCAAAACCTTAGGCGCAAACCCATACTGAGACTCCGGCACATCCCGCCCGAAAGCCACAGAAACATCCTCCTCCGAAATAAACTGACGCGCCGACACAGACGGAAACATCCCCCGCACACGCACCTTGAAAAAATCCGACTCCTCGCCGTAGTCTTCCGCCCACTTCTGCATCTGCGCCTTATTCGTCCCCTCCACCGTGCGGCTGTCAATTTGATAAGTTATCCACCGATGCCTATACCGGCGGAAACACTCGCGGAAACGCCCGATATTCCTCGTCGGATTACCGAACGCCAGCCAAATAATCTCCGTCCCCTCATCCGTCAGCGCACCCTCGGCCACCTCCCACACCCTGTCCGCAATCGCCGACGCCTCATCAAACACCAGCACAATCCGCCGCCCCTTATTGTGCAGACCGGCAAACGCCTCAGTGTTATGCTCCGACCACGGCACAAAATCCGCCCGCCACGTCTTCGCATGCCCCTCATCCCTAGCCGAAATACTCATCACCGCATCCGAAAACCAATCCGCCGTGATACTCAACCGCTGCCACTTGGACACCTCGGGCGCAGTCTTAGTCCTCAACTGCGTCTCCGTGTTACTCGTGATAACGACCTTAGTATCCCCGCACGTAGACAAAGCCCAATTGACCAACATCCCGATTTGAGCCGACTTACCGATACCGTGCCCGCTCGCCACCGCAATCATCAACGGCATAAACCGCGTATCAGGATTTTCCAAATGACTTTTAATATCCGCCATCACCCGCCGCTGCCACTCGCGCGGCGCGTCATAGCCCGCCAACTCCCCATAACCCCAATCATAAGCAACCGACGCCCAAAGCAAAGGGTCATACCGGCAAGCCGCCGCCATCTCCACCACATCAACCGTCATTCAAACGACTCCTCGCACGCTCCAACCGCTCCGCCAACGACTCATCCACAGACACCTCGACCTTATCCTTAAACATCCCCAAATGCCGCGCCATACTGTCCAAAGCAGCCTTCCCGTCCAAAAACTTCAACCGCTTCAACACCACAGGCACACCCTCACCGCCGCCCGACTCCACCGCATCAAACGACCCGACCGCCGCAGCCATTTCCTCCGTCCACTCCGACACAGGCTTCAGCGACCCGTCGTCATAAAAAAACTGCCGCTTATCCACCCCCGCAATCATCGCATAACGCCGCAACACCCAATCCTGCGTTACCTCCGTCCTCGCCGAACGCGCCGCCATCCCCTCCTGCACAGCTTTCGCCACATTAGTATTTTTTAGTAATTTATCCGCATTCACACCCGCCCACCTCTCACTGTATCCCGCCGCAACCGCCGCCCTCGTCGCATTCAAATCAACCAAATACTCCTCAACAAACCGCTGCTGCCTAGGCAAAAGGCCCCTTCCGCCCATCACGCCCCGCCCCCTTTCTTCCACTTCGCCACCACCACATTACGACGCTCATACCGGCAAATCTTCGCCACCCCGTCCTCGCTCATCCCGTACACCACCCCAATCACACGATAAGGCACACCATGCTCACTCAACGCACGCACACGCTCCACATCCACATCCGACAACTTGGCCGCATGATGCTCCTCGCCGAACTTACGGCCCAACTCACTCACATACTCCATTTAACCCTCCTTCAAACAAACCAAACCTTTTTCATGCAACAAAACCAAAGTCCTCATTACCCCTTCCGCGAAGGCCGTCTGAATTTCCCCTTCCGCACAATCCGCCTTCAGCCGCCCGTCGGCCAAATCGTGACAGCGCGAACAGGCATACGCGCCCATAAAGTCAGGCGGCTTGATGCCCGTGCCGCAATAGCCCGCCAAACGGTAATGCGCGAACACCGTCGTTTCCGGGTCATGATTGCAAACACCCGGGAAACGTATCTGGCAACGCTCGCCGCGTGCCGACTGCGTAATCTTGCTCATCCGCCCATCTCCATCATCTCCATAGCTGCCCGTTCGGCGGCCTCCTCCGACTCAAACTTTGACGACAACATCATGTTCCAAGCCACCTGAAAGCAGTCCCGATAAAACCGGTTGAACTCCTCCTGACCCATACTATGGAAGCTGATGCTTTTCGCCTCCTTGCGGTATCCGTCCGGCGTTTCGTAAACATCGAAATACCCCGCCTCAATCGTCAGCCACTTGCGGAAAGCCTCCATGCTTTGCAGCACCGCGCCGATTCTCTCGCCCCGCTTTGCCGCCACCATCCGTACAAACTCGTCGGCAAACTCCAAAAACAGCCCGCCGCTCGAATGCATGGCCTCAAGCCGCCGCGCGAAACCGCTGATCAGCTTCTGCTCCCCGTCCGTCACCAACCCGCCCGACGGCACCCAGTATTCATACGCCAAAGGCAGTAACCCGCCGAAAAACAGCTTATGGTGCTGATAACTGCGATTGCCCATCTGCTTAATTTCCACCTTCAACTGCCGACCGGCGGCATAATCCCGCAACAATTCCGCATCGTATGCCGTCGCCGGTGCAAGCGTTCCCGCCGGCGTTTTTACCACCGCAACATTGACCGCCATTTCAAATCCTTTCCCGTTCTAATTAGACTGCCGTCCGTTCTAATTAGAATTTCAGACGGCCCGTTTACCCTTGCGCCTCATCCTCTTTGCGCGGTTTTTCACAGTATTCAACCGCACCCCTCGGCTATTGATTACCCGGTCAATCGCCCGGAAGGCCAACGCCAACTGTCTCAATTCATCCCTGCTCATTCGCTTAACTCCACCAATACCGCCCCGCCCTTTTTCGGCGACGTTCGGTCAATCACAACCGGGCAAAACTCACTGTCATCACATCCGACGGCAAGCGCGATTCCGTCCAAAGCGGCCTTCATGCTTGCGTGCAGGTTGTCCAAATCGCGCCTCCTCCTGTCGGGCGGCGTGAACACAATGCGTATTTTCCGCCCCCGAAACCCCCGCAAGCCCGCCCCGACCGCCAACAAGTACGCCTCGTTTTTGGCCGCCGCAAAAACCTTCGCCTTGGCCATACGGTGAATGCGCGCGTTGGGACTCAACCGCTGGTCGGGAAAAGGCAGCGACACGGACTTATCTGCCATTCCGCCTCCTCCGCACCTCTTCCACCGCAATCACAACCAACCCCGACACTAGCCCGACAACCGCCGCGCCCGTCAGCCAAATCAAACCCACTATTCCCGTCATTTTTTCCTCTCAAACCATTCAATCCGTTTTGCCACCGCCTCTTCGGAGGCCGTCTGAAACTTTCTGCTCTCCCATAATGTTTGACGTTCAACCGTCTTAACGGTTTTGACGACTTTCCATTCCCATATTCCGCAGTGGCGGCATTTGCGTGATTGCTTATTGGCATAGACCCATTTGTGATGCTGGTTAGTTAATGCACACCCTCCGACACGTTCGTATTCATCCCATTTGACTTCGGCGACAACCTCCGTTTCAGAGTTTTTAATTAAATAACATGTCTCATCTGTTATTTCGGAGGCGTAACAAATCCTGCTACCAATAAAGTCTCCAAGCCCGTCATCAATAACCCAGCCGATATACCAGCCTAATCCATCTTTAAACTTAACAATTCGCGGATAAGCTCCTAAAGTTTCACGCAGTTTGGATTTTTTCTTCAAAAACCGGAAAATATAGCCAATGTATTTAGGGTCTTTTTTAGGATCAAATTTATCGATACTCATCACATTTCCTCCCACATCAAAACCGCCTCGCCCAACGTGGCCGCCTCCGCCGTCTTTAACACACCGTCAGCCGCCCGTGCGACGACGGTATAGCTGCCGCCGTCTGCTTTGCAGATGTACAGCTCGCCGCGCTCTTCTTCGCCGCAAGCATTTTTGACATATCCGCCAGCCTTGCCCGCGCCGCCTGTTTGTCTAAACAAAGAGGCCGGCTACCGTTCAGAACCTCCTCCCGCTCATCCGTTGCCTGATACGGCAAAGCCTGTAACGCAGCCTGCTTGTTCAGACGGCCGGCGCGCACGGCTTCGGTGATTTTCGTCTTCGCATCTTCGGCATCCCATCCGCGCTCAACCACCCACCTCACACCTCCCGACAAGTCCAAACCGCCCGCCAGCTTTTCGTAAGCCGCCTTAAACGCCATCCGCGCGCCGGTCTTATCCCCGTTCCGCAGCAATTCCGCCGCCCCCATCGCCGCCGCCTGTTGCGCAATTGCGGGGACAACCACCGTTACCCGCTCATCCCTCAAACCTTCGGATACCAACCCCCAAGCCTCATCGGCCGACGGCAGGCCCGTATCAATCCTCTGCAGCACGGCGGCCAACGTCAGACGCCCCGTCAATTCGCGACGGCAGCGGTTCAGCGCGTCAAGGGACTTCCCCACCCCGAACGGCAACAACTCCTCAACCATCGCCGCCTTGGCGTTTTCGCTCAAATCGGCCCCCGTCAATTCGGCGGTTACACTGACCGCCTCAAGGATTTTTTCAACATCGGTTTTCATGCCAACCCCTTCGCCTTCAAAATTGCCAAAGCCCCTTTATGGGTCTCAACGGCGGTTTGTGTTTTTTCCGTTTGCCGCGCCTTGGTCTGCGTCATCTGCTCGCCGCGCTGCATATCCGTCAAAATTTGCTGGTACGACTTCAGCAGCAACCCGAAGTCATGGCGGCATTGCACGAAAAAACCGCCGTTGTGCGTCAGGTAGTACGCCGCCAAACTGGGCGCAAGGTCTGCACCAACCATGCGGACAAGGCTTGCAGCCTGCCCCCGCGTTTTCGCATTCGCCGCAGGCAGGACGCCGTAGCGGTCGCGGTAGGCGGCGGCATAGGCTTTCCACGTCGCCACGTTTGCAGGATTCGGCTCGGCAGACTTACGCCCTGCCTTTTTTGCAGGCTTGCCGTCGGGCGGTAAAATTTCAAACCCCTCCGTCGGCATGGCGGCGGGGGAACCCCCGTCGCAATCCCGTAAGGGATTAATATTTGCTTGTAAGTCTTTGTTGTAAGTCTTTGTATATTGCTCCTTCAAATTTGAATCTTCGACGTTCATATTTGAATCTTCGACGTTCATATTTGAATCTTCGACGGTCGGCGTTACCGCTTCAGGCACAAGCAAATCAGACGCATAATTCACGCGATACCACTTGCGCTTGTCCAACTTGTTCCGGTTGTACTCTTTGCTTGTAACCAGCAGCCCCAAATCCTCCAGTTTGCGCACATACCTGCCTATTTTTTGTTCGTTCTCAAAAAACGGGAAAATCTCCAGCCAGTCCTCGTAAGTGTTGTACACCCAACGGAAACCGTCGCGGATATTACGGCTGTGCAACGTCAGGAAATGCACCTGTTGCAGGAATACCGCCTCATGCAAACCGATACGCACCGCCAAAGTCGGACATACAATCATGGGATTTTCGGCAATCAGCAAATTCATACTTCCACCCCGTTCTCGATAATCGAATAATGCGTAACCGGCTGTCTGCAACCGCCCACCTTCAAACGCGGCTTGGCAAACACAAAGCCCGCGCTTTCCAAGTCCGTGATTCGTGCCGCAAGCTGCGTTACCTTCAGCTTCTGATAAGCCTCCAGCGACGTGATGCAGCCCTTTTCGCGGATGTACGCCACAATTTGCTTGCATTGCGTCAATTTATCGCTCATAATGAAACCTCTTTTTTAAATCAAACTTCCACCACCCCGCGCCCAAACGCGGGGCTTTTTTTGGCCGTCTTTCCGGCCTGTCAAGCGTCTGTCCGCTTTGCCTTTCTTCCGTGTAGAATCGAATTTCCACAAACAACCCTACACGGAGAATCGAAATGCACTTGCTGATAACTTACGATTTGAAAGCACCGGGGAAGGATTACGCCCCGCTAATCAACATGATTAAAACCATCGGGTCTGGCACTTGGGCGCACATCCAAGATTCCGTTTGGTATGTGAAAACAAGCCTTACTCCGGACGAAGTCGTCCGCCGCCTGCGTATTTGCACGGACATGAACGACATCTTGTTTGTCGCAGAAATCAGCCGTTCGGCTGCCTGCAATCTCCCGCGGCAGGTTCAAAATCATCTTTCCCTGATGCGTCTCCCATAAGCGCTTCCGACGCGCAAACCCTGTCGTCATAGCGTCTTACCGCCGACACCGCGCGGCACAGCCTTTGCGCGGCGGCCTCTACATCCGCCATCGGATGTTCCGCCGCCAAACGCAGCAACGCCTCCACAATCCCGTTACGGTCTTGTTCCAAAATTCCTGTTTCCATCTCAATCCTCCTTCAACTCAGGCCAAATCAAATGCCAGTCGTCCGGGCGCAGGTCTTTTCGATTCACTGCGCCTCCGGTTAATTTTTCAATCTGCACACACCGAATGATCGGGGGCGGCGTTCCTTTTTTATTCCAAGCCCACACCGTCGGTTGTTTAACTCCGATCGCCCGTGCAAGTCGGGATTCATTCCCAAAATAATCAACTGCTTTTTGGATACTCATAGCCAGTTACTCAATTAAATAGCTGTATTATAGCTAATACTTATATTAAATACAACTATTGCCTTTTATAGGTTATGCCTTTTATTATCGATTACCAATGCTTATGCGCAATTGGATCGGAGATAAAAATGTTTTCAGGCGTACAGTTAGGACAAGCAATATCAGAAGCGATTAAGAGAAAAAATGTCAGTCAAAAGGAGGTTGCCGATCATTTTGGGGTGAAACAGCCAAGCGTTTCGGGTTGGATAAAAAATGGAAGAATAGATAAAAAACATTTAGATAAATTAATTGATTATTTCTCAGACGTAGTAACGCCAAGCCATTTCGGCATTGAAACATTCAAAGTCTTAAAATCGAATGAAGAAAGTAGCATACGTTTCCCCCGCCTGAATGCCGAAGCGACCTGCGGCGCAGGCACGATTAACGACCACTATATCGAGGTTGTGGATTATGTAACCGTCGCCGCCGCATGGGCACGGGAGAAACTGGGCGGAAACCTCAACAAAATCCAAGTCATTACAGCCCATGGCGACAGCATGGAGCCCACCATCGAAAACGGCGACGTAATGTTCGTCGATACCGCCGTCGAAGCCTTCGAGGGCGACGGCCTCTACCTGCTTTGGTATATAGACGGCCTGAAGGCTAAGCGGCTGCAATCCACCGTCGGCGGCGGCCTGATGATCATCAGCGACAACAGTTCATACCGAACCGAAACCGTGCACGGCGAAGATTTAAACGCCGTACGCATCATCGGACGCATACGCGGCGCATGGCGTTTGAGCCAGTTCTAGGCCGCGCAAAAGGATAAAAAATGACACCGGATCAAATTACCTTATTGGTTTTCTGCCTGTCGGTAGGCGCAATCATACTGATAGCGGCCAAATACAAAATAGCCAAGTGGCGCGAAAACAGAAAACGCAAACAGGCAATAAAGGCAATCAGGAAACAATGGCTGGAAGAACAAAAAGCATCCCGAATGCCGGAAGAAAAAATAACGTTTGCCGAATACCGCAGGTGGTATACAAAAACAGACGGGCCGTTCAGCACCCTGGATGCACTATCTTTAATTTATGACGAAGTATCGCGCGAATCAAAAGATTTTTTTAAAACGGATCTGGCCATAGGAGGTTTTATTGTTGCCTTCGTTTTAAACATCCCCCTATCGGGCTTCTTGGCCGTCAGATACTACCTGCACCACGGCGGCTTGATGGACGCATTCAGCGGCTTCATCGTCCTGATGGTCATCAACCCCATCTTACTCATCACATCCCCGATCTTGGCGGTCGTCATATTCGGCATCCCCGTTTTTATATTTAAAAGCGGGGTCAAATATTGTCAGTTGCGCGGCCATTATCAAATCGAGTGCGGCCGCGACTTCCGAGGCAGGGTTTGGTACATGCTCGCCCCCGTATATGGCGCGTTTAAATTTATACTGTCCGTGGCCGCCCTCCTCCTGATACTAATGACCGTTGAACACCTGACTAACCTCCACCCCATGCTCCGGGGTTTGTATTGGCGGTCGTACGACGATTAAGCCTTACATCGATACTTAAGACTTTCTTTCAGGCCGTCTGAAATTCAGGCGGCTTTTTTACGCCCTGCCGAACCTGAAAACAACACAAAACCGACACAACCGCCCGAAAAGGCGGTTTTTTTTCAAACTTTTTTCTTTTAAAAATCA
>ERZ772912.138-NODE-138-length-35282-cov-4.971471_pt1 | contig 35282 bp, 29 predicted proteins | sample MGYA00512119_ERZ772912 | MGnify/ENA primary metagenome ERZ772912 (study PRJEB29015, sample SAMEA2738048) | human oral metagenome | biome: human oral; feature: human-associated habitat; material: saliva | place: China | collected 2230 ...
ACACCAGCCTCAAGAAGTTGTTTCATTGAAATTACTGCCATGAGTATTTCTCCTTTTTGTTTTTTCCTCTTCTCGATTTCAGCTTGCAAAACAACCCAAAGGCAACAGTTTCACAATTCATCAAGAATGAGTATTATCGTTCACACGACAAAGTTCATTTTACCATAATTTCTCAATATTATCAAGCTATTTTGATAGTTTGTATGCGGTAGAATTTTTTAGAACGCCTAAGTTCATACATTTTTTAGGAGAACATCACCGAGTTTTAAAAAAAGACTGAACAAATTTCTTGCTCAGTCTTGACATTGATACACTTATCAGGTATCATTAATTAAAGACTGAGTAAGAAGGACGAGTTCTTACTCGGTAAGGCGAGAAGTGTTAGCGCACTTTTCGTCTTTTTTTATTCGATTAATTTAAGTAGATTATAACACATTTTTACATACCGTGCAAGCATTTTATGTTTGATTGTAGCACAAAAAGACCTTTTTTTACAAAGGTTATTGTTATATAACTTTTTATGTACTTTGTTATGTACTTCTATTGTTTTCGGAAGTAGGATAACCTTTTACTATCAGGGTAACATTGATATCTAGATGTATTTTCTTTACCCGTTTTACTCATTCTTTTTTTAATGGTATAAGCAGAAACTTCTTCTAAAGAAATAAATTTTTCATAATCTTCTCTCCAGTTGCCAAAAAATAGATCCCTCAAAGAATCTTCATAATTCAAAACAATTATCCTACTCATCGTTTCAGCTCCAGCAAGTGTCCAATACATTCCTCTTTTTTTCATTCTATAAGTAACCTTACGATGCTGACTCTCCATTATCCCGATTCCTGCATGACTGAATCCCCTTTGTTCGGCTGGTTTAGTGTATTGGAAATTTCTCAATATTTTACTCTTGAACTTCTCAAATAACTCTTGTTCTTCTTCTGTCTCGATATAACTTTCGGTCGTATCTAGGACAGTTCTCATTAACTGCTTATCATGTTGCTTAATCGCCTGGAAAGCTCTCTCTAATAGATCTTCAGAGTAAAATTTTAGATAATTCTTTAACTCTTTATTTACATGGTACTCATCCCAGAAATGTTCGTGGCGTTTAATTCGCAAAACCTTCGCAATCTCTTTGAAAACATAGGGTGTATATCCATGACCTCCATCAGAGTTCGTAATCAATAAAGTCCTATCCGTAACTTCATAATTATTGAATAGATAATCGATCACCTGCTCCCTCACTAAGCGATTGTCAAGGCCAATAAATTCCTTTTTGTCCTGGAGTTCAAATCGATTGCTGCCAACTTTTTGGCTTCCCGTATGGACTACAAAATGGGATAAATCATAATGTTTATTATCCTTTTGTGTGTCACGTGCTTTAACCATCACACCATCACCCTCAATATAAATAACCTGGGCTTTTCTTTTGCTAACCTCTTTATTCTCTTCATAATATCGATAGCCTTCTCTTTCCTCCAATAACTTCTCACAGATTTTTACAGCTTTTACTACAATTGGCTTTGTGATTGAAATGTGATAGGTCAATTGGATCACCTGAGTTACTTTATCATAGGGCATTAAAGTAGATAATTTAGCCACCTGGTACATAAATTCCCAGGAGAAGCGGACGTTCTTCTGAAGCCCTAACTTTTCATCTACTGGAATGACCCAATGATCTCCCTTTTTCCAACGTCTTCTTCTGAAAGTAAACTCTCCAAATGTAAAAGCGACGGTTCGTTCCATTGAATGAATACAGGTATAGCCCTTTGCTTTCATTACTGGAATCATCTCCTCATCATACCTAGAAACAAAGTTATAAAATTCTTTTGCATTTTGAAACAGCAATTGATTTTTTAGTTCTCTCTCATCAAAGAAAGCCATTCAGAATCCTCCCTTATTAAAATTACGCTTATTTTAATAAATTTTGACCTGAATGTTCAAATAATCCTTTGTTCTGACAAAAAAAGAGCCTATCTTTTCAGATAAACTCTTACTTGTCATACCAGGGTTTCTCTTTCTTACTAAAATAGGATTTGCTCATTTCAATAGTAGCTATCCCCATAGGAATCAAAATAATACTCCATAAAACCGTCACAATTCCATCTGCAATAAAGCTAAAACCACCTGTAAAGTGAAGTCCCAAATACAGTAATAATACAACTGGAAGGAATGCTGGAGCGAATTTTAAAACGGCCAATCCTAAAACGACTATAAACACCATACTAAGACCAAATGTCTTATAGAACATATAGATAGCTATAGCTCCGATAAAAATAAAGAACAGCTGAACAAGTCTTTTAATATCAATGAAAATCATCATAGATTCCTCCTACTTTATCAGTAATATTTTAAAATCTCATCTGTTAGGTAAATTCTATTGGGTAGATTGGATCCTTGGCGGACTTCTTCAATTAAACCATGATTCTTTAGCTTCTTTTTCAAAGAAATCACTTTACTTTTACCTGATTGAAGAGCCTCCATTAGCTCCTCTATAGGGTAACATACAAAAGTATTTCCATTTTCATCATATCCTTTTAATTCAAAGTCAACTGCAGCTCTTAAACGATTTAATAAAAGCATGTAGAGAAAAATTCCACTACTCTTCAAATCATTGAACTGTGGGTTGTCTATTATTGGACGAGGGATGACAATTTGTCCTGAATCTATTGCTGCGGAAGAAAATTCTGGAATATCTGATAAATTTGATAAGTATTTCATTATTCCTTCCCCATTTCAAGTGATTTTTCATCTGAACTGGAGATATTAGACTCTGCCTCGTGCAACTTTCTAAGAAGTTCCTCTTTCTCAATCTTTTTCTTTTTTTTCATATCATGAGTATAATCTTTCTCTAGTTGTGGTTCTTCATCGTCATTATCATTTTTCTTCTTTATTTCTTTACTAAAATCTATCATAAAAATCATCCTTTCTGATATCTCATTGCTTAATTTTTCTCTGCATCTTTTCCCATTCTCTTATAATCAGATTCTCAATATAAGATGAAGCTGATTTTTCACCATGATACTCTACTAAAGCATCTAACATATCATATCGAACATTATGATGGAGAGAGAAAGGGAAACGTTGCTTTTTATTGTAGCTTTCAGGAGACTTTCTAGCCTCCTGATTTTGTTTCCTAGACGAAGGAGTCTTTTCTCTCTTTGGTGTACTTTGGAATGTTTGTTTTACTTGTGCGAATCGATTCTCTGTCATGCTACCTCTCCTTCTAACACACTCAAAATATTTTCATATACGTAGTTTATATTATCATAAAACTTTTGATGTGTCTCTTTTTGGTTAGCTGTCATCTCTTCATGTTGCTCAAAGACACTCTGACTGATCACAAGACTCTTGGCCATGAGCTCTTTCTCCTGGATAGATCCCAGATAAGCCTGATCTTCTTCAACAACTTCTAAAAATTGTTTGCAGGTGTCTGTTACATTGTTTCCAACATACTTAATCTTATTCCCAATAAGATAAGGTTCTGCTTTAACATAGCTTTTCTTAGTAATGACTTCGATAGCTTCGCTCTTAATGAAATCTACAAAATTTTTCAAAGATAACCAGGCACGAAAACCATTAAGAGAGGCATCAGAAACAGCTAAGACAATATCTGATACGGCTATAAAATTAGCTGTAACTAGGCTCTCGTCATTGTGCGTATCAATCAGAATGACATCAAATTGTGCTTCTAACTCCTCGTAATGTTCGCTAAACCACATAAACAACTGGAGATATTTGTTATTTCGACTAGCCAGATCTAACTGCTCATCTGTCAAACGCTCATCACCACAAATCAAACTGAGATTTTCTGATATTGGAACAATTTCGTACTCTCCAGTCGTAAATATATCATAGACGGTTTTCTCACATTTTACATCAAATGTTCTTGTCAAATTGCATTCCCAAGCTCCATCAATGAGTAGTGTTCTAAGCCCCTTAACACGTGCCAACCAATCCCCTTCATTAAAGGTATCTGTAGTCTTACCACCGCCACCTTTTCCTAAGTTTGTTGTCTGAATCTTCATGATTCCCTCCTTTGATAGTTGTATATTTTGTTATATAACTTTTTATATACTTAATTATAACTAAAACAACTTTACTTGTCAATATAAAAGCACAAAAAGTTATATAACTTTTTGTGCAACTTGTTATCCGTATGTACCACCTATATTTCCACCAACATAGGCTTTTAGCTGGATTTGTTGAACCGTAGTATTGAAATTTCCAACGAAATAGCTGTTCTCTTCTCCATTTTTAGTTAGAACAACCAAAAATTGAATCACATCATCTGATTCAGTTGGCATCACTTCCAATTGTTCAGGTTGAAAATCATACTGATTCGTCAGAAGAGCCATCGCAAAGGTTTGAACCATCGCATTCTGTGTCATAGATAAATGATTCTCAATTGTTCCCTTGACATTTGGCAGAAAATTCGTCTTTTTTATATCTGCTACTGCTTCTTCAAAGCCTTTTAACACTTCTTTTTTTTCTTCTGAACTTGCCTCTGCATAGGGGCGTTCTAGTTTTAGCTTAGCTGTCCTATAATTCTTCTCATCTGCTGTTTCCTCTTTGGAAGACGGTTCGTTTTGAGCGGTTCCTGAAGAACTCACCTGGGCCGTTTCTTCTATTTTAGTTTGTTGAGATGGCCTGAAACTCGATACAATCCCTATTCCTGCCAAAATCAATAGAATGCCTACTACAATCGATATAACCATATTCTCCTTTATCCAATCAATCATCTCATATACTCCTTTTAATTTGAACTTAATTTAGCTTCTCGGTCATCAGGATAAGCAAAAGATATTTCCTGTTCTTGCTGTTGTGATTTAGTCCAAATACGGTAATTCCATGTATATGGAGTTTTGAACTGATCCCAACCACTCAAAGCTGTATTTTGTTCTACAAACAAGATGGAGCCATTCTCAAAAACATGACATACAATTCCAGTATGCCCATAGCCTCCGCCTCCCACCTGTGTAGAAAAGATAGCACCTCTTTTGGGAGTTGACTTAACAGAATTTCCGAATATTGACGCCCAGGCTGCTGCCTGATATTTCCCATGACCTAGAACTGAGCCAGAATGACCCCATAAATGATTTCCAATACTAATTGTAAGATTCACACATTGTCCAGCATAATCGTCCCTTCCAGGATTATACCACCCTGTAGACTTAGCATAATCCATGCCTAAACTCTTAGGATCGATAATAAAGGGTTTTAAGCTATCTGGTAAGTCTTCTGGTTTATACCCCCACGCAGTCGCATCCGAAGGGACAGTTCCCGTTCCATCAGTACTGTTACCTGACTCTCCACATCCACTTCTTTCAGCTGAAGAAGATATCGCACTATCTGAAGAACTGATATCTTGTGTACTGGATCCTTCATAAGGTTTCTCGCCATGAGCAGCAATAGCTTCCTTATCAAGCCACTGATACTTCGTACCTAGTTTTTGGTACATATCAGTTAGTTTGCTCTTATAAGTTCCATCTGTGGCCCATCCGCCATCTGCTATAGCAGATAGGCTAGCAATGCCATTTGTATTGTTTATAGATCCTTTATAAAGCGTCTGGTGAGCCATAAACTCGGCTTTCCCTACAATCCCCGCATCATAGCTAGAAAACCAAGTATAAGCTCCTCCTGTGCCGTCTCCAACGTTTGCTCCAGGCTTTGTTCCTGTTAGGTCAACACTGTCTTCACCATACGTCGCAAGAGTAACTGGAAAATCGCTTTTTCTGGAGGTTTTAACACCTCCCATGTTATGAGCCTTCCAGAAGGAAGTACCATTAGGATTTGTAAAATTGAACCCATTCTCTATCATTGTTTGAGTGATAGAGGCTGAAGGTAGGAAACCTCCTGCCTTCCAAGATAAGATATAGGCTTCCTTATGCTTTTTTACAAAGTCATCGATGGAACCATCAGCTGAAGAAACTGTTGAGTCGCTAGTTGAAGATGTTGTTTCTACGGCACCACAATTATTTCTTCCATTATTGGTTACAGCTCCCATTATCCCAACTAACATGGTTATCCCAACATTGACAATTAATAGAAGGACTACAAGAGGGATGAGGATCTTCAGTTTAAATATTTTTTTCATGGATACCTCGCTTATCTACCACAATCCTAATATTGTCCGCAAAATTCCATAAAAAACTAAAAATACAATAAACCCTATACCTATTTTCTTGAGACCGTTCAAAAACTCCTTATCTCGTTCCTTTTGTGCTTCCAGACGTTTTGGATCTGATTCTCCTTCTGAAGCGAAATAATCTCTTTCTTGTTTCATGCGATATTTACGAATCAACACATATTGATCAAATCTCTGCTTAGTCCTTCCAATCATTCCTGGTTTATTTTTTGCCATTCTGGTTTACCTTCCTTTCTTATTCAATACCACCATAGCGCTCGACTTCAGGAGCTAACAACTGTTGGTTAAAGACTAGATTTCCAACCCCTGCAATGTTCATGAATAACTGTCCTTTCGCCAGACGAGGCAAAGTCTCTAGTTCAGACTGATTCATTGAACCAGATAAGGCGTTAGCTAGTAGAGGAACACTGGTTTCATCTGTCTGGGCAAAAACTCTATATTGCATCAGACCAAAAATCCTCTGAACAGCAGTCACATACGGATCCTTATGAGTACCGATACCTGTCTCAAACAGAATCCCACGTAGTGAATTAACAGACAATACAACACCAGCAAAGTTTTCCCCCATTGTATCGATCATATCAGCTAGGAGATTCACACTACTTTCATGCTTTGGATTAATGAGTGTCTGTGCCCCACTAATATTAACAATATAGTGTTGCATATCCATCTCCGTTAAGTCAGGCCGTTTCTTCAGTAGTTGCTTACAACGTTTTCCGTTATTAACAATATCAGCAGAGACAAGTGAAAGAACAGAGAATATTTGAACATTTAACAAATGAGGGGCGTTCTTCAACCCTGAGAAGTCAAATGTCACAACTTGCTCTGAAGAGATATCTTGAAACTCTGTTGTTCCCTCGAAAATTTCTGCGTTTGTTGTCAATAGCTCGTTAAATGTATTGTAAATACGCTTAACGGCTTTGATTTCAGCCATATCCATGCTAGAACTTTGTTCCAGTCGACGTTTGTAGGCATCAACAAACAAAATAAAATCAGACAGAATAGGATACTCTTCCTTCACAATATCCGTCGCTTTCAGTTTTTCTGGATTCAACGACGGATTTCGAGCCCACAAATCTTCCTCAATATAAAACTCATTCAGAAGAGTTCCAAATGTGATTAAATCGTCTCCTGTCACTTCATTATTCAAGAGTTTATAGATACTCTTCAGTTTCTCGATATGAAGGTTGTAAGATTTCTTCTTATCGATTTCAGTTCCTGCTTCATTGGTTACTGTTGGAAATACCTGGAAGATATTGATACGGTTAGCCTCACCTGATAAATCAAGAATCAATCCATGTTGTTTTCGTGTATGATCAAGAAACTGGCCAGTAGCATCAAAGTTACGAATATAATGCCCCTTCGCATAGAGACCGTCTGTATGTTTCATAAGAAAAGATCGTTGTCCCATCTTTGGATTTCCAGATAGGATCATAAAGGATCGTGTTCTTTTCTCATCACGTTCTAGAAAATTGAAATTTACTGCTCCGTTCGTTGGAGTCCATCCAAGATAGAAGCCTTTCTCATCTTCTAGCTTCGTATGATTAAAGAAATATCCACCAGCTATTGAGTGAGCTGGAGTAGGTATCCCTCTTCGATGATTGGGCAAATCAATCTGATATTCAGCTGGAATAAATGGGGCGTGGTATTCAAAATCTAATTCTCCTGATAGAATAGTGGATTTGAATTTCGACGTTTTGTCTTTGACTTCTTCAACCCTCTTAAATAATTCTTCTTTTGTTGATGCAAACACAAAGACACGAATATACATCCCATACATAGCTATATTCCGCTTATCAATTTCACGGCTTAGTTTATTAAGATTGTCAATTTCATCTAGTTCTTTCCGATTATTGGTTAGTTTGCTATTGTTTGTAATCCGTGTTGACTTCTCTTCAATAGAGTCTTCAATCTCTTTTTGAAGCTGTCTGTTATCCTCCTTATACAGTGACAGGAAGGAACGTGTCCCAGGAATCAACAACAATTCAGAAAGCCAAAAACGATCCATCCCTTCAGTTGGATACTCATAATAGTGTAAGACCGTATGGTGCCCATCTCCACTTATCCAGGAGCGGTCATCCTTTTGAAAATCAATATTTCCTTGCGGTTGAATCTGGCTAAGAAAGGCAAGGTCATATCCTTCATTTTTTAGTTGTCTTTGTCTACGTTTTGATAAATCAGGCATGCTATCCCTCCTACACTTTCTCATTCATATTGTTGTATTGCTTTATAATCTGAATTTTCTTCCTGTAGCTGATATCTTGTGGAACAAAATCATTATTTCCATAGGTTTTTGCCTTACGAACCAATTCGTCCAATTCGCTTGTTGTAGGTGCAAATAGCCACAGTATAAACTCTGTATTATAGACCTCTTGTCGGATATTTTCTTCAACTTTAATTTGGATTTGAAGCCAAATCTCACGATCTTTGAGTTGTAAAAAACGTCTATCGTTTACTGATAACTTAGACATATCTTGTCGTACTAAATCCAAATGATGGCGCAAGTCAGAAATTTGCGTGTCTGTATTTGTTGGCAAAGTTGTCGTCTCCACTTGGATATTCGGTCCAAATCGAGTCAACCAAGTTTCAAAATTTTCAATAGTTCTCATAACCTCGTTATAAGACATCGATCCTAAATCTTTACCTGGTATCTCCATCAGCTGCAAGTAGCCATAATCAACTAACTGGATATAAGCCTGGCTGTTTGGAATGATTGATTTTACATCTAACAACTCAACGCAAGAATGTAAATCAAAATATTCCTGCGTTTGTTTCTTCGTTTCTTGAATACGTCCCAGCGGACGTTTCTCATTTTTTGGGGATTGAATTTGTTTAATCGCCATTATGGTTTTCTCCTTCTGATATAATTCAAGCTGATATAACGTTTTCTTCTTCGTCTGAAGAAAAGAAACATGCTGTGCCAATTCTTTTTGCCACCGTTGGCAGGCAATACAAGATATAAACTCATAACTGGTGTCAACAAAATGAATGCGAACATCTGTATCCACTGGCTTTTAGGAAAGATTTTTAAGCCAACGCTCAAAGCGATTACGCCAGTAATTCCTACAAAAGCAATATCTAGAATAAGAAGACCTATAATCTTGATTTTGGCATAGATATCTCTAGGTACACCGTATTTTTCACCGTACATTGATTTCTCCTTTACATTTGTTTTGACACTCACATTATAATGAATAATCGAAAATATCTTTTAAAGGGACAATAGCATTTTTGCCATTATCTTTCAGGAAGTAATTACACAAAAAGTTATATACTTTTTTGCACAATAAAAGAAGCCTCAATCTTGAGACTTCTTAACTAAATCAAAGAATGATTCTTCAGAAAGAAAAGTAATCAATTGGCCTTCTGATAGTCTTCTAAGCGCTGCATCATGCTTCTTAGAACTTTTATCTGGATCAAAAAGATTCAACTGCTTGTGTCCTACAACCAATATATCTGTCCTAGAAGACACATAGTTTTGCACGACAGCCCCTTTACTTTCTAAAAATCGTATGGCTTCTTCTCTAGTTAGAGGACGTAAGCTTCCTGTGATAACAATATTCTTCCCTGTTAAATCCATAATTCATCCTATTCCTCCTCTTCAGGACTTTCAGCACCTGTGATATGACGTCCTCCCTGCATACGCTGTCCTGCTTGTTGCATCTGTTGGTTCATGTAATTCATTTGACTCATACTCTGTTGAAATTTTTGTTGAGAAGAGTCTGGTTGTTTCGGTGCTTGTGTCGATTCTACAACTGATGGAGATGAACCTTGGGTTGGTGGCACCATTCCTCCAGTTAGATGAGATGAATCTTGAGTTGGTGATGCTGATCCTCCGGTTTTATGAGATGAATTTTGGATTGGTGGCTCCGTTCCTCCAGTTAGATGAGGTGAATCTTTAATTGGAGCTTCCGTTCCTCCAGTTGGATGAGTTGACTCTTTAATTGGTAGCTCCGCTCCTTCAGTTTGAAGCGGTGGATCTTGAATTGGGGACCCTATTTCTTCAGCTGAAGGAGTTGAATCAACAATAGGTGCATCCGTTGTTCCTGGATCGATTGGTGGCTCAGGAATGTCAACTGGTCCAAATTGATCAATTCCAGGAACCGCATCGTTTTTCAAAGCGTTATAGGTCGCATCTTGAGCAGAGGCGGCTTTATCATCCAAGTTATTTAAAGCATTGCCAACTGCCCCTTTCGTATTTTGCATGGCTTCAAATGCTTTCCATTCTGCTAAATCAACCATATTACTTACACCACCTTTGGCCGCATTCATCAAGCCCTGGTCTTTTACAGAGTTCAAAGCACCTTGAATACCACCTCCAGTTCTTGCAAGGCTATTCCCCAGAATCTGACTTCCTTTAGACAGGGCATCTGGAGCTTTTTTAGCCATATCCATACCAAATTGACCAAGCGCCATACCCCCATTAAAGACACCTCCTGCTCCAGCCGCAAAGGCATTGCCCATCATCATAGCTCCGAGCAGTTGTTGAGCTGTTTCACTATGACCCGTTGAAACTCCAAGCCAGCGCTCTATCATGGCCACTCCTTGCATTGCCGCAAAGAATACCCCCACATAGACAAAGGCAGCTGCGAGACACTGTTCCCACATGTTCAGCCCATCAAAGAATCCGCCAGAAAGCTTAGATACTGCTGAAACAGATAGGATTGGCAAATCTCTGAAAATCTCAAGTGTTACACGCATAATGATAACTTCAAAGAAAATTCCTGCGAAGGCACCACCAATCGTTCTTAACAACTCTTTGTATTTCTTTGAGTTTGATAGGGAGCTATAACCAAGAATCGGAGAAATCATTGCTTCAATCAGAATATCAAAAACTGATTTGACGAGCTTAATGATCATGCTGACCAATAGAACAACAAGGATAATATACTGGAGGAACATCCCTATCCAGTTGACTTTATAGCGCATATAAACGGATTCAAAAGCACTCAATTGATTAATGACTCGGTGTTCTGTAATGCTTTCAACTCCAGTATTATTGGAATTTAACTTATGTAGGAATAATCCTTTAATTCCTGCTACTTTGTCGTTTTTCTGTATATCATCTAACATTTTTGGATTTGTCGTACCATAGTTTGCCCCAAAATCAATCTTGGTCGCAAAATCTGCCGTATCACGTTGGTCAGAATTATCCGTGATATTATTGACAGGGGTAGAACCCTCCTGAACAGGCTTGATATAGCCATAATCATCCATTGGAAACAACTCCGTAGAAAAATCCTTGTAGATCAAGACTTTTAGGTCTACCACATTATTTTTCATAGGTTGAAGAGCCAAGGAGGAAGTTGGTTGACTACCAGATGGCGCTTCACTGGAGACTGTCTGGATAGACATAGCATCCTGTGCCACTGCTGTTGAGATGGTGGTCAAAGCTAAAGGCAAAACCGAGGTTACTGCAGTTACCAAAAGGAAATTAATAATCACCCCCTTATACTTTACTGGCTTAGTAAAGACTCCTACGATGACCGATACAACCAAAATCAGAGTAAACAAGGACGTTCCTAATATCTGAAACCAGTAGAAAAATTGACCAATGACTGTCTTCTGATCCCCCAAATATCCGAAAAGCCCAAAGAGCTTGAACATATTATTAAAAACATGTTCTAGGCTGGAAGTGATTTGATAAAGAGCCTTGGCAATCCCTCCTGGCAAATAGGCTAGAAATGCCATAAATGCAGGAGTCGGTTCTAAATAGTTTCCCCAGTAGGAATAGAATTCCGCCAGTTTTTTTGCATTCTCGCCTGTGATTTCACCATTGAGATCCTTGACCTCATTCATCAAATCTGAAAAGGTTTGATAGTGCACTAAAGGTACCTTCTTTCTTTTTAAGATACCCCTATCATATTCGATAATGACAAAATCGTTTTTAAAGGGACAATGAAATTCTGACAATAAAAAAAGCCTCAAGTAATTGAGACTTTTCTGTAAGTTAATCTGCTGTTCCATTAAAATCATAGAAAGCATTATCTTCTTTATAGCCACGACGTAGCTCAATGATTCGGATTTTTTTACCACCCTCAGTCAAGACGACTTGATAATAAGCCTCTGCTTCTTCAGGCTTACCTATATCCCTATAATCAACAGCGATTGTAAAATTGTCTTTTCCTTTCAGTTGACTTTCTAAACTAACAATAGTTCCCCTGAAAGAGGCTGGAATCGACTTTACTTGTTCTTCTGAAAGGACACTGTAGTTAATACTTTCACCGTCGTTATTTGAAATAGTTCGCTTTTCTTTGTCAAATTTTAAGGTAGTTCCTACTCCACCTTTAAAATCAAGACTCTCATAACCATCTTCTTGTGAAAAGCCTGTATAGCTATCTTTTAGCACATTTTTAGCAATAGAATCAGGTGATTTTTGACCACAAGCTCCAAGTATAATCAAAGCTAAACCTACTAAAACAATTCTTAAAAAGTACTTTGCTTTCATCATTTATCTCCTAACCATTCTTTATTTTATTATAGCAAACAGCTTTTTTTCTTGCAAGTGTTTATATAACTTATTGTATATCTTTTTAGATAACTTCATCCGCAAAAAAGTCGTCTCCATCATCATAATAATCATAGTCACCTTGAATAACACTAGCTACAGTTGCCTGAAATAGTTCATCTGTGGAAGTAAATGATTGGGATTGTACCTTTTGTCCTTTACTGTGACGGCCTGATAATTTAGGAGTCTCTCCATTGTTGCTGAGGAGAGGCATGGTCAAACGTTGCCTCCAGTCTATGATGTTGTTGAAGGCTGTACCTGCATCAACTGCGATCTCCTGAAGTTCTAGCTCACGGTGCGCACTTTCGACTGGAATATCCGCAAGAGTCATCGATGTATCAAACTCCTCTTGTAAAAACATGTACTTGTAAGGGAAGCTGTTCTTATCATGTGCGAAGATTGGATCCGTTGTGACCTTACGTCCAGCATTATCCCGTCCCTTGACTCCACGTAAGATAACCGCTTCTCCTTCCTGGAGCTTGGCCAATTGCGTTGGTGTCAACAACTCTTGTTTTGGATTCTCGACAGCTACATTTGGATTGGCTTCGTCCAAGATATTGCTGGAGCGCCGTCTTCTGGTGATGGTACGTGTACCCAGGTCAGCACTAAATTTCTTATTGGTATCTGAAGATGTTGTTTTAACATAAACCTTCAATGAACAGTTGTCCATAATGGTTCGAGCAACATTTTGGCCGTATTTATCATCCAATTGCTCCAGATTTTGAATCCATAGGTAATAGAGAATGTTTTGTCCCAATCCAATAGATATTTTTGTATCCATGTGAGGAATCGCAGGGATATTTGTAAACTCATCTAAAATATGGAGAATCCGATTAATACATTTACGACCACTTGAGAGAGCAAGCTCATAGTTAGCATTGAATAGCTGATCTAAGAATAACGAAACAATCCCATTATACTCTGTTCGGTTTGGCGGTGTTACCAGGTAAATGACTTTTGGTTTATCTGAATAGACCAGCTCAATATCCGACTCCTGGAGAAGATTTTGGGTATCTTCTTTATTCTTAAGGACGGTTATATCAATATGATCTAAAATCGGCTTCTTGCTATACTCATCTAGTTCTAGACTATCTCCAACTTTTCGATAGACTTTTTCAGCTGAAAATTGAAAGATTTGATCTCGAACAGGGGAATGGCCATTATTCTTATGGTTGAAATCAATCGTTACCGTAAACTGATCTGGAAGTTTAGGCTCAATGGCATAAGTAAGATAGCCTTCCCCATCGACTAAAGCCGTCGCTTGCTTTATATAATCGACTTTCTTTTCGACTTTCCCCCACTTCTTCAATCCTGTAATCGTTACTTTAGCAGTTTTGTGCTTAAATTCGTTTTTAAGCTGACTGTTGGTGCTTGATCTCAGCTTGACAGATAATCGACGTGGGAAGCCAACAGACTCTAAATCAATAGAGTTTTTTGAAGTCAGTTTGGCCACGTTGTCTTGCAAGAACAGGTTGATTCCTGTCATCATGCTAGAGTAGACATTCCCTTTAGTCTCATCGCCACCAAAGTCTGAAGCTCTAAATTCAATATCCGCCATTTGTCTAAATTTCGAGAATTGTTGTTGATTGACTTGTCTCAAATTATCAAAATAGACTGTGATTTTTGACTTTTTCGACACTTGTTGTTCTCTGCTTGGATTCTCGACGATTTCTCCAGCACCATCTACAAAGACTTCTTCAGATCCCATTGTCGCCAAGAATTTCGCAACGTTAGGGATCGTAATGGTATCCCAGGCATCGTCTTCACCATTTTGATAGGTTTCATTAGCTCGATCCATCAAAGCCATTGTAAGAGCATTAAACAGGGATATAGAAGACTTACGGAAGTATTCAGCATTCCCCTTCTCTCCACCTTTTTGTTTCGGATAAATGGATTCTGCGACTGCATTGACATAGGTTTGAGTTTTCTCATAGTAGCCCTTCTTTGCGGCAGCGATGGCTAGAGCTAGCGGATTGAAAGACATAGACCAATCCATATTTTGGAAAGAAAGAACATTGACATCATAGCCACGTTGCCTCATGAGTTTGTAGGAGGCTTGATAATGTTCCCCTTTCGGGTCTGCTAGTACCATCGATGGCTGCAATTCAGCACGACTGTTGATTTCAATTGCTGGAGTAATATGACCTTCACCCTTACCTGAACGAGTCATCCCAATTCCTAACAGATTCGTCGGCTTATCTTCAATGTAATAATATCCAGAAGGAAAAGCTAACATGCCTAAAATCCGCTCCGCATTTGTCACGTATCGGCTCATTTTTCTATTTTGCCATAACATTTGAGTTCTCAGTGTTTGTCCTGCTAAATCATGAGTCAGTTCATGAAGTACAGGAGCTCCACCTTCACCTGGATAAGTTAAATCTTTATTGGGGATCTTTTTGTATTGACGACGAATTTCATCAATCGTCACAAAACGGTCATCTCCTTCTTCATTGTTGTTATAGTCTCGAAACTGCTCGAAGTTCACCCAAGCAGATTTCCAGGCAATCACTAAGCCCAATAAAAAGATTGGAAATGCTAAAATAGGTGCTATCAAGAAGACTTTAGCATTCAATAAACTTTGAAATAAGAGGCTGTTTAAGTCAAAGTTTACGGCCTTACTAGCATCTTTAAAGGACCAGGCACTAAAATAGAGAAAGCGGATTGTAGCTCTCAAAACAGTAACCAGGTAATTGGTTAAGATAAAAGCAATAAAGCTAAAACCTAATCCCATATAAACGAAGCTGCGATAACTTTTAAAATAAAGAATCGGTTTCATTTCTTTATCAAATCGTTTCCGTTCTCGTTTAACAAAAGGGAAAGTGTAGAACATCCTGAAGAAAATATTCCAAAGGATGAGAGAGACAAGCGCCAAGAGTTTAGGTATGAATGACTTCATCCAATTGAACAACCCTCTAATTGATTTGAACCATACTTGTTTCCAATCAATTTCTTTACGATTTTTCCAACCTCTTTTTATCGTCTGGCTTAAACTAGTCTTACCTGCTAATAACCTTTGATAATGTCTTAAAAAATACGGCTGGAAGAGTTTGAATAGGTAATAACCTGCGCCTCCTAGAAAAAAGAAGGTATTGATCCAACTGGCTCGAATCAGTTGGATAAGGGTATAAAATACTACTTCAAATAACTCAAACAAACGACTACCCCCTTACACCTTCCAAAAACCATTCCATTTTTCGAGTATAAAAGCTCGAAAAGAGAAATATGTGAAACTGTAGCCTTGGAGAGGCTTTCTCATAACGGTTAAAGTAATTTTCTAACCATTTCTCCCCATCCAACTGAAGAATATTTAAGCGACTAGATCGACTTTGTTCTAAGTAATTGGTCACCTGAAGAGATTCCGCAATCAATTCATCAGACAGATAATTGTATTTTTGTCTTGCCATTGTTGCACTCCTTTCATATTATTTCTTAATTCCCCTCTATTCTAAGGGATAATATCAAATTCTTTGTTAAAGGGACAAAAGATATTGTTGTACCATAAGTTATATAACTTTTTATACAATAAACAAACCACAAAAAAAGCACACAATTGTCCTTGTATGCTTTCAATCCCTTTAGAACGGGGAATCCACATCTATTGGTTCAGGATAGGATGGAGGATTAGAACTTGGTGTCGGCTGAGAAAAGCCCTGTTGTTCCTGTTTACGTCGGTTAGATGCCTCCTTATTTTCAAGGAAAGTGATTCCTCCTTGTTGGTTTGGTGAAATAAACTGATACGTCCGACGTTGATCTTGTTCATCGTTATATGGTCGTTGGATAATTTCTCCTTTTAAGAGAATTGGAGAGCCCTTAGATAGGCTCTGAGCCATCAATTCCGCTTGTTTTCCATAAACTTGTACATGGAAGAAACTAGGGATTGGTTTATTTGTATCATCAGTCATGCTCGAATCACAAACAAATTCAAATTTGAAACTGACGTGACCGTTTGGAGTTCGGCCCACTGCATCATTTGGAATGAATGCAACACGTCCAGAAGCGATAAATACTTGCATTTTTTCTCCTTTCAATAAAGACCACAAGAGAGTTTTTATTCAACTTGTGGTCATCATTTCATTTTAGTTCGTCAAATTAGTTTTCTTTCGACTTACGAAGGCCTGCAAGACTCAACAATCCCAAAATCATTCCCACAACTGGAAGCATGCTTGCTGCTGATCCAGTGTTTGGTAGTGATTGTTTTGGTTTGCCTGGTTCTTCAGGTTTTGGTGGTTCTGGAGTATGAGTTGTTACTTTCGCTACCATTTCTTGTCCATTTACGATATTAACAAAAGTATTCTCAACTTCTCCAGCCGCAATACGCTCCGCCTCGATGTAGAAATCTGCATCAAAGGTTCCTTTAATTCCTAGAGAGTTTAGGAAATCTTGATTGATAACGTAAGACCATTGACCACCTTTGGCATCCCACTTAACAGTCACAAGCTTCTTGATAAACTCTGAATTAGTACCTTGGTTGAACTCAAAGGTAAAGGCATAAGAGCTACCTTTGGCAATCTTATCTCCTGCCTTGATAACCTTACCATTTTTCAATGTCACATCATAAGGTAACACAAGCTCTTTTTCTGCTGTGTATTCTGTACCCTTGATGATACCCTTCCAATTACCAGTATATCGGTCATGCTTGGTATCAAGCTTATCCAAACCGTCATATTGGTACAATGTATCATGTTTTTCTGGAACAGTTGCACCATCAAGAAGGTACTGAACAAAATCACCTAGCTGAACTTCTTTGCCATCAAGGACTTTCTTGCCAGTTCTATCAAGTACATGTTTTTCTGGCTTAACATTTGGAACTTCAACTGTTACAAGATTTGACTGATAACTATTACCAAAGTCAATTTGTTTAAAGTCATTCTCGACTTTCTCCCCTGCTTTAATCAAGAGTTTAGCTGGAAGATCAATCGTCACGGTTTTATTTTGCTTCACGTAATTTTTGTAGAAGCTCGCAGAGTCTTTCGGTGTCCAAAGATAGAACTCACCTTTAGGGTTCAAGTTCAATTCCTTCAGGATTTTATTGATTGCATCTGTACGACCTGCATCTGAGAGCACATGGTACATATCAAAGAGATTTTTCACATCTTTACCTGCAGCAGTCATCTTGATCTTGCTGTGGTCAACTGTGAAGGCTTTGTCTTGAACATCGTCCAGAATTGCGAACTTCTTACCAAGTGCTTGCGCTGAAGCAAGGGTTTTGGTGTATGGGCTGTAATCTGTCATCAAACGGAAGGTCACGTTGCGGTCAAATGTTGTCGCACCGTTGATATCCTTACCAGAATGATCTAACACAGATTTGACTGGTTTTGGTGGTTTCGGCGTATAGTTTGTTACAGTGTTTGAGTAAGCCTCGTAGTTATTCACTAACACTTTATAAGTGTTATCATAGAAGCCCTTGTCATAGATTGGCTTCCAGGTAATCACTGGAGCTTCTAAGCGTTTCCCTTCGTAAGTTGCAATAAAGGTATAAGTGTTCTTTTCTGCATCATAGGCAACGCCCCATCCTGCTTTCTCTGCAGCTGCCTTTGTAACAGCCACATCAGGAACTGCTCCAGCTTCAAGTGGATCAATGATGGTAATCTTGTCACCCTTTTTCACATTGGCATAGATATTGTCATGGGTCAATGTATAGGTCTGAGGAGCATTTTTAGCTACTGTTTGGCCATCTGTATTCGTTTTATCTGTATCTGCTACAGATTTGCTGACAGTAGGTTTATACTGCAATTTATAACCGTGATAGCTTGCGGATAACTTCTGATTTTTAGTTTCAGATAGAGTTTTAAGAGCCAAGGTTGGCTTAACTGGATTCTTCGCTTTGACCAATTCAGCTGATACGGGTTCAGTCTTACCTGGCTTCACGGTTGTTTTTGTGATAGTTGCCGTAGCTGGAACTTCAACAACTGGCGCTACAACCTTCGAATTTAAAGCAAACCAGTAAGTTTGACCTGCTGTTGTTGCGTAATTATCCCATTGAGTAAAATCAGTCGAGAAGGCTGTTCCTTCTTTAAAGACACCAAGCGCTGCTCCCTTGTATTGGTAAGGCGAGTCAGAAGCATCCCACGTTACGCCAATATTTTCCACTGTATTGTAATCATCAGCATAGTTATAACCATCATTTTTGTGGTAGGTTACAGTTGAACCGTTAATCTCAACGTTTTTACCATTGACAGCTCCTGCACCTTCCCATCCAATCTTGTTGTAATTCAGTGATGAGTAAGTAAGGGCTGCTGGAGTCTTTTCTGAAGCATTAAAGGCCACTTCTTTCCCATCCACGTTGTAGTAGTAGGTATCTGTGACTCTGAAACGCATATAGTCATAAGATGTCCCAATTCCGTCGTTTCGTGCAGCTACAAATCCTTCAGTAGGATCATTCAATACATAAACATCAATTAGACCAGTTTCACCTTGGTTGATAATTTCAAACTTGCGATGGATACGAGAAATATCATGTTTTTGACCATCTGCAGTTGAGACAGTCAATCCTTTCAAACCAGTATAATCAATTGCTGTTTTCCAACCATTTCCAACATCCTGATATTTCAAGACTTTGGTAGAATCAAGAATGCGCCCATATCCAGAATTTCCACTTGAAGAAGCGATATAGCTTGTAGTCAATTCTTTAGCGCCAGAAGCACTAGATTTTACGTTAGCATTTGGATTAGCTGTTGCAAGACTGAGAGCTTGCAAGACTACTTCTTTTGTGTAGCCTTCCGTGCTTGTCTTAGATCGAAGTTCATCGTACTTCTTCTGCCAGTCTGCTTGTGCTTTCTTAGCCTGATCATAAGCTTGTTGGTTTTGTTTCCCAATTTGCTTAGCTTCATCAGCTGAAGAAACTTCTCGAGTTTTAGAGGTTAAAAGTACACCAGAGTTTTTCAAATCTGTTGATTTACGATCAGCATCTTGATTGACTTGATCACTAGCATTCTTCTTCTCTGTATAGGCAGCCATGATGGCTTTGTTAAGCTCCACTTTGCCTTTTGCAGCTGCAATAGCCTGATCATTTTTCTTTTGTAGCGCCTCTACTTCTTTGACTGAAGAAACGGTACGTGTCACTACCTTAACTGTTACGTTCTTTTTCTCCAAATCTTTTTCAGCAGCTTCTACTGCCTTATTTAACTCAGAAGCTTTCTGAACATTAGAATCATAAGTCCCTTTTTCAACTAGGTAATCTGCTACTGCTTTCTTGTTCTCTGACAAGACTTTCTTAGCTGTTGTAGCAGCTTCCCTGTTTTTAGGTGCTGTTCCATCTGTGGCAGTTGAACCGTCATTCGTCACTGTGACAGTTGTTGACCCTTCATGCTTGGATTTTTCATCAGCTACAAATTGATTGTTAGCTTGGATAGCTTCCTGTGCTTCCTTGAAGGCTGTATTGTTTTCGACTTGTTTTCCAGTCGTTTTTTCCAGTTCCTTAACTTGCTTGTCCTGATCTTGTTTAATCTCAGACTTAGACTGTTCAAGTTTTGGAGCAGTGGTATCTGTTCCCTTATCAACAATCTGAGTTTCAGAAACGTTCACCCCTACTTCTTTTGCTTTTTCAGCAGCCTTTGTGACTGCTCCATTATCGATCTCTACAGACTGGCTTCCTGTTGCTTTACCAGCTTGTGTAGCGTACATGTTATTGTCATTTTTGCTTTCAGGTTGTACTGCTTCATCTGCAAATGCTGAACCTGCAGAGAAGACTACAAAACCTGCAATTGCAATACCTGATGCTAAACCTTTAGCCCATTTTTTCTTACGGAAATATCCGTGGCCTTGTGTTTTTTCTGTCATATTTCTTTCTCCTTCACTTAATTAAAATAATTTTTTCTTGTAGAAGTAGCCAACCGCTGTCAACAACATTCCACCGATCGCAGCTAGGAAACTTTGTTCTGTTCCTGTGTTTGGCAAAGTTACCATTTTACCATCTGCAGTTGAAACACTGATGGTCTTGTCTTCATTTGTAACAGCTCCAAGTGCTTCAGGAGCAACTACAGAACCATCTGAAAGGACAAGATTTCCATCTTTAGTGCTGACAATAGAATTACCTGTGCTGGTTTGAACAGGTGCTTTCGTAATATCATGCACCGCCTGACCTGTTGATGTAGATGTTGTTCCAATTTGAGATTTCCCTTGCTCGTTTGCCTCGTCGGTTGTTTTTGGTTTTTCAGCTGGGACACCATCGAGACTCTCAGCATTGTCCTTATCCTGTGGCTTATCAGAGGCTGCTGGTTTGTCTGCTGGAACGCCATCAAGGCTCTCAGCATTATCCTTGTCCTGTGGCTTATCAGAAGCTGCTGGTTTGTCTGCTGGAACACCATCGAGACTTTCAGCATTGTCCTTGTCCTGTGGAGCACTTGGTGCTGTTGGATCTACTGGAGTAACTGAAGGCTCTGTTGGCTGAACTGCTGGAGCCTCTGTTTCCGTTGAAGCGCTAGGCGCTGTTGGCGTAACTACTTCTGTTGTTGGAGCAGAAGAATCAATTGGTGTTACTTCATCAGCTGATACAAATCCAGCTTGTGCTAGTGCGATTGTTGATAGTGCTAGAGTAGTTAATACTTGTTTCTTGTTCATTTTAATTTTTCCTTTTCTAATTTTTTAGATAATTTGATTCTTTTGGTTCTGTTTCTACAACAAATCCATATTTTGAAGAATCAGAAGCTTTTATATCAAAGGTTAATCTAACGCTAGATGATTTATCCCCTTTTTTGACGGACAAGATATAGGAAACCGTATATTTTTGAGTTTCTGAATCATAATTCAATTTCTCTAAAATAACGGACTGTAAAATCCCTTCTTTTGGTTTGGTAAATTTTGCATCACCTTCAGAAAGAAAATCTACTAGATTTTCTTTTTTGCCCGAGTAATAAGAAGGTAAGAAATGACGACTAAATACATCAACTTCATTTTTCGTTGAGATAAGATGTTGAGTATTTTTTTGTTCCTGATATAAGAAATTTACTTTTTCAGACTGGCTTGATAGTTGAGCGAAAGCAAAAAATACACCAACGATATTTACTACTGCAAGCACTCCTAAAAAACCTAAGAATAGATAAAATTTCTTCAGAGAAACTGACTGCTTTTGAGATACGGGAGACACAATATCTGTTTGATCCCTTGCATTTGGAACAGGTGGTAGGCGATTGGGTTGTGAAACAGCCATCGTCTCACCTTCAGCTGGGAAAATAGGAAGAGAAGAATCAGACAATCCCATACTTTGTTTATATACAGGATAAATCTGGTTCTCAAAATACTCCCTTTTTTCTTGATAGCTATAATTTGCAAATTCAGAGCGAGTAAGTATCGCTTGAATGAGGGGAAGCAAGAGGTTTTCATAGTCTTCAGTAATCAGAAATGGACTAGCATAAACCTCCCCTTCTGTCACCACGCTTTTCCCTTCCAGATGAGCGATTGCTACTTTTTTCAGCTGAAACTGACTATACATCTGTTTCAACTCTCTAAATAACAACTCTGCCTGTTGAAATGTTAGGTAGGGCAAACTTTTTGAAATCGGCTGAGAAAAATCAGAAAGATTATCCAATGACTCAATGATAGCAAGTAACTCACGATCATCCTCTGGACCTCTTCCATCTTCCCAGGAGATTTCTAAAAATAGATCATCTGTAATCGTACAGCGATCTTTATTAAAGAGTGAAAAAGCCATAAATCACCACCCCTTAACTTTTCACGAAATCAAAAATCCATTCAATGATACTTGGTCCCGCTGAAACACCAATAATTGCAATTGCAATTGATACCCAATGTTTTTTCATTGAGGCTTTTAACTCACGTCCACCAAACGCATAAATGAGCGAGGTGACAACGGCAGCTAGACCAAATAGCGCAACACTGACTAGCTGAACTTTTGTAATTCCTTGTTTTGCCAAGTTATCCGACTTAACAAATGGATCGTCCGCATACACTGTAGATCCTGTTAGGAATAGGGAAAGGCTCAATAAAAACATCTGTGATTTTGTTTTTACTTGCTGAATTTGTCTTGTCAAATAATTTTTCATAGAAATCCTCCTTTGTTTTTTTGACAACGTTAGTATAATAGATAATTGAAAAAAATTTTTTAAAGGGACAATCATTTTTTTAAGGTGAGTTTTAAGAAAATAAAGCTTCACCAAATGACGTATTTTCAGCTTCGACCTCGAATAATATTTTTCTTTTGTCTTCACGGTGATACTCATCTGGTGCATCACCTTCTACCCAAAGATGGAAATGATACTCTTGGTTGGGATCAGATAAGTTCAGAAACTCTTTAGAAATTAAAGGAAGTACTTTATGCTTAATCACTCTTTCAAGTGGCCGTGCACCATCTTTTATATTTGTTCCTACATCCAATAAATAAGTAACCAAACTTTCTTCATAAGAAAGAGTCAACCTTTGATTCTTCATTCTTTCTTCGATTTCTGATAGATGTTTGACAATAATTTCCTTATTCACTTCCTCGTCTAACATGTTGAAAATCAATTTATATTCAATTCGATTGAGAAATTCTGGTCGAAATCTAGTTTCCAACTCCAACGTCATGCTCTTTTCAAACTGAACTTTGTCCCTGTCGGTTAGCTTTTTAAAATTCCCTTTCAATTCGTATTGCTTAATTATTTTTTGAGAACCAATATTCGTAGTAATAATAACGATTGTATTTTTAAAACTCACTTGCCTTCCAGTTGAATCAGTCAAGCGTCCTGCATCAAGCACCTGCAAAAATAAATCTACAACTTCTGAGTGTGCTTTCTCCACTTCATCGATTAGGATAACGCTATAAGGTTTTTGTTTAACCTTCTCAGTCAATTGACCTTTCGTTCTAGTTTGACGATCGCCAATCAGCTTTGTAATATCTCCTTTTTGCTTATACTCAGACATATCAAAACGAATGATTGCCTCCTCATCATCAAACATCCCCTCTGCCAATGCCAGTGCAAGCTCTGTTTTCCCAACTCCTGAAGTGCCTAGAAACATGAAGGAAGATAGGGGCTTTCTTTGATCCTGTAAACCAGCTTGTGCAACAGTTATAGCGTTCACAACGGCATCTACAGCCTCATCTTGGCCTTTAACACGTTGTGATAGCTTTTCTTTTAAACCATCTAGCCTTTCCTTATCACCTTTCAAAATCGTCGTGACAGGAATACCTGTTTTATTTTTCAGCACCTCTGCAATTTCTTGTTTCCCGACATGGGCTAATCCATTTGTAGAACAAATTGTCGCTGCTTCATCTATTAAGTCAAAGGCTTTGTCAGGTAAAAATTGATCAGGTATGTAGCGGACGGATAGAAGTACAGCTTGTTTTACAGCATCAAAACTAATAGATACATGGTGAAAGTTTTCATAAATGGTTTTAGCTTGTTCAAGAATTTCAATCGCTTGAATAGTTGTTGGTTCATCAACCATAATCGGTTGCATCCTTCGCTCTAGCGCTCGATCCTGTTCGACATACTCATGGAATTCATCCAATGTAGTTGCGCCAATCAATTGCATCTCACCACGTGACAAAACTGGTTTAATAATATTTCCAGCATCCAAAGCGCCCTTATCTGAACCACCAGCACCAACAATAGTATGAAATTCATCAATAAAGAGAAGATTCTCTCCTTTGGTTTCTACCATCTCCTCAATAATTTTTTTAAACTTAACAATAAATCCTCCATCCTCATCTGACATTAAGCTAGATAGTTCCAGAGAACGCACGGTCAAATTTTTTAATTTTGGAGATACCTGGTTTCTTAAAATAGCTAAAGCAAATCCTTCAACAATAGCTGTTTTTCCAACTCCAGCTTCTCCTACCAAAATAGGATTATTCTTAGTTCGCCTGAGAAGAGTGGTCTGAACAGCTTCTACTTCTTTATCACGTCCATACACCTGATAATCTTCCGCTTTTTTTGAAACTTTTTCTGTCAAATTATCTGTATAACGATCTAAATAAGGTGTTTTTTTCTTTTCTTCAGTAGTCACACTTAATCACCTCTTTCTTTTACTTCCTTGATTTGAAGAGTGAGCTTATCTTTTATCGCATCTACAAATTCTCGTGGATTGATTGTCCCTTCTCCAATCTGAGATAGAAACATTTCCCAGCCTCCTGTTGTCTCTGGATCAGAGAATTCATTGTCATAGAGATAATTGATAAGTAGATAGGCCTTATTGGTGGGAGTTAGTTGACCTGTTTTTTTATCTTTAACAACATAACCCTTACTTTGAATTTTTTTAATGATTTCTCCTCTGGTGGCTTGTGTTCCCAAGCCATATTTAGGAAATATTTGGCCAATCAATTGGCTTTCAGTTAGTCTTTTAGGTGGTTTCGTTTCACCACCTACAATCTGAACCTGCGTATCAATTTTATCTCCCACTTGATAATCAGGAACTTCAACTGGACCTCGTACCTTTCGTGAACTCCATTCAGCCCATCCTAATTTATGAAGCGTTCTACCCTTTGTTTTAAAAACAAGACCATTATTTTCTACTTCAATTGTTTTGGTTGAATAATAACAATCATCCGCAAACATCAAGATTGCCTGCTTCACAACTGCTTCATAAATCAGTCGTTGGTCAGTTTTTAAATTTGAAAGGTTTGGAATTCTTTCAGTCGGAATCAAGGCTGAGTGGCTTGTACCAGATACTTTTTCATCATTGACATAATCTTCTCTAGGCTCCAAAAACTCTGGCTGAAAATGACAATTAATAGCTTTTTGATAGGCAGATAGATTTTCTTTTAAATCGTCAAACTCAAATTGATTGATGTATTCTGAATCTGGTCGTGGATAGGAGAGAAATCCTTCCAAATACAGTCCCTCAACAATGCTTTCTGTTTTATCTGAGTCAAATTTCCAGGCACTTGCTGCAAAACTTTGTAATGCAGACAAGGTAAATAATTGTGGAGCTGATTTCTGGTGATTTTCTACCTCAACTGAAGAAATAACAGAGGTGGTTGATAATCCCCTTGAAGAGGCTAAAATAGCCTCACTATCCTTAGTTTTGTCTTTTGTGGTGAAAAATACCCCATTTTTCTTATCCTCCAGCTGAAGCTTCCAATATTTTTCTGGAGTAAAGTTGCGAATCTCTAAATCATTCTCACAAACTAGTCTGACCGCTGGTGTTTGAACTCGGCCAACAGATAGATGGCTACCTTTTGTTCGAGGGAGTTGCCCTCTTGCTTGAAGATCAATCGTTGCAAGAGGTGATAAATTCATGCCTACCAACCAATCGCTTTGTGCACGTGCTTCAGCTTCTAAATAGTAATTATAGGTTTCTGAAGGTTCCTTCAATTCCTGAAAAGCTTTTTGAAGAGTTTTCTTTGTCATGGAGCTTGCCCAAAGACGTTTCCAAATTTTCTCCTTCCCCCCTGGTATGTGCGATAAAATAGAGTACGCAATCCGCTCTCCTTCTCTATCAGCATCCGTCCCAATAATCACTTGATCCGCTACTACCACTTCATCATAGATTCTCTTAAATTTTTCTCTCGAATCCTTGTCCTCTTTCAGATGTTGCTTAAATGAAACATTTGTAAGAGGTAATTTATCAAGCGACCAATTGTCTGGTTCACTATAGTCAAATAGGTGCCCTTCAGCAGCCACCACATGTACTTCAACTGGAAAATAGGGTGACTGCCTAATGACATAGACACCTTTCTTTTTTCTAAATTGTCCCAAAGCTGTAGCGTAAGCTTCTGCCTGTTTATCTTTTTCAGCCAGAACAACTATAACCATATCATTCTCCTTCTACTTCATTTTCTGTCATTGTAATCTATAATTAAAAAATATTTTGTAAAGGGACATTGACACAGAATACAACGAATTCATATCAAAAAACAACACAAAAAGTTATATAACTTTTTACACAAAAAAGAGGCTCAAAAAGAGCACTCTTTCTAGACTTTAAGCCCCTTCTTTGGGCTTTGGATAAAATTTTGATTCTGTACCACCTGTCTGTTTAACTGGTAAGGTTTTGTATGTTGTTCAACACTTTTTACAATCTTAGATACTGTTCCATGAATCCGTTTCATAGATTGCGCTAGTTGTTGATCATCAAGAGATGTCAAATTATCAGTCCAAATTGCCATATAGCGAATGGCTTTCTCAGAGGTATCTAAGCCAAAATGCTTAGAAACGAGATAACTTGTCATCTCAGCTTCAAGTTCTCTACGATCTTTTGAGACATCCTCCTTATACGAATTAGCAAATTTAGGATTATGTAAAGTAGCATGCGCTAACTCGTGAATAGTGGTTGCAACGACTTCCCCAGGAGTATTATCTGGATTCAAAAGTATCTTTTGTTCATCTGGATAAAAAGCTCCTTTCGCACTTCTCAACTCTTTTGCATCGTCTTGATAGATTGTTACCCCAATACCCTTAGCATAGTCTGAAAGCCCTTCAAGTACCTCTTTTGTACGAATATGATCCATATTAAAGTCATAGTGACGATTTGGCATCGCTTTGGGATAAAATTCAGGTTTCAAGGTTGTTTGAGACAACTCAAATACTTTATACGTAGCGAATTTAGCTAAGCCTGTGTTTGAATCTCTTTCCTGGAAGAAGCGAGATTTCAATTTTCCTTCTTTCTTTAACGCCTTTTCTTCAGGTGTCGCTTCAGAAAGTCTTTTATATTTTGGATTGCCTTTTCCATTTTTTACCTGATTTCCATTTTCATCCAATACAGGAATCATCTCAACCATCATAGGTCTAAACAAGGTAATATGTGATTTTTCTCCTGTCTTAACCGACAGATTGTTATGGACAACTTCTCTTGTTCGACCTGTTTTTTTATTGGTATAGGTATTTCTAGTTTCAAATACCTGATCTGAAGTAATTCCAAGAACTTCCCCCATCGATTGCCATTGATTATAGGTTGCGACTGCACTCGCTCCTGGCCACTGTTCCTGAATCAAAGCGACATTTCTAGGTGAGAGCTCTGGAAACTTACTCATAAAATTCAGATATTCTTCTAACCGTTCTGGTGTTTCTGTGTACTCTCTCACTTTTTGGAAAGCAACCTCACTCAATTCATGAGGCGTTAAGGCAGCATAATCAATACTATTTGAGTTTACTTCAGGAGCCTCCAAATCCGAAATAGGTTCCTCTTTCAGAATCTCCTCTACACGCTGAAGCAAATTATTTTTAGTTTCTTGCTTAGAAGATTGAAAAGCTACCGTTTCTCTTGTATCAAGAGTTTGACCTTCTCCTTCTTCTATCAATCGAGACGATTCATTTGCTTCCTGAGAAATTTCCTTATTCACCTCTCTATTTTCCAGCTGAGAAAGAATTTCTTCATCCATCGATGCTAGTTCAGATTGACCGTTGAGTCGACGATATCCTAATCCTAGCATTTGTGAAATTGGTGTAGTTTCATCTCCAATATCATATCGAATTCCCTCTTTGATCACTTCACCACCTGGAGCATAGACATCAAACTTAATTTTGGTAGGAGGGATATAGCCTTCAGTATTGCCTGCTGTTACTTGTTTCATTCCTTCTTGATGAATTGGATAAAAGTCCTGATTGGCCTTATATAGCTCCCTAGCGAAATCTTGATAAGATATCAGCTCTGTCTCTTTAAATGGCAATATAGGGCTTTCTGGGCGTTCCTCAGACCATTGAAGGCGTACATGGTAGTTTTCCTTATAGATATGATCTTGTACCCATTCTTTATAAAAATCTGAATTTGTATCTAGGAGATGATCTTTCCCAGCGGCTGCAATAATCTGATCAAATTTATCATTGTATTTCTTAGCATAATCAAGATATTGATCCCAGGCTTGATGAAATTCTTCTGGAGTTTTTGAGATGTCATTTGGAACACCTAAATTATAGACAGTATCTAAAACTTGAGTAAAAGTTACTGAATCAAGTGAATTTTTATCTATAGTATTTACTGAAGTTGTTGGTTCAGATTCTTTAGGAACCTCTTCATACTGCTTATTTCTCAAGACGGATAGCATTTCCTCGCCACCATCTTTAACATATTCATCATTAATCGATAGCTGTTCAATCTGGCCATCTCTTTCTCTATAGACACCGAGAATTGTGCCAGTATCTATATCTTCCAGTTGTTTACTTAAATCCCCCTTCACTCTCATTAAAGATGCAGGGACATGAGTAAATTCCTTTTCTTTGAATAACAATAACAAATCAGTATCTTCAGGTCTAATTGCTTTTGAAAGATCCAGATTATTAAATTTCTTTACAGATGAAAGATCGTTAAACACAAAGGAGTCTGACTCTATCACCTCAGGTAATAAGTTCAAAACTTTTAGTTTATCCGACATTCCATTCGTAAATTTTAAATCTTTGAAATGCCCTTTTCCAGCTGCAACATCTTCAACGAATGACTCAGACAAATGTTCTACCCACTCATTATATACAGGTGTTACTCCAGTTAAGTGCATCCAATTTTTCTTGTCAAATTTAACATTTAGAATTTGGAATTGATTTTCTTCTGGATTCTTATAAACATAGTGGATACTTGTCCCTGACATTTCTCTTAGATACCATTGAGCTGAGTCCCTCATTGCGTTTGCGTATAAATTTAACGCTCGCATGTTTTTTCTGAAGGTTTTATTTGACATTCGATCCTCATCGATGGTAAAATGAAAATGAACATTGGCAGGAAAATCAGGTTGAGAATTTTTCTCAACGGGCTGCGGTGCTGTCCCTGGAGTTTCTACTCCTAAAGAACTGGAATTGCGATTCAATAGTTCGCCCCCAGTGTTAGTCTCTTGATAATTATCAAGAGACTTTTCTTTTTCTTCTGAAGCCTCTATTATCTTAATGGGCTGAGTATCAAGACGTGACATTAAGTTATCCAACAATTCACGATTTAAAACCACTTCTCCCTCTTGCCCTTCCAGATAGTGCAACAATGTATTTGGAGTTACCACAAAACCATAGGTAAAGTCTCTTGTTCCGGATTCAATCAATGGATACTCCAACATTCGCTCAACCGATTGTGATAGATTATCAAGGGTTCTTTCATCAAAATAGACTCCAAAACTGTCACTCGAAAGGCTTTCTATCTGCTTGTTGGTATTGTAGGCTGCTATTGCAAGTTCACCAATAAATCGGGTTGAAATATCTACTCCCAAAACTCTCTGATGAGGTTTCAATGCTTGATACAAGGAATCCTGCTCAGGAGTCCCTTTTTTCTTGTATAAATCAATCGTTTGATTATCAATAGAGGTCAAAAGTGAATGAATTGGAGACAGCACTTCCATTCGCTTATCATTGAGATATTTGGTAGGATGGCTATTTCCTAACTTCGCAAAGATATCATATAGATAGAAATCTGGGGCAAATTCAATTGATAATTCTCCAGATTGAATCCGATTATTTAAACTCTTCGTTAATGCTTCATTTTCCCGTTTTACCTCTTCATAGCTCATCAATCTCACAGCATTCTCCTCTGTATTGGTAATAGATTCTTGATTATCTAGAGGATGTTTTTCTTCCACAGATGAAATTTGTGATTGTTTGGCAAGTAATTCATCCACCTTCAGTCTTTCCTTATCTGTTTTCGGATGATACTTAGTTTGTGAAGATAATTGAAACTCCCCTTCTTCAGTCAACTCCAGAGCAACTCTTCGTAACCCTTTTACAAAATACGTATTTGGTTGTTTTTGCCACTGATTCACTAAGCCCTCATCAATTAAGACCTGTGCTGCTGGTTGAATGCTCGTTTTACCCATTTGTTCAGATATAGCCTCAAGTCTAGTCAACTCTTTTTGATAGCGTTTGAGAGTAGCTTTGGTAAAGAATGACTCCCCACGCTTAGCTTTTTCTAACTCTTCACGGATTCTAGGTATATTTTGGACACTCATCTCCAGTCCACTTCCCTGACGATTCAACCCCATTTCTTTCAAATGTTGTTGGTGCTCCAGGCGCTCTACTCGCTCTTCCTGTTGCCTAATCTCATCCATCTTTGAGAAGACTTGACCTTCTATTTGTTCTTGCTTACGCATAAAGCTAGCACCGCCTCACTTATCATTCATGGGTTGCCCATTTGTTAGCGCTTGGTGAGAATAAGCTCTTGAAATAGCCTCGTCTTGTTCACCCCTTAGTCTTTCCAATTTTCGACGTGCCTGGGCAAGACGACTGTTGTCTGGTGCGTTTCTCTCCAGTTGTTTTTCCTGCTTCAGAATCTCATTCCAGTCTGTCTTTTCCTGACCTTCACGTTCTGGTGGTCTTGCATCGACAACTGGGATTTTCTTCTCACGTAGTTTGGTGATAAAATCTGTACCTGCTTTATCACGATCAACTGCCAGCGTGATGAGATCATCGTATTTGTGATCTTGGAAAAGTGTGGAAGTTTCCGCTGCAACAGATAAGAATCTTGAGGTACGTGCTAGCTCACTAGACTTGGTATAATCCCTTTCATCCATAGGAATATCCAATCGCTCCTGTAAAATTTCAAGAACATAGTGGGATAATACTCCCTCTTTCAATCCTTCCATCGCAACCAGTCGAACATCGTTTAATTCGCCCTTATGAAGCTCATAATAGCTCATAAGGTCAATTGGTGCCTCTGTCACAATTAAACGCTCAGGAGAGCCTATAGAAACGTTTAAGCCACTGATAGCCTCTGATTGATACATGATTTGTTTCAAGTAGCCCTTACCTTGATGACGTTCCTGATCAGGAACAAGTCCCTGAAGGCTCGCACCTACCAGTTGCTGATTTCTATCCAAGTATTTAAAAACTAATACGTCTTCTATAATGCCCTCTTTGTCCTTACGTTTAGCTTGGGCTAATACTCCCTTCTCAAGGAAGAAGTCGATTGTATCATCAGAGAGATCTCTAATCTCCTTGAGATAGGCTCTCGCCTCCAAAAATGGTTGTTCGTAAGGCGCTAGTGTATAGTTGAAAGGTTTTCGCTCTTCCTCTACTGGTTTTGCTTCAGGAAAGGAACCTGTCTCCAAGAATACCATAGCATCTTTATAGCTGACATTTTGCATTTGTTGCACGAGATTGATGGTATCACCAAAGAGGTTTTGAGAATACCAATGCCATGTATTCTTGACCGTATCGATCTTAAATGAGTCATGTTCAGCCCAGTAATACTCTCGGTGTGACTTTCTCTTCATTTCCATTCCGATACTACGAGCTACTTCTAAAATATCCAGCGATTTTGCCTGTGCTTTTGTTAAAACCATCCTGTTTCCTCCTCGACCAATTCCTTGAATAAAAGATAACCCTCAGGAGTTGCATCTAGTTCACTAACAACTAATGGATCTTCCTGATTCGTTGTCACAAAAAGATGAGGAGCTAATTGATAAAAAGTCTCCTCATCTGCCTGTTTAAGTAGCTGCCAAATAGCATAACGTTCTATGGCTAAATTTTCTGGCTTTAGTGCTAAAACTTGTGAGATACTCTCTAGGTATCCTAATTGTGTTTTGGGTGTTTCCATCCTACTATCCTTTCTGTATGTTAGGCCACGAATAACTCTTTTAGCTGCGGAGTCAAATCGTTAGCATATAAAAGCAAGCCATCGATATCTGTCCCTTTTCGAGTATATTCGTACCAGTTTTCTGTGTCTTCAGGAGAACTTGCAATCTCATCTTTTCGAGGATGATCATAGACACTTGCTTTTTTATCTCTGAAGACATTCTGTTTAGAAATAAAGACCAATCCTTCTTCTACCCCAATTCTTGCGACTTCATCTGGAGTTAGAAGGGGACGGCCTTGAATTTGTTTATTTTCACTTGATGAACCATTCCGATAACTATGCGATTTTGACGTAGATCGAGTGCGTATAGTCTGCTTACCTGATCTTGTGGAATAGTATTCCATCGTATCCTTGTCATTTGTCCCTAAAAATAGGTGAGTAGCACAGTTATTAAAGATGGTCTTCCAATCACTTTTATAAAGTGATTCTAGCTGATTAACAGCTTGGATGATAATCTTAATAGACATCTCACGACTACGAATAGAAGAGAGAACCTGGGCGAAGTTTGGAATACGGCCAATTTGCGCAAACTCATCAAAGATAAACTGAATGTGGCGAAGATTTTTTCTACTGTAGCCAGGTACTTTACCTTGCAGGATATCATCAGCCTTATGTGTGAGAACCTCAAAACCAATCGCAAACAAGATTGAAGAAAGAAAATTAAAGGCGTTATTGGTTTCAGGAATAGCAATAAACACAGCTGTTTTTTTCGTATTCCAGGTATCCACTTCCATGGTATCGTCACTAATCAGATTTCGGACATCCTCGTGATCAAAGATAGAATAGCGAGAAGACAAAATCGCTACCACACTGTTTCTTGTCTCACCTCTGAAGTTTTGGAATAATTTCCACTGCTTATAGGCATAGTTGTTAGGCTGGTGTTCGTTCAATTCTTCAAACATCTGCTCAACAGGACTTGGGACATCTGGATCCTCTCGATATATATTTCTTAATAGATCCGCAACATGGCCCAAGTTTGGCATATATAACTGGACTCCTGTTTCAGGATCCTTAGAGTCAAAATAGAGATAACCAATCAATGCACGTTGCAGCATCAACTCTGCTTGAACCCAGAAGTCTTCTCCAGTATGCTCACTCTTCTTCGTTCCCTCAGTAATTGCTTCAGAGATACGATCAATATCTAGCTCAGACTTCATGTAATGAAAAGGATTAAACCGATCTGAATTCTTGAGCCGAATCAAATCAAAGATTTTAACAGCATAGCCTGCCTTTTCAAGCATCTTCCCAACTTCGTGTACCAGGTTTCCTTTAGGATCCGTCACCACAAAGTTTGAGTTCATCTGCATTAAATTTGGCAATACAAAAGTAAAGGTTTTACCGTCTCCTGGAAGACCAATGACAATCACATTTTTATTGAGCTGGACATTGTAGGCTAAGCGAAAGTTAAATAGGCCCATTTTGACCTGTTTTGAAAAAATCATATTCTTCTCAAAATCAACGTCTTCAAACCGTCTCATTTCCTTCAAAGTCGCAAAACGAGCACTACCTTGTTCTTCTCCTTGGCGATATAAATTCTTATCCATAGAAGAATAGACAAGCATTGGGAGGCCGAATCCGATCAACCCTGCATATAAGGCTCCTGAATCAAAGAAAACACCAAAAGAGAAGCGTTCCCAGTGTTCTAGCAACCAACGAAGTCGCAACATTCCCATAAAAGGTACTGCTGCAGTCGAAAGTTGGTAGTAATGGTAAAAGGACTGGAAAATAACAAATGAAAATAGCCCCACCACCAGGTAGGGCCATATAGGCTTTCTAATCATCTTGCTTTCTCCTTTCCAATATCCTTCGTCACTACAGGGATGGTTCCCTTATACACCGTATGACTCCTGTAGTAGGCTATTTTGTCTTCAGGAGTCATTTCATGTGGTTTCTTCAGTACCTTTTTTGCAAACTCCTCTAATTTTTCTGGGCTTTTCGTGATGTCTGCTAACATCTCTTTGAGAGCCTTTTCTACCAAGGTGCGATTTTTTGTTTCAAAGAAGAGATAGGTTGTACCATCTTTTTGATGATAAGTAAAACCTACCTTATACTCCTCCAGGTAATGCTTCAACTTGGCCAAGTGGACTTCACTATTTAATAACTTCTCGACATCTTTTCTTGATTTGGTGGCCATAAAGTCATTAAAACGTGTCGCACCTTCAAAAGTTCGATTTGCTGCCTTATGTTGTTTCTTGTCATAGTGGGCTTTTGCGAGGGCATACAGAGCTTGTATCGTCATCTCCAGGGTAACTTTTCCTTTTAAAGCCAGAGAATGACTGACTTTTTCTTGATCCATGTAAGACCTCCTTTATTTTGGATAATTGGATAGTTCTGGCTTGGCAATAACCTGGAATCCGTAAGGTGCTGAAGGTTCTTCCTTTACAGTAACTACCAAGCGTTTCTGACTTCTGTTCTCACCGTCTTTCACGGCTACTACATAGGTTAGCTGATAAGTTGCTTCATCAACAATCAAGCTAGATTCCAAAATCACAGACTGCAGTTGACCTGCTTGTCTATCTATCGTTAATTGAGGAGCTACGAAATCAGCCATTTTCCCTTTATCAGAGTAAAGGGCTGGCAAAAAGTAACGTGAAAAGGCATCTAGTTCCCCTGTTTTTGACTGAATGGTTTTTAGATTTGAAAGTTCCTTGGATACGGCAGAGAGTTGCTTTTCTTGATGGTAAACTAGCGTAAGTGATAAGCCAGCAAGTGTCAGACTTCCTACTAGACTCAATAACACCAAAACTCTTCCTAAATACCCCAAAAAAGAGTGTTTAGAAGAGATTCGAGGTTTGAGAGTTTCATGTTTCAAGGAAGAGGCTTCAGCTTTCTCTTCAGGAGTCTTCTCTAGATGTTTTGTTTTAGTCTGGCGCTTAAAGAAAGAGGGTTTTGCTTCTTTTGCTGCAGCCTCCTGTTTATTCAACGTACCAGGCTTCAGGAAGAGGCTGTCTGCGATTCCCTCAAACGGTAAATAGATATCTTCTTGATAGATCACTACATTCTTTTTATCCAGCTCCTCTACCAATAAAACGGCCTCTGCCTCCTGATGTTTAACCTTGGCATTTTCTCGCTCCAGGGCTTGATACACAAGGTCTCGATTCTTATACGTTGTGGTCGTGTTTTGTGTCAGATTGATTAAACGGTACATCTTTCTCAGCTCCTTTCAATTTTCCTTCAGCAAGAGCTGTTTCAATATCAGCCCAGGTTAAATTA
>ERZ772912.139-NODE-139-length-35259-cov-6.419469_pt1 | contig 35259 bp, 42 predicted proteins | sample MGYA00512119_ERZ772912 | MGnify/ENA primary metagenome ERZ772912 (study PRJEB29015, sample SAMEA2738048) | human oral metagenome | biome: human oral; feature: human-associated habitat; material: saliva | place: China | collected 2230 ...
AGATAAACGAATCAAATTTAGTTTCGGTGTTGAAACCAATGGTCAAGAAAGTGGAATTGTTTCGCAGTGGTTTGCGTTTAATACAGATTTTAAAACATCTGTAATTACACCTGCACGTCATCGTGAAGGCAAAGAGCCTGAAAAGATGGAATTAAAATTGGTAACAGTTAATGGAGTACCTAAACCACAAGAAAAACCTGGTGAAAAAGAACCAGATCCTTTGAAACCTGCAACAGTACATGTACATGGTTATAAATTATCTACTCGTCCGCAGATTGCAAAAGCTGTTGAAAATGCGGATGGTGTGGATATTGATGGGAAATATGTGGCTAAAAACAGTCTGAATAAATGGATTCTCAACGTAGAAGCTCTACCTGCTGGTCGTCCACATACAAATAATCTGGTGGGGGGTGATCCGACTCCAAGTGGCTTTAAACCTGAAGTCGATTTGATCAAGAAGGATAATCCAAATTGGAATATTAGCTTTGATCAAAACAATAAATTAACAATTAAATCTAAGGAAGCTTTACTCAAAGCAGTTAATGGTGATCTAAGCAAGGCTTATAAGATTGCTCCATTCGTTTACTGGGGAAGGCCGCAAAATGATGCGGCGGACTACGTGAATGGCTTTGAGCTGGTAGTAAATGGTGGCAACGATAAGGGCGGTTATACTCGCAAGAGTAATATCGTGAAAATCTCAACACCAGGGAAAAAGAATCCGGATCCTAAGAATCCAAATGATCCGAAGAATCCGAATCGTGATCCATTGAAACCAGAAAAGCATAATTACAATGCTGCTGGAAAACTGGTGGATGGCAAAGAAATGTTGCCTGAAGGTATCAATTACTATGTCTCTAAATGGACGAATCGTCCAAACAAGAATGACAAGTCTGGGAAAGAAGCGATTGCGAAAGGCTTTGCGTATATCGAGGACTACCAAGATGGTGCAGTGGTACCGCTTGAAAGTCGATTCCAATGGAAGGATGCTGAAGGTAAAGCTGTGAATGGATTGAAGATGTATCATGTTCTTTCTCGTGAAACTCTTTCAAAAGAGTTGAATGACATGATTGATCGTTCAGGTATTTCTCCAAAAGGCAAGTTCTACATGTGGGTTGCCGAAAAACCAGAAGATTTTTACAAAGCCTACGTTCAAACAGGTATGGACTTGTATTTCCATACACCAATGCAAAACAAGAAAGGCTTTACTGGTAAATACACGAATCAAACTTTCCAAGTGCAATTTGGTAACGGCTACTACTCAAATATGGTAGTCAATCATGTACCAGAATTGAAAGTTCAAAAACAAGTCTTTAGTAAACTTGGTGATGGGCAAAATCTTGATGGTAAGCTTGTTAAACTAGGTGATAAGTTCTATTATTTCCTTGATGGTGCTAAGTTGCCAGAAGAACGTGGAGAAACTCTTAAAGAGTATCGTTTCTATGATGACTTTGACGAAAAGGGTGACGAATTCACAGGTGAATATAAGGCTATTGCTGGTATTGATATTAAGCTCAAAGATGGCTCAGTGATCAAAGCTGGTACAGATTTGTCTCAATACGCAGAGTTGAAGCATGACAAAGCTAAAGGAATTGTCGAAATTTCTATGAAGCAAGACTTTTTAGATAAAGTAGACAATGCTTCTGAATTTGATGTGGATGCTGCTATTCAAATGAAACGTATTGCGGCTGGAACATTTGAAAACACCTACAAAAACGTAGTAAATGGTCATGAAGTTGTTTCTAACACGGTTAAAACAACGACACCTGAACCAGAAAAACCGCAACCTAAGACCCCAACTCCAGCTCCGACAGTTCAAAAGCCAGCTTTGCCGCAAACAGGTGAAAATAGTTCGACAGGGCTAGCAGCACTTGGCTTGACTATGTTTGCAGCACTTGGTTTGTTTGGATTGAAAAAACGCAAAGAAATGAATTGATTGAAAATGGTAAGTTTAGCAGCACTTCCCTTAAGAGGAAACTTGAAGCTGCTTATTTTTTGGAAAAAATGAGGTAAAAAATGAAGCAAGAAACATTGAAACTAAAACCAGAATTTATTGGCGATGCGATTTATGATGGGTTTGAGGCTGGGCCAACTCATATGGATGGTCAAAAGGGGTCTTATACAAGACATCATCTATTCAATGAAAAACATGGTGTTTTTCATGTAATTACAGTGGCATCTGTAGCCGTGATTCCGCAAGGGGCAATTGTTAAAATTGAAGATCCTTTGCTCTATATTGACTATAGCGTAAATGGCCGGAGTGTGGAGCCGGCTAAGAATGTGTGGGCTAAAGGCCTAACAGTTGTAAAATAGAAAGAAGGGGTAGTTTTATAAATGGCAAAAATTGGACTCGAATTTGGCGATAAAATTAAAATCGCTGATAAAGAATATCGTACCTTTAGTGATGGATTGGATGAAAAAACTATTTTGGGAAGTTTGACCTGGCGCCGATTGGAGGAGCCAGTATTCTTTACTGAAGATGACACTACGAAGCAACCTGATCGCTTTGGGGTATATCCTCAAATGTCAACTGGTGAAGTAAAGTGGAATGATGTTACTGTGTTTTCTGATGCACAGAAAACAACTATTTTTGTGTCAATCGTTAATATGCCACGGCATGCTATTGAAGATTTGAATTTGAAACTTGGCGATGCGGTTGAGTTGGAAGGTGTGGTGATTACCTGGAGCAATGTTGCAGGTGGGACTTATAAGATTTTTGCGGATGCTATCAAGCGTGTAAATAATGCGCAGCAGGTTAATGCACCAAAGCAGTCTGAAAATAAAGGTAAGGAAGAACACAAAGGATAATATTTCAAAGGAGGTATAGAATGTCTATACGTTTGTTTCCTCAGTATCGTGGTGTGAGGGTTCGCCCTTACATGCGGTATATGAACTATATTATTTTTGGGTTCTTGTTACTTCCATTTATAAGTGTATTAGTCTTTTATGTGTATTTGCATATCGAAGATTATCAAGCGTTGAATTGGTCACAGATTGGTTTAACGCTTTTTTTGTTGGTTTTATCATTGTTATTGTCTATATATCTGACTTGGTTTCTTCAGGAGACAACACCTTTTTTTAAGAGGTTAGAACGATTAGGGAAATTATCGTTCTTTCTCTATGAAAATAAATATGTTTACGAGAAGAAAAAATCTAATAATCAAGGTCATTCTGTTAAGTTTCCGAAAATTTATCTTCAACAGGGGAAATATGATTTGTCTGTTCATTTTAAGATGGCGGGGAATAAATTCCAAGAAAAATTCAAAAAGATTGGCGGAGCTTTAGAAGACACTTTCTTTATGGATTTTATGGAGACTTTGGATGAGCCGAAATATAAGGTGTATAGATTAGCTTATTCTGCTTATTTGAACAGGATTGCGATACCTGACGTGCATTGGGATAAAAATAAAGGTGTGGAGCTGATGAGGGGCTTTTATTGGGATTTTATTAGTGATCCGCATTTATTGGTTGCTGGTGGTACTGGTGGCGGTAAAACAGTTCTTTTACGTTCTTTGATGTTGGCTTTGTCTAAAGTTGGCGTTGTGGACATATGCGATCCTAAGCGGGCTGATTTTGTCACAATGAGTGATATTGAAGCCTTTAAAGGACGGGTTGTTTTTGAGATTTCTGACATTGTTTCTCATTTTGAAAAAGCAGTTGTTATTATGATGTCTAGGTATGACTTTATGCGTTCAGAAATGAAGCGACTTGGGCATAAGGATATGAAGAAATTTTATGAGTATGGTTTAGAGCCGTATTTCTTTGTGTGTGATGAATATCAGGCTTTGATGGCTATGCTTGATTTTAAGCAAAGAGGATTAGTGGAAGATGCTATTGCTCAATTTTTGTTGTTGGGTCGGCAAGCTGGGTGCTTCGGTATTCTAGCTATGCAAAAGCCGTCAAGGGAAGATTTGAGTAGCAAGCTGCAATCTAATATCAACTTTAGAATTTCTGTAGGTCGATTGGATGAAATGGGATATGATATTCTTTTTGGTTCTGAGAATCGCAACAAAGAGTTCAAGTATCTGAAATATCTTGGAGGAAGAAGAATTTATGGTCGTGGTTATGCAGCTGTATTTGGCGAAGTAGCTAGAGAGTTTTATTCACCTTTGTTGCCGAAGAAATTTTCATTTTATGATGAGTTTTCTAAGGTTACTCGTCACGAAAATCAGTTTGATCCAAAAGAAAATAGTCAAGTTTCTCTAGACATTATTCATGATGAAGACTTGTTACAATTTGCTGAGTCCGTTTCTGTAGACTTACCAGAGGTAGAGTTGCCAGAAATTGTGAAAGACTCTGAATTTGAAGAAATGGAAGAAATGCTGATGGAAGAAGATAAAATTGGCGCTAAACAATTATCTAAAGACTTAGATAAGAGTTTGTCTCAGGTTGTGAAATTGGTTGCTCTTTTGGAAGATGGAAAGTATTCCTTTTTCAGTCGTGAGAACGGAGAGATACTCTTTTCTCAGGATCAAGTGCAGCTAATGGAGCGTTTATTTGAGAAGAAAGAGTCTGGTTCTCAGACTTGGAAGGAGCTATTGGCTGATTATTTTGGTTAGTGGTGGAAGAGCTAAGGTGAGGCAGCTCTTCCCAGCTGTAGATAGGTGCAGGGATAGGTCTGGGCGTAGCCCAGACCGTCTATCCCGTGCGCACCGACCATCTATAGCTGGGAAGGGTTGCCTCAACGAACAACCCCCAAAACCTAATAGGGGGGTAGAAAAACGAAAAACGTACATGAAGACCTTGCCTAACGCTAGGTAGCTCAAGGGATTGCGAGATTTGAAAAGTGTGTCATTTTCGCAAAAAAAGCGTGTCACAAAATGGAGAAAAAATGGCAAAAGACAGAATTATTGATGGAAAACATTTAAAAGACTTACGGAAAACAACAAATCTGACTCAAAAACAATTTGCAGAGCTTGTTAATATCAACGTGAGGAGTTTGAGGGCTTATGAGTCTAATCAAAGAGGCTTGACTTCAACACGTTTTCGAGAAATAAAAAAAGCTTTGGGCTATGTATCGGCAAAAAAGGATGCGCTAAGAGTTATGATTGACTACCTGAGAATCACATTCAAAGAGGTACGTGACTTAGCGTATTTCACAGAAACCTATCTCTTGTGTGATTTGAAAGAGTTTGTGTCTGAGGACACAAAGTTGATGGCTTACAATCACTTATGGCGAAGAGGTGATATTTGGATTTTTGATTATGTAGATAAGAATCTCACAGGGAATTATCAAATTACAGTTCAAATGTCAGGTCAAGGTTGCCGTCAGATGGAGTTGGTTTTAGAAAATCATAGCAAGAGTTGGCATGACCTTTTATCTAAAATGATTTTTGATCGAAAAGATATGAAGGTGACAAGACTTGATGTTGCAATGGACGAAATGTATCAGGGGCAAGAAAATGAGTCGGAACATTTTTTATTGTCGGATATGATTACAAAAGTCTATCATAACGAGGTCATTTTTGATAAGTTGAAGACTTGGAGTCATATTGGTGGTGGTGGTCTTGGATTTCAAAATGAATTGGAGAAGGAGGAAAGTAGGCAAGGTATTTCGTTATATTTTGGTAGTCGCCAAAGCAATTTATATTTCAATTTTTACGAGAAGCGCTATGAAATAGCGAAGAAAGAGAAGATGAGTTTGACTGAAGTGTTAGAAATCTTTGGAATTTGGAATCGGTATGAATTGCGCTTTGCTCAAGAAAAAGCACATAAGGCAGTTGAAGAATATGTTTATGGTATTAATCTAGCAGAAATTGCGAAAGGTATTATAAATAAGGAGATTCAGGTTTATGGTGAGAGAAATTCATATGGTGCATTTCTTCCTGATCGAAAATGGCAGAAGCTTTTCGGTGGTGTAGAGCCAATGAAATTATCAGTTCAACCCGAACCCTATAGCATAGGGCGGACAATCAGTTGGCTGACTTATGCGGTTTCAAATAGTTGGCTCATGGTTAGTGAGTATGACAAGCTTATGAACACGAACTATATCCAGATTATTTTGGATTCAGGTGAGATCACTGATAAGGAAAGGAAAATTTTGGAAACCTTGAAGCTTCAGTCTCAAAGCAAGAGTAAAGAAGAGCTTTTAGCGCATGAGGTGTAAATGAAAGCTGCAGCAATTGAAAAATATCTAGTCGAGCATATTGATAAACTTGACTATGTTGTTGAGGATGTAGTTTTAAGGCTGCCTGATTCGAGCTTTTATGATCCAGAAATTCAAAATGAGTGTTTTAGAGAACAACGCTTAAATTTAAAAGCATTGCAAAGCAAGATGAATTCTTTTGCTTATCGTAATGATAAGAATGCGAAAGTGGCATACAATCAAGCATTGGCTGGATATACACGAATGTTAAAAGAGCTTGCAGAAAAGAAACGTGAGTCATTAAAGCAGGAATTGTTGCTTGCTTCAGATGAGGAGAAGGTAGCTCTTTTGTATTTGATGATTTATAAAAATAATCTGCTCAAGCGGCTAAGAAAGTATAGATGAGGTAGGATATGAAATCGGTTAGGTCGCCGACTAGTCATTAAATGTTAATGAACTACGAAAACAAACAAACAAAAATAAAAATGGAGAAATAAAAATGGCTGAAAATAAAAAAGAATTGATTAAGAAAATTAAAGGTGCTTCTCAAGAATTTGGTGAGTTTTTGCAATCAAACAAGTTTGAAGAAGCGTTTGATATTGCGAATAAGCTGAATGTTTTGTTGAAAGACGATCAGCTAAATGATTTTACAGGACGGGAACTTTCTGAAGCTGGTATTTTGGAGATGCAGGAAGAATTGAAGAAATATTGGTGGGCGAACGGGGAAATGCGAAAATTCCAAGGTGTTTTGCGTAAACGTGGTAGCAGGTTCTCTGAGCTTGCAAATTAGTGGTAGAGGAAAAGGGTTCGAATCCCTTTTTCTTTTTTTAAGAAAGGAGTCAAGTAATGTCAATAAAGGTTGTTTATAATACTTACATTGAGATCTGTGAGGATTATATGTATGGGAAGCATTTCCTGGATTTACCAGAATCTATTCAGAGTGCGATTGATGAATATTTTGATGGTCAGGAAATTGATCAGTATGGTTCAGGGAATCCTGACAATATGTGGGTCAATTCTTATGTTTCGTATGACGATCGCGAATTGCTCACAGACACAATCAATATCTTGTCGTATGAAGAGTTTAACGAGTTGCTTCAAGAAGAGCGACTTGAAGAGTATATTGAGAAACATAGAGAGGAAATTGAGGAGCGTATTAGTGACTCTTATGTATTTTTGGGATATGCCGCTGGGGAGTGGCATGTATTTCAGTAGAGGTGTGAAAGAAAGATATGGAATATAAGGTAGAACTAAACAGTGTTAGTGCTTTTCCTGCTTGGTCAGGTGGGAAAGATACGTTGAATGAAGTGGTGGAACGTGGTGCTGAAGATCATTTGACCGAATTGTTAGAAATGGTCTTTGATAGCAGTGTGCCAAGTGATACAGAAGTTAATGATTTTCTTTGGTTTGAAAGAGACTATATTTATCGTGAGTTAGGTTTTTCTGATCTATTGGATGAGGATTAGTAAGGTATGCACTTATCGTTTTGGTGAGTGTTTTTTTATTTGCATTTTAGAGAAAGAGAGGTCTAGTAAGTGAGTAAATCTAGGGTTTTAATCAGGAATCCGCAAAAAGGTAGGCAGGCATGGTTTAGCTTGCCTTTTTATTTTGGAAAACTCATAAAGATTGGTTTGTCTGGTTCGTATGATGAACAAATTGAGATTGTAGAGTCGGAAGGTTCTGCTTATATTGGTACAGGTTCTTTCACTGTTGAGGACTTGGAGCAATTAAATAGACAAGCAGAGGAATATTGAGGTATGTATGCTTGCGAACATTCGAGTGCATGAAAATGGCGAATCACGCTTTCTGTGTGAGCTAGATTTGATGAAGTTTACAAAAGAACAGGTACAGGAAAGAATGAATGAAAGGGGACTAGATGAAGAGTCCTTTTTTGTTTGCGGTTTTCCTGACTGGGAAGTAGACACCATTTTTACTTTAGGGAAAGCTTATCTTTTGAAGAAGATTATTGTTGATTTGTATGAGGGAGATGAGTTTATTGTGAGTCACTTGTTAAAACAAGGGAAATCTCTTGTAGAGATTGCTACAAGGACTTATCGTTTTGTAACAAAAGATGAAGCAGAATTGATGGTGAAATTGCTAGAACATGCAGAATTTAGCTCTGTTATTCATTTTTTTTACAAAGCAGGTAGCTGGATAACAGCTGTAAATAGTTATATTGAAGAGGGGGTGGTGTTAAATACACCGAAAGGATTTTATGTAGATGAAGAATATTTTCACTAGATTGGAAATAATTTAAAATTTCCGTTATGACGGAAAAATATTGTTGAAAAAAGGAGAGAAATGACAGAAGAGAAAAAAGAAAAACGTTTTTTGAAGAAAATCAATCAGAAGCAAAAAATCAAGATGAAATTGCCTAAAAAAGTTAATCAAAGAACAGCTAATTTGTTATTTTTGGGTGGAACTTTAGCGCTGCTTGGTTTAGCTGCTGGAACAGTGATAGTTACTTTTACACGGCAAGTAGTGCCGAATAAGCCAACTGTGAAGGTGGTAGAGAAGACGGATAATGGTTATCAGACAGATAATCGGTTGGAGTTATTCTTGAATGGTTATGTAAGTAGCTATTTTAATTATTCAGGTGAAGAGTCTTTGCAAAAGGAAGAGATTGAACGTTTGAATAGTTATTATGATGTGATTCCAGAAGTCCGCTCACAAGGTCAGTTAAGACAGCCTACAAGCTTGATTTCTTCTCGTGTACAAGAGATCAAGAAGAATGTGGCTGTTTATCGTGTAACTTATGAAACAGGAGCGGATAAAACGAGGATTACTGTTAATTTTTCAATTCCTTACGGAGAAAATAAAACAGGATTCTATGTGTCTGGTCTTCCCTGGTTTGAAGCAGTGGAAAGTTTCAAGGCGACTGAAGTAGATAAAAAGAATGCCTTGAATCTGACGGCGACAGACGAAGTTGTGGAAGAAGAGCAGGAAAAGTTAGATAACTTTATCAAATTGTTTTTCAACAACTATACGAATTCTCAAGACAATCTAAATGCAGTCGCAAAGGATGTAAGAGCTATATCTGGAGCAGTTTTTAAAACGTTAGATTATGCTTATTACAAAAAGGATGGTAAGAAGGTGACAGCTTATATCCAGGCAACAATAGAGATTGCTGGAACAACTCATAGTGAGAATTTCACGTTTGAGTTGGAAGAAAAAGCTGATAGCTTTTTTATTACGAAGATGGAACATGGTATTCCAAAAGATTATGCAAAAAAATAGAAAGAAAATGAGGTAGAAAATGGGTTTACAAGCAATATTTAATTGGTTTGTTGAAGCAGTATTGGTTTGGGTGATTGCTGGTTTTGCTGGATGGAAGTTTATTGATGGCATCCGAGAGCAAAAAATTGGTAAAGCTGTATTTTCGTTATTGATTGGTGGAGCAGCTTATTACTTTGTGAAAAATCCTGAACAGGTCTTGCGTCAAGTTGGAACGATTATAGCTAAGATTTTTGGTCACAGTTAGTTATGGAACAGGAATTAAAAGATAAGAAACTTTATTCTTACAAGCGAGCGCTGAATCAGCCTTATTGGATTCAACGATTGAATGATAGGCTGTCTTTAGATGCTCCGATCAAGTTTTCATTACTTGTTTATTTTTTGTTGGTATTTGCTCTACTTTATGTCTTGTTGGATGTATTGTTTAAGTCTTTCCCTTTTGGATTGAAAGGAATGTTTGCTAGTATGGCAGCCTTTTATGCGGCTAGAATTTTATCAGATCTAGTTGTAGATGGGAAAGCTCTGATTTTCTATATCATAGATTATCTTAAATTTTATGTAATGTATGGGCTGAAATCGGATCGTATTTATATCAACAAAGGAATCATTTATGAAAAGCATAAAAAAGAGAAAGGAGAATGATTGAAAAATCAGATTTGGGATATTAAAGACAATTTAATGCTAAAGACAGATGGTTCTGTTTTAGCAGTTTATCGGATTCCTTCAAAGGTCATCAATTCAACGGATGCTGCTGCGAAGGAAGAGTTTAAGAAAATGGTCTATGCAGCATTGAATAATCTTAGGTCTTATCATGATTTTGAGATTCAAATGTTGCCAGTTGATGTAGATTTGATTGAAAATTTCAAAAAGCTTTCTCAAGATATTGATTGGGATAGTGGTGCAGGTTCTCTTGCGGAATATGTCTTAAATGGCACGATTGAAAAGTTAGAACAGTCAATTGGCACTTTGTATGAGTATCAATATTATTTGATTGTCCCGTTGAAGTCGATTCATGTATCGGTGGACTTAAAAAGTGTAGTGAAGCAAGGTTATGATAATGCAAGAAAGACTATTTTATCTACTTTTGGCATTGGAGAAGTAGTTCCCAAAGATTGGGAGAAGGGGTATCAAAATCAAAGAGAGGTTTTGGAAAATACGCTATCTCTTTTAGATATTCGCTCCTTAACGACTCGGGAAACAATTTTTCTGAATCGCCTGCAGTACCTAAGAGGTCAATTTTATGATAAAAACACGGAAATTTCTCTAGTTCAGAATTCCATGGATAATTTGGACGAGGTAAATTTGGAGTTTGAACATGTTAATGTTTTGAAATTGACTAATTTTGATCAGTCTAGTTATGTTGCTTTTTTGCCAGTAAATCATGTGCCAGAAAACATGTCTTATCTACATTTGCAAGAGGAATTGCAGAATTTGCGTTTTCCAGTAGAGGGCAATTTTAAGGTTCAGTTTTCGTTGCCGAAAGGTGTTTTTTCACTGACGGAAAAAGCCAAGCGTGCTAGAAAACGACTCAAGAATACTTCTCAAGAAGCAGCCGAAACAGATGATGTACAGAAATCATCTGTTTTAAAAAGTATCTTCCTTTTGGAAGACCTGAGACGGAAGGTGGATGAAGAAGAAGCCTTGGTTTCTTACTTGAATGTTTTGATTATAACCGATCAAACAATGGAAGGCTTGAAGAATAAGTATGAAGCACTTTATGCTTATCTCAACCAAATTGGGGTAGAAGTAGTTAGAGCTAATGCGGATCAATTGTATCTCTTCTATAAGACAAGAATTGGTGAAGTCTTAGAAAGAGAAGACAAGAATTTTCTTCAGGCTATGACTTTAGAAGCTTTTTGTGAAAACCTGTTTTTCATGACTAAAAAAGTGGGAACAGATATTGGTCTGTACATAGGACGGGTCGATCATCAAAACGGCTCTTGGCAGGGGGATTATAAAGCGGCGATAGAATCAAGTTCAAATGCTATTTTTACGAATTTGCTTCAAGCGAATAAATTGAATGTCAAAGATAAGACAACGAGCAATCCGCATGTTGCCATCATTGGTGAAACGGGTTCTGGAAAATCTTATCTTACCAAATTGCTATTTACTTATCATACGTTATTGAAAACTAAAACCTTGTATATTGATCCTAAAGCAGAAATGCGAAGGCAATATCAAGCAGTGTTGAAAGAGTATGAAGAGAAAGGTATTTATCCAGAAATTCAAGAGTATATTCAGTCGATCGATTTTGTGACCTTGGATGCGAATGATCCAAAGAATTATGGGGTCTTAGATCCATTGGTATTCTTGAAAGGTCGAGAGGCACGTGACTTGGCGGATAGTATGATTGATACTTTGCTGGGAAAAGAGAATACTCTTAAAATCCGAACAGCTTATTTGAAATTGCTTGATAAATACTTGGCTCTAAGAGAAGATGGCCAGAAAGTTGGTATGATTCAAGTTTTTGAAGAACTCAAAGAACATGAAAATGAGACAATCCGTGATGCAGGAGAGTTTTTGATTTCTGCAGTTGAGCAGTCCATTCTTTCCCTTTGTTTCTCGGATGGAAAAAATGAGGGGATTGATACGGATGCCAAGATTACGATTTTGGAAATTACAGGTCTCAATCTTCCAAATGAAGCATCAAGCAATTTGGAACTGACTCAGGATGAACGGAAGAGTTTATCGGTCATGTATGCTTTAGGTTACTTTTGTACAAAATTTGGAAAGCAAAATCCGCATCAGGAGACGATTGAGTTCTTTGATGAAGCCTGGTTCTTTAATTCAACTTCAGTAGGGAAGAAGATTCTCAAGATGATGAAACGTGTTGGACGTTCAGAGAATAACTTTCTTGTATTCATTACTCAGTCTGTCAATGATATTCAGTCTGAAGATGATACGACTGGCTTTGGTACAGTATTTGCCTTCCTAGAGAAGAATGAGATTGAAGAGGTTTTGAAATATCTCAAAATTCCAGTAACTAAATCCACTAGAGAATGGATTGGGAATATGACAATGGGTCAGTGCATCTACTATGATACGTTTGGCAGAAAAGAACGCATAACGGTAGATGGTCTTTTTCCTGAGATTACGAAATTGTTTGATACGGTAAAATCTGATCTTAAAGCTGTTTCGTAGAGGGGGTGAGGAAACATTAAACTATACGAAAAATTTAACAAAAGAAAAGTGTTTTGGTTGCTTAGTATTTTGGGGTTAGTAGTTCTAGGCACGAGTTTCCTCGTTTTAGCGGATGAAGAAGCTCAACAAGCCTTAACTGGCTTAGATTACAAAAGTGTCAAAGAACACTTGGATCAATTCACTAGTAAAGTCTGGTTTGGTGATGATCTTTTGGGTGTGAGTTCAGAAACACTCTATTTAATCAATAAATTTGTTCAAGCTGTTTTCTGGATTACTAAGTTTGAGTTTAAAATTTTTGCAGGAATTTATGAGATTTTGTCTGCCGCTAATGGTCTTGGCAATCTTTCTGATTTGATTCGAACTGTGATTGGAGAAATGGCTCAGGTCTTTGGGAATTTAAAGAATAGTTTGCTTATGCCTGTAGGGATAATGATGGCAACTTATGCAGTTTATGTGTATTTTGTCAGGAATGGTTCTTTTGTAAAAACGCTGTTGAAATTGTTAGTAGTTTTTGCGTTTAGTGGAGCCTTGTTTACGCAGAGCACAATTCAAGGTAAAAGTGGCTATGTGGCAGAAATTCTATATGATACGGTTGAGACGGTCACAAACGAGCTTTCAAATAAGGTCACAGGGAGTCTGTCTGGGATTCATTCAGACCAGACAGCTGTTTTGGATCAATATTTTTTAAAAGCTATTTGGACACCTTATAGCCATATGAATGGTGTAGATAAAAGCGGAAAGATTATTCTCAAAGACGAGGAATTGAAACGCTTGGTTTTCTACAATGATGGAGATGATGATTTTAAAATTGGTGATCAAAAAATTGATAAGATTGCGGGTGATAGGAAAAAACCAAAAGTCTATGCATTAAAAGATTCTTGGGGTATGAAGTTTACCTATGCTTTTATCTCTGTGATAGAGTCTTTCGTGATGGGAGTGGTGATAGATGGCTTTGCTATCTTTGCTTTCGTCATGAGGTTGATGTTTATTTTGATTGTCTTTTTATCACCTATAGCCATTCTATTGTCGTTGATTCCAACGTTTGAAAACATTCTTTTTAATATTTATAAGAAGATGTTGATTTCTTTGGGTTTGAGTGGTTCTATGTCTATTATCTCGGTCTTATTTTTGTATTTCTACAATAAATTAGGGGAGATTTTGACTCAGGCTGTAGCTGGCAACTTGATTTTAGGAACGATTTTAAAAGCTCTTGTCCTCTTTATTCTCTGGAAGAAGAGAAATTGGCTCATCAGCATTCTCACAGCGAATAGGGTGACTTCTATAGCTCAAGATTGGGTTCATAAGTTGCCAAAATTAAATAAGCAGGGATCAGTGAATGAGTTGGAATATGAAGGTGAAGAGGGTAAGGCAACCAGAATGAGTTGGATGCAAAAAGGGAATTGGAAGAATTGGCTCAAAAATAAGAGTCGATCTTCTACTCAAGTTCCAACACCTGCTCCAGCTCCTGTTTCGGATTTTGGAACAGGAAACTCTGAAGGGAGCGTTTCGCCAGATGAAAGTATTGAAATGGTGCCAAAACCAATTCAACGTCCAGATTTCGAGGCAGATCAGCCGTTTCGAGAGGAAGAAGTACCTGGACTACGGAATAAAATTCCGCCTCGTTTAGAAGAGGAAGATTTGGTACCGAAACCAGTTGTGGAGAGACCAAATTTGCCTTCTATTCCACCTCAGTCAGAACATGAGGTAGAAAGAGTGGAAGAATTATTGGAGAATGAGCAACGCAATCCAGTGCCTCGTCCACCAACGCCTTATCAACCAGCGCCAGAAGTGTTGAAAGAAGAGCCATCCCCTCCACAGGTGAGACCACCAGCTGTTGAACCAGAGGAAATAGAGGATGAGATTTCAGAACCAAAACCAATTCCAGAAGTGAGAAAACCGATTGTGAAACCACCATCAAAAGTGGAAGACTCTCCGTTTTCAGAACCTGAGATAAAGACAGATAGAGAAAATCTATTTGTGCCAGAAGTAAAATTTTGGAATCGCTTTAGGAGGTAGAAGATGAAAAAGAAATGGCTACTCTTGCCATTGATGGGGGTGATGCTGCCACTAGTCATGATGTCGTTTCTTTTATTTTCTTCTGCTGCAGGCGGTGGAAGTGAAGGAACGACTGGAGTTGGAACGAGTTTAACGGCTAAGGAAGTTGCTTCTAAAACAGATATTTCTGAAGAAAGGGCTAAGGATGTCATTAAGATATTAAATTGGCTCATGGGAAAGGAAGAATCTACTTTAGAAGGAGCAACTGGAGTATTAGCTGTTGCTGAGCGAGAGTCAGGATTTGATCCTGCAGCAATCAACACAGGTGGAGGTGTCGCTGGTTATTTTCAGTGGTCTGGCTGGTCTAACCAAGTCAACGGAAATCGTTGGGCGTTGGCTAGAGAAAGAAAGTTAGATCCAGATGTGGAACTGGATCTAATGAGTAAAGAACTAAATGGCAACTGGAAAAAGGTTAAGGATTATTTAAAAACCGCAAAGAGTCCTGAAGAAGCCGCTTTGTATTGGTCAGAACATTATGAAGGGGTTTCTTTATCGGATGGACAAACAAAAGCTGAAACTTTAAAGAAGAATGCCAAGAAATGGCAGGAAGTATTTAAAGGTACGGTTTCAAACCAGGGCAAGAAAAGTAGTAAAAAGAAGAAGGGTAAAGTAAAAGGCAATGCGCAAGTTGCTTCAGGTCAAATTTCTAGTGAAATCCCTGCAGGCTTTACCTTGGACAAACCTATGAATACTTCAGGTTTTATTGCTAGTTCTTATCCGTATGGACAATGTACTTGGTTTGTATATAATCGAGCAAAAGAGTTTGGTGTATCATTCTCTCCGTACATGGGGAATGGTGGAGATTGGAAAAGTCAGTCAGGATATGAAGTGACGAATACTCCAACCAAACATGCAGCAGTTAGTTTCTATCCAGGGCAAGCAGGAGCAGATTTTACATATGGTCATGTTTCGTTTGTAGAGGATGTAGCTGCAGATGGATCAGTTTTAATTTCGGAAAGCAACGTTTCTGGGTTGGGTGTGGTTACTTATCGTGTATTTGATTCAGAGAGTGCTAAAAAATTGACCTATGTCATTGGTCGTAAATAAAAATGTAAAGGAAAATGGAAATGAAAAAAGAACAAGTCATTGGTGTAGCTACTGTTGTAGCAACTTCGATTTTGATGTTTGCAGGAAATGTATCTGCAGATGGAGTAACAATTGGCTCTAGTGAGCCAGGAACAAGTGTAGAAGCTCCAGATAAAGGGGGAGATACAGGAGTTTTGATCGGAAAAGAAACAACAAAACCTGCTCCAGTTGAGCCATCTACAAAAGATGGTGTTATTGGTGAAAACAAAAAACCTGATACTCAGCCGAGTGATGTTGAAAAGCCGAAGGAGGAAGGTAAGGCAACAGAACCGAGCCAGCCGATTGTTTCATCTGATTCAAAAGATGGATTGGTTCAGTCAGATGCAAAGCCACAGGAAGCTCCAAGAGTAGAAGAAACGAAAAAAGAAGAACCTCAGCAAGTAGAGAATCAGGAATTGCCTAAACCGACAAAACAGCCTAAGTCTGTCACGGTAACAGAAGAAGAAATTCAGGCTGCACCGATTCAAACGAATACAGGTCATACTGTAGTTGGTACAAGTGAAGGAAGAGTTTTTGTGCAAGGTACAGATGGAACAGTATCATTAAAAGAAGCTGCTGAAATTGGTGCTGTGAAACAGACTGATGGTACAGTTGCTTTAAAAGATGATAAAGGAGATCTGAAAGTATTGCCTTCAACTGGTGAAGTTTCTTCGGTTTTGGGTATTATAGGAGGCTTTATTTTTTCAGTTCTTGGTCTAGCTTCTTATAGTTATACAAAGAAACATAAGAAAAATTAAGGAATTGGAGGCAGGTGAGCTAGGGGCTTCCTTGCCTCTCTCTTTTTGGTAAATATGCTATAATGTAAGTAAGAATATGAAATGGGGGTGGAAATAATGGTTTATACGATTCAAGAAATTAAAAGTAAGCTACAATCGATTGCTGAGAAGTATCGGTTGGCAGGGGTTTATTTATTTGGTTCTTATGCTCGAGGAACAGCAGACGAAAAAAGTGATATTGATTTGGCTGTTGATTTAACTGGAAGCGTGATTTCTGGATTGATGTTTTTTGAATTGGAAGAAACAATTCAATCATTATTTACAGTTCCAGTGGATGTCTTAACAGTTGAAGAAATTATGACAGGGCAATCTTATATTACACAGCAGTTACGTAAGCAATATGTAGAAGAAAAGGAAGTGTTATATGAGACAAGAGCGACTGAAATCGGATCACTCGTATCTTAAGCAAATGCTGTATTATATTGAACAAGTGGAAGATACTTTGAAAAAGATAGAGCGGTATCAGATACCAATTGAAGATGAAATGTCTTTAAATGCTCTAGCAATGGTTATTGGTCAGATTGGAGAACAGTTAGGCAGTGGCAAACTTTCTGAGGAAACGCAAAAGCGATTTTCGGATGTAGTACCTTTTCATTTGATAAAGGGTTTTAGAAATAGAGCATATCATGATTATGGTAGCATGAAGACGAAGATTATTATTGAAACAGCAACAAAAGATATTCCAAAACTTAAAGAGGGATTGGAATATATAATTTTTCGGTTAGAAGAAGAGTTATCATGAAGGAGGGTCAAGAATGAATCGGAAACCTTTGATAACAAAGATAAAAGAATATTTTGAAAAGACAGAAGAAGAAAGATATTTAGCAGATTATCGGGCAAAGGTTCAGGAATATCAGTCTATGGATGAGGAAAATTTTCAATCTCGGAGAATTGCGATTGATACAAAGCTAGATTATGAAAAATCGAAGTTTGCTATTTTTATATCTGTTATTTTAGTGGCTGTCCTTACAGGGTTGACTGAAAAGATTTTTTCTTTTTTGAAGATGGTTGGAGCTCAGATGTTATCTGTTACGGCTGATAAAGCAGCGGTACTAGATGGCATATATTGGATGTCTGTAATTTTATATCTGATAATTTTACTTTCGATTTTGGTAGTGATTTGGGTATCTTTGAGGACTTATTATAGTCTATCAAGGGAACAGAAAATAATTGAACAAGCTCAGAAGATAAGGGAAGGAAGCAGGAATTAAGGTTTGATTCAAGAAATTTGGGAAGAGATTCCAGAGCAAACTATATTGTTTATAATATATGCAGTGGTTTCAGTCACCTACTTATTCAATTTGAATAGTCTAAATCAGGTTTTGCGAGTGAGATATGCTTCAAATGATGCTTTTGGGATTATAAGTCATAATGGGAATGAGCCGTTATGGTATATTGGGGGTGCTGTACTTTTATATATATTTGCATTCGCTCTGGGATCGTATTTTATTCGATCGATTTCTAATGTTGAATTAGTTAGTTCATTATTTTTGCTTTTGTTTATTGCCTTATTGATTGTAATTTTGATATTGATTTTTAACTTCATCAATAATCCTATACTGAAAGCTGTTTTAGGAGTTTTGGGAGTTGGGGGCATTGTTGTGGTGGCTATGTCTTTGAAATAAAGTGTTTAACAAGCTATTAGATGGCTTGTTTTTTTGTTTGGTTTCTACTAGTCCAGGAAGCAACTGGAGGTGAGATTTTGTTCGGATTTTGCTCAAAATACCTGGAGTCCTGGAGTAATTTAAGTTCGGATTTAGAAAGGAATAAAAAATGAAAAATGAAAATGTTATCTCAGATAAAGAGTTGATGGATATGGGATATAATAAAGCGACTGCTCAGAGAATTATTAAGGAATCAAGAGAGCTTTTAGTAGCAAGAGGCTTCACATTTTATGATAGAAAACGATTGATGATTGTACCTAAAAAGGTTGTAGCTGAAATTCTAGGGGTGCAAGTCTGATGGCCAGTATTCGTTATAGAAAAAGAGGCACGACAGGGCTTTGGTCTTATGAAGTAAGAGATAAGGGACAAACAGTAGCTTATGGAAGTCGTTTCAAGACTAAGAAGGAGGCTATTGTTGAAGCAGAGAAGATAGCTCAGAAATTACGTTTAGGTGGAAGATTGACTAAGGATATGACTTTGGTGTCTTTGTATCAGGAATGGCTTGAGTTGAAAATTCTGCCGAGTAATAAAAGTGAATCAACGAAACAAAAATATATAGCTAGGAAAAAGATAATTTTTGAGTTGTTTGGGGATGAGGAAATCTCTTCAATCCGAGGAAGTGATTATCAACGAGCTTTAAATAAGTATGGAGAACGTGTTGGTAGGGATGTGCTGCGTCGTTTTCATAATGGGATTAAGTCTGCTCTCAGGATGGCTATTGCGGATAAATTAATGATTGATGATTTTACAAAAGATGTAGAATTATATCCAGGAATGAAAGAGCAGGAAACCAATGAGAAGTACTTGCATAGTGAGGAAGAATATTTTGTTGTTTTGGTAGAATTGAAAAAAAGATTTGATTATTTCAAGTCGATTGTACCTTTTGTTTTGTATTTTTTATTTGTGACAGGGATGCGATTTGGAGAGTTGATGGCTTTGACTCCAGATGAGTTAGATTTTGAAAACAATCGTATCTATACTTATCGTCGTTATAATACGTTGCTGAATAAGTTTGTTCCCCCAAAAAATAAAACTTCTATTCGCTATGTTCCGGTTAAGGAAGGGGATATGGCATTTCTACGTGAGTTGGTTTCCTTACAGGAAAGAGTGAATAAAGAGCTGGGATTAAATAATTCTGATAGCTTAGTTTTTCAACATTTTTCGTATAAATATGGAGTTCCGTTGACAGATACGGTCAATAAGTATTTAAGAGAAATGCTAGAGGATTTGGAGATTGAGCCTTTAATCACAACAAAAGGCGCACGTCACACATACGGGAGTTATTTATGGCATTGTGGTATCGATTTAGGAGTAATTGCGAAGGTATTAGGTCATAAAGATATAACAATGTTGATAGAGGTTTATGGCCATACATTGGAAGAAAAGATTGATGCAGAATTTGATCGGATTCGATCGCTAAAATACAAAAGATAAAAAGTGGGGCAAAAAGTGGGGCAACTTAGTATTAGAGCAACGAAAAAAGCCTATATGATAGGCTTTTTGTACAAAAATTCTTATGCCCCCTGCAGGGCTCGAACCTGCGACCCATAGATTAAGAGTCTACTGCTCTACCAACTGAGCTAAGGAGGCAAATAAAAAGCTGTATTGGTGCCGAAACTTCACGGTTTGTATTGAACCCGCGCAATTAAGCAGGTGGGCAACTCGCTCTAACTGAAGCTGTTTCCGTGTGAGACGGCCTACATGCTGTTAGAAGACTTTTGTTTCCCTAATAATACAAAAAATAGTCGGTCAACACTTAAGTGTGAAGTCGTACACCACAGCGTTTCTATAATTATAATACCATAAATTTTGAAAAATTCAAGAGAAAAATGTGATTTTTTGCAAACGATGCCATCATTTTTTTAAGTCATCAATCTTATTCTTGGTCAATCCCAGGGCTCGCTCGTATTTGCCATTTTCATTGGGAGTGAAATAATTGGCATCTCTTATCTTATCAGGTAGATAGTCTTGTTTGACCCAATTGCCAGGATAGGAGTGAGGGTAGAGATAGTCCTGAGCGTTGCCTAATTCCTTGCTGCCGGTATAGTGACCGTCGCGTAAGTGGCGGGGAATGGGGAGGTTTCCATTCTTTCTTAGGTCAGCCAAGGCCTTGTCCATGGCTAGATAGGCTGAGTTGGACTTGGGCGAAAGTGCAAGGTCAATAACAATATTGGCGATAAGGATACGAGCTTCAGGAAAACCGATCCGCTGAGCTGCTTCTAGAGCTGTAACGGTATGGACTTGAGCGTCAGGATTTGCCAGACCAATATCTTCGTAAGCGATAACGGTCAAGCGTCGAGCTAGGCTAGGCAAGTCTCCTGCCTCAACGAGCCGAGCTGCGTAGTGGAGACTGGCATTGACATCGGAGCCACGGATGGACTTCTGCAGGGCAGAGAGGACATCGTAATGGCCGTCTCCGTCCTTATCCATGGTGATGTAGCTCTTTTGCAGGCTGTTTTCCATGACATCAAGCGTGATGTGGCGAATGCCCTTGCTATCTTCTGGGGTAGAGAGTACGGCTAGGTCCAGCGAGTTATAGGCGGAGCGCAGGTCTCCGTTGGTAGAGATGGCGATGAAATCCAGAGCATCATCGTCTAGCTCCACTGGAAAATCAAATCCTCGTTCCTTATCTGTCAAGGCTAACTGAATAGCTGTCCGAATGTCGTCGTTGCTGAGGGGTTCAAGCTCAAATATCTGAACCCGGCTTCGAATGGCAGGGGTGACAGAAAAGAAAGGATTTTCTGTCGTCGCTCCAATCATGATGACCAGACCGCTTTCTAATAGTGGCAGCAGAAAGTCTTGCTTGGTCTTGTCCAGACGGTGAATCTCGTCCAGAAGGAGCACCAGTCCGCCGGAAAATTTAGCTTCTTCAGCGATCTCCTGCAGGCGCTTCTTACTATCTACGGTGGCGTTAAAGGTTCGAAAGGCATATTTGGTTGTGCCGGCAATAGCTGAGGCGATGGAGGTTTTGCCGATGCCGGGTGGCCCGTAGAGAATCATCGAGGACAGGCGGTTGGCTTCAACCATGCGACGGATGATTTTCCCGGGTCCGACCAGATGCTGCTGGCCGATAATCTGATCAATGCTGGTCGGTCGCATGCGCAGGGCGAGGTTTTCTGGCATAAGATTTCCTTTCTGCAAGTGTTTTTCTTGGCTTTTTGTGTTACTATTGTAGATAGTAATATTTTATCACAATGAAAAGAGGAAATCATGGCTAAGTACGGTTTTTTAGATATATTAGACGAGGAAATGGAGAAGAATTTTCCTTTTGACTATGAGATCAACTGGGACAAGAAGAATCACGCAGTGGAAGTGGCCTTCCTCCTTGAGGTGCAAAATCCCGGCGCTATTGAGACGGTTGATGCTGAGGGGAATGCCTCGGCTGAGGATATTTACTTTGAGGAAGCTGTGCTTTTCTACAATCCGGCCAAGTCTCACTTTGAAGCTGAGAACTATCTGGCAGCCCTGCCCTACGAGCCTAAGAAGGGTCTGTCGCGGGAGTTTCTGGTTTATTTCGTAGATTTTCTAACCCAAACAGCTGAGTCTGGACTCGATGCACTCATGGACTTCTTAGCAGATCCAGAGGCAGCAGAGTTTGAGCTAGCTTGGAATGCTGAGGCTTTTGAAAATGGCAGAGCAGATGTGATTGAGACGGAGTTTTATCCTTATCCGAGGTATTAGGAGGCGCTTATGGCGGATGCAGAAGGACTAGATTTGCTGCACAAACAGTTGGAATTTTCTGGCGGCAAGATTGCTTTGATATGTGATGATAAGCTACTGACTATCTTACGAGATGATATTTCAACCATTCCTTGGCCCAATATGTGGGAGTTGTCGGGCGGTGGCCGCGAGGGTGAGGAGACTCCTTTTGAATGTGTTCAAAGAGAAGTTTTCGAAGAGCTTGGTTTGAAGCTTGAAGAAGCGGATATTCTCTGGGTTAAGAAATATCAAGGAATGCTTAATCCAGACAAAACCTCTATTTTTATGGTGGGAACCATCACTCAGGAAGAATTTGCCAGCATCGTTTTTGGTGATGAGGGCCAGACTTATAAGCTGATGGATGTGAGCCAGTTTTTAGTAGATGAAAAGGTTATTCCGCAGTTGCAGGACAGGTTGAGTGATTATTTGGAGGTGCGAGCATGATTCATATTGAACGGGCAGGAGCTGAGGATTTAGAGACTATTATTGCCATTCAGCGAGCGAGTTTTAAGGCTGTTTATGAGAAATATCAGGATCAATACGACCCCTATCTGGAGGAGCGAGAGCGGATTTGCTGGAAACTAGTTGAGCGACCCAATAGTTTTTATTATTTTGTCAAAGACGCCGATAAGCTTATCGGTTTTATCCGCTTGAATACAAATGACGAACAGACAGCAGGCTGGATTGGGACAGTGGCGATTTTGCCAGAGTACCAGAACAAAGGATATGGCTCTGAGGGGCTTGGTCTGATAGAGGAGAAATTCTCCACCGTTATGCAATGGGATTTGTGCACGGTTTTCCAAGATAAAGGCATGGTAGCTTTTTATGAGAAAAACGGCTATCATCAGACTCATACGGAGCCCGAAAAAGAGGGCATGGATATGGTTTACATGACGAAGACAATGAAATAAACAAAGAAAGGATTGTTCAGTTAAATTTCTAAACTGAACCCGCCCTAAATACTATGCCAAAAAGATAAAGTTCTCTTAGACACAAGCGTCGTCAGAGAATTTCCTATTTTGGCTTTGTGTTTTACGGGCCTGGTATTTAATAATGGACACTTGGCAGGAATTAACGATTGAAGTGAAGCGTGAGGCGGAAGAAGCAGCCTCTAATATTCTGATTGAGCTGGGCAGTCAGGGCGTGGCTATCGATGACAGCGCAGATTATCTGGGGCAGGTTGACCAGTATGGTGAGCTTTTTCCAGAAGTGGAGCAGAGCGATCGGGTCAAGATTACCGGCTACTACCCGGATTCGGTGGATATAGAGGCTGTTGCGGCTCAGGCCAATGAGCGCCTGGCTGAGCTGGATGGCTTCGGATTGGAGACGGGAGATATTCAGCTGACTCGGCAGGAACTAGCTGAGGAAGACTGGGCGGACAACTGGAAGAAGTACTTTGAGCCGGCTCGGATCACCCACGACTTGACTATTGTGCCGTCCTGGACGGAGTATGAGGCGACAGCTGGTGAGAAGATTATCACGTTGGATCCTGGCATGGCCTTCGGTACGGGCACTCACCCGACGACCAAGATGAGCCTCTTTGCTCTGGAGCAGGTCCTGCGAGGCGGAGAAACAGTGTTGGATGTAGGCACAGGCAGCGGCGTCCTCTCCATTGCCAGCTCTCTCTTGGGCGCTAAGGACATCTACGCCTATGACCTGGACGAGGTGGCTGTACGCGTGGCGCAGGAAAATATTGAGCTCAACCCTGGTATGGAGAACATTCATGTGGCGCCGGGTGATCTTCTCCGAGGCGTAGAAACCGAGGCGGATGTCATAGTTGCCAACATTTTGGCCGATATTCTCATCCATCTGACAGAGGATGCCTACCGTCTGGTCAAGGATGAGGGCTATCTGATTATGAGTGGGATTATTTCTGAGAAGTGGGAAATGGTGCGCGAGTCAGCGGAAGCGGCAGGATTTTTCCTAGAAACGCATATGATTCAGGGCGAATGGAATGCCTGTGTCTTTAAGAAAACGCAGGACATTTCAGGCGTGATAGGTGGTTAGATGCAGCAGTATTTTATAAAAGGAAGTCCTCAGTCTCCTCTGCTAGTCACGGATAAGGACACGGCCAAACATATGTTTTCAGTCATGCGGCTCAAGGAGGGCGATCAAGTCACACTGGTCTTTGATGATGGCGTGAAACGACTGGCTCATGTGTTGGACCCCAGCCAGCAGAGTTTGGAAATTTTGGAGGAGCTAGCAGACAATACCGAGTTGCCGGTTCAAGTGACCATTGCTTCTGGTTTTCCCAAGGGTGATAAGTTAGAGTTTATCACCCAAAAGGCAACGGAGCTGGGAGCCAGTGCTATCTGGGCCTTTCCAGCTGACTGGTCGGTGGCCAAGTGGGATGGCAAAAAGCTGGCTAAAAAGAGTGAAAAGCTGGAGAAAATTGCTCAGGGAGCAGCAGAGCAGAGCAAGCGCAATATGATTCCAGAGATTCGGCTCTTTGATAAAAAGGCAGCCTTTCTGGCGGCCTTGGCAGACTTTGACACCATCATTGTGGCCTATGAAGAATCGGCCAAAGAAGGAGAATCTGCCGCTCTAGTGCAGGCTGTGAAAGGTTTAGCCAAGGGAGACAAACTGCTCTTCATCTTCGGACCGGAGGGCGGTCTATCGCCAGATGAAATAGCAGCCTTTGGCCAAGCAGGCGCTGTCTCAGCAGGTCTAGGCCCACGTATCCTGCGGGCTGAAACAGCTCCGCTTTATGCCTTGACGGCAGTCAGCGTTATGCTTGAATTAGAAAAATGAAATCAGCGGACTTCTGCTGATTTTTTCTTGTCTGTCGCTACTGTATCCTTTTTTGTGGAAAACTTTTCTTGACATAAAAATTTTTTATGATCGACTTTAAAAAATACTATTGGACGGCTGAGAGGTGGAATGGTAAGATATTCTATATCAAGTTAAGGAGGGATCATCTATGTGCAGAACGATTGTTGGAGTGTCGGCTAATCTTTGTCCGGTGGATCAGGCGGGCAAAAATATTCATTCATCTGTATCCTGCAAATTTGCCGAAAGCATCAAGCTAGTCGGCGGTCTGCCCATGGTGATTCCTGTCGGGGATAAAAGTCTGGTCAAGGACTATATAGATACTATTGATAAGCTGATCCTATCAGGTGGTCAAAATGTTCATCCACAGTTTTATGGGGAGGAAAAGGCCATCGATAGCGATGATTACAATCTGGCTCGCGATGAGTTTGAGCTAGCACTCTTAAGGGAAGCTATTCGTCAGGGTAAGCCAGTCTTAGCTATCTGCCGCGGTCTGCAGCTGGTCAATGTCGCTTTTGGTGGCACGCTTAATCAGCAAATTGACAATCATTGGCAGGGGCAACCATTTGGAACTTCGCACTCCATTCGTACAGAGAAAGGCAGTGTTGTGGAGCGGTTATTTGGTCAAGCCAGCCAGATTAATTCTGTCCATCGCCAAAGCATCAAGGACTTAGCGCCTAATTTCCGAGCAACTGCCTTTGACCCAAGGGACAATACCATCGAAGCGATCGAGGCTGTGGACGGCAGCCGTATCATCGGTCTTCAGTGGCATCCAGAGTTTTTGATCAACGAAGAAAAGGGCAATTTAGAGCTATTTCAATATCTTTTGCAAGAATTATAAAATCTAAAATTGTTTTTAGCTAATTTTAAGATAAGCTTTATATAATATAACCATCAAATGAAGACCTCCTAACTTTATTTGATGAAATCCTAAAACTTTTCTTTTTCATAATAATCTCCCTATAAGAACCGCCCAATCGGCGGTTTTTTTGCTGGAAGGGCTGAGAAATCTAGATTTTCATCAATTTGATGTCTTTTATGTTATAATGAGTCACAAGTAGGCCGAGCGAATCGGTCGGTAGATGGAGGAGCAGAGATGTCAAGAGCAGAACGAGTTATTTTAACAAATATGTGTATGGTTTACGATGGGGACCGCATTTTAGTGCAAAATAAAGTAAATGATGATTGGACGGGACTATGCTTTCCAGGCGGCCATGTTGAACATCGTGAATCCTTTGTCAAATCAGTGATACGGGAAATCAAGGAGGAAACAGGTCTGACCATCTATGAGCCTAGGTTATGCGGTGTTAAGCAGTTTTATACCGAAAAGGATGAACGTTACGTCGTTTTTCTTTACAAGACCAATCGTTTTGAGGGAGAACTGGTCTCGTCCGACGAAGGAGAAGTGTTCTGGATTAACCGAGAAGATCTTGATCGCCACTCGCTGGCCTTGAGCTTTAAAGAAATGTATCAGGTTTTCACATCAGATTTGACGGAGCAGTTTACCTATCTGGATAATGGAGAGATCATCAGAGATCTATACTAGGGAGAACCGCCCAATCGGCGGTTTTTTTGCTTGTTCTTTGCGAATTTAGTATAATAGGAACAGCAACAATAGAAAAGAGAAATGTATGAAAATTCGTGGATTCGAGCTGGTTTCCAGCTTTCCAAATGAAGATTTGCTGCCCAAGAGAGAGACAGCTCACGCAGCTGGCTATGATTTGAAAGTGGCAGAGCGCACCGTCATTGCGCCAGGGGAGATTAAGCTAGTTCCGACGGGTGTCAAGGCCTATATGCAGCCGGGTGAGGTGCTTTATCTTTACGACCGTTCGTCCAATCCTCGTAAAAAAGGTCTGGTCTTGATTAACTCCGTTGGGGTCATTGACGGTGATTACTATGGCAATCCTGGAAATGAAGGGCATATCTTTGCTCAGATGCAAAATATCACAGACCAAGAGGTTGTACTGGAAGTGGGTGACCGCATTGTGCAAGCTGTTTTCGCACCATTTTTGATTGCGGATGGAGATGAGGCCGATGGTGTGCGAACAGGTGGCTTTGGATCGACGGGGCATTAAGATGAAGGTCATCTTTGTGCGCCACGGTGCGCCCGATTATAGTGAGTTAGAAGAACGCTCTTATACTGGCTTTGGTCTAGATTTGGCGCCCTTGTCCGAGCAGGGAAGACGGCAGGCTCAGGAACTTTGCCAGCATCCTTTACTGCGTTCAGCTGATTTACTGGTGTCTTCTGCAATGACGCGAGCTTTAGAAACGGCATCTTATGTGGCTTGTGCTACTGGCCTTCCTTTGAGAGTGGAGCCTTTGCTACACGAATGGCAGGTTTATCAAACGGGAAGAGGGAACTTTGAGAAAGCTCGAAGCCTGTTTTTAGAAAATAATGGTGCCTTGCTACCCAACAGTCCTATTCAGTATGAGACAGCTGAGGAGATGAAGGCTCGTTTTGTAGACTGTATGGCAAAGTATCGAGATTACCAGACAGTAGTCCTTGTAGCTCATCGCATGCTGATCCGTCAGTTTGTGCCTGATAAGCAGATTGATTTTTGCCAAGTGATTGAGTGTGAGATAGAGATATAGAAAGAGGTTTATCATCGCTAAGAAAAAAACGACCTTTGTCTGTCAAAATTGTGAATACCATTCGCCCAAGTACCTAGGCCGCTGTCCTAACTGCGGCTCTTGGTCTTCTTTTGTTGAGGAAGTAGAAGCCGCAGAAGTCAAGCATGCCCGTGTTTCCTTGACAGGCGAAAAGACCCGGCCCATGAAGCTGGCTGAGGTCACTTCAATCAATGTCAATCGAACCAAGACGGAGATGGAGGAATTCAACCGTGTACTTGGAGGTGGAGTGGTACCAGGGAGTCTCGTCCTTATCGGTGGGGATCCAGGAATCGGGAAATCAACTCTTCTCCTACAAGTTTCAACCCAATTGTCTCAAGTGGGTACGGTTCTCTATGTCAGCGGGGAGGAATCAGCTGAGCAGATTAAGTTGCGGGCGGAACGCCTCGGTGATATTGACAGTGAATTTTATCTCTACGCCGAGACCAATATGCAAAATATCCGCACAGAGATTGAGAAAATCAAGCCAGATTTTCTGATTATTGACTCTATACAGACGGTGATGTCGCCAGAAATTTCTAGTGTTCAAGGCTCTGTTTCTCAGGTTCGCGAGGTGACAGCCGAGCTCATGCAGCTGGCCAAGACCAATAATATCGCGACCTTTATCGTTGGCCACATGACCAAGGAAGGAACCTTAGCTGGTCCCCGAACGCTAGAGCACATGGTGGATACCGTGCTTTATTTTGAAGGCGAACGTCAGCACACTTTCCGTATCTTGAGAGCCGTCAAGAACCGCTTTGGTTCAACCAATGAAATCGGCATTTTTGAAATGCAGTCTGGCGGGCTAGTCGAGGTTGTCAATCCAAGTGAAGTCTTTCTGGAAGAGCGGCTGGATGGTGCGACAGGCTCATCCATCGTCGTGACCATGGAAGGAACGCGGCCGATTTTAGCTGAGGTACAGGCCTTGGTGACACCGACCATGTTCGGCAATGCCAAGCGAACCACGACTGGACTGGACTTTAACCGAGCCAGTCTCATCATGGCGGTTCTGGAAAAGCGGGCAGGCCTTCTCCTGCAAAATCAGGATGCCTACCTCAAATCAGCTGGAGGTGTCAAACTAGATGAGCCAGCCATTGATTTGGCGGTGGCGGTAGCCATTGCTTCCAGTTACAAGGATCTGCCGACCAACCCCCAAGAGTGCTTTATCGGTGAAATTGGCCTGACAGGTGAAATCCGTCGGGTCAACCGCATCGAGCAACGCATCAACGAAGCAGCGAAACTGGGCTTCACCAAGATTTATGCTCCCAAAAACTCTCTGAACGGCCTCAAGGTGCCAGACAATATCCAAGTCATCGGTGTGACAACGATTGGGGAAGTCTTGAAAAAAGTCTTTGCTGGATGATTGTCTTTGTTTTAGATTGCAAAAATATTTTATTATTGCTATAATTTTCTTAAAAAAACAAGGAGGGAACTCTTATGCAATTTTCCATGGATAGCAACATGCAATTTCCACTCGTTGACCTCTACCTCAATCAAGGAGAGACAGTCTTTATCCAGCGTGGCAGTATGGTCTATCATACCCCTAATGTGACCTTGAACACTCAGCTCAATGCTAACGGTTCAGGTTTGGGCCGCTTTGTCAAGGCAGTCGGTCGTTCCATGGTGTCGGGTGAAAGTACCTTCATCACCCAGGCTGTCGCCCAGTCCGATAACGGTTTTCTAGCATTAGCACCAGAAGTTCCCGGCCAAGTTATTCCCCTTTATCTGGGAGAAAAGCAGTACCGGCTCAATGACGGTGCCTTTCTGGCTCTGGATGGTACAGCTTACTATACCATGGAGCGCCAGTCTGTTGGCAAGGCGATATTTGGCGGTCAAGGTGGCCTCTTCGTCATGACGACTCAGGGACAGGGCACTCTCTTGGCCAATGCCTATGGATCGATTAGGAAAATTGAACTAAATAACCAAGAAGTAACCATTGATAATGCTCATGTCGTAGCTTGGAGTCAGTCTTTGGATTATGATATCCATCTGGAAAATGGTTTCTGGCAGTCGATCGGAACGGGAGAAGGAGTTGTAAACACCTTCCGAGGCACTGGGGAAATCTATGTTCAAAGTCTCAATCTTCAAAGCTTTGCGGGCTCACTCAGCCGCTATATCGCAAAAGGTTCATAGAAAGGTGTGGATGAATTTCCGCACCTTTTTTTAATTTTTCTTTCATTTTTTCATAAAAAACGGACATTTCTACTTAATATACGGTTAAAAACTGACAAAATACCTAAAAGATGATAAGATGGTAGGAAATGGTTTGATTATCAAATAAATTCTAGTAAGGGGAAAGAATGTCCTATTTTGAAAACTTTATGAAGGCCAATCAAGCCTATGTGGACCTGCATGGAACCTCCCACCTGCCGATTAAGCCCAAGACCAAGGTGGCAATCGTGACCTGCATGGACTCAAGACTCCACGTGGCTCAGGCTCTGGGCTTGGCGCTGGGAGATGCTCATATCTTGCGCAATGCTGGCGGTCGGGTGACGGAGGACATGATTCGCTCGCTGGTCATCTCTCAGCAGCAGATGGGTACGCGGGAAATTGTAGTCTTGCACCATACGGATTGTGGCGCACAGACTTTCAAAAATGAAGAATTTACTGCTTTTCTCAATCAAGAACTGGGCGTTGATGTCAGCGGTCAGGATTTTCTTCCATTTACAGATGTGGAGGAAAGTGTGCGGGAAGACGTAGCGCTTCTCCGCCAATCACCCCTGATCCCAGCCGATGTAGAAATCTCGGGAGCAGTGTATGACGTGGATACAGGGCGGATGACCATCGTTCAGTGACTATTAGGAAGCCAGTTTGTTTGTCGGTATTTCGGCATTGAAATTGGCTGCTTTTTTATGTTAAAATAGAATACGATTTTAATTTAGTTAGGACAATAAGATGATTCTTTCCATTATTTCACAAGGTCTGGTCTGGGCCATTTTAGGTCTGGGGATTTTCATGACTTTTCGGATTTTGAATTTTCCAGATATGACGACGGAAGGTTCCTTTCCTCTAGGTGGGGCGGTAGCTGTCACCTTGATTACCAAAGGGGTGAACCCTTTTTTGGCAACGGCAGCTGCGGTACTGGCAGGCTGTCTGGCAGGTTTGGCGACAGGCCTTCTCTATACCAAGGGCAAGATTCCGACCCTGCTATCAGGGATTTTGGTCATGACCTCTTGCCATTCCATTATGCTTATGATCATGGGGCGGGCTAACCTAGGTCTGCTGGGAACTCGGCAGATTCAGGACTTTTTGCCTTTCTCGGGGGAGATTAACAATCTCCTGACAGGCTTGATTTTTGTCAGTCTGGTCATTGCAGCCCTGCTCTTTTTCCTAGATACCAAGCTAGGGCAGGCCTATATCGCGACTGGAGATAATCCTGATATGGCACGTAGCTTCGGTATCAATACTGGTCGCATGGAATTGATGGGCATGATCTTGTCTAATGGCGTTATTGCCTTGTCTGGTGCTCTGATTGCCCAGCAGGAAGGCTATGCAGATGTATCCCGCGGGATTGGGGTTATCGTCGTCGGTTTGGCGAGTCTGATTATCGGGGAAGTTCTCTTTAAGAGCCTGACCTTGGCTGAGCGCCTGATTACCATTGTAGTTGGTGCTATTGCCTATCAGTTTCTGATTTGGGGCGTCATCGCTCTTGGCTTCAACACCAGCTATCTCCGCCTCTACAGTGCGGTTATCTTGGCGGTCTGCCTCATGATTCCGACCTTAAAAAATAAATTCTTTAAAGGAGCTAAGTTAAGCAAATGACAGCGATTGTAGAATTAAAAAATGCCAGCAAGCGGGTCAATAACGGCTTTGATGAAGAAAAGGTCATCCTAAACGATGTGTCGCTGGAGATTCATGAGCATGATTTTATCACGATTTTGGGTGGCAATGGAGCAGGGAAGTCAACTCTTTTTAATGTGATTGCCGGCACGCTCTCTCTGAGCAGCGGTAGCATTTATATCTTGGGCGAAAATGTGACCAACTTTTCACCTGAAAAGAGAGCCAAATATCTATCGCGCGTCTTTCAAGATCCCAAGATGGGAACGGCTCCTCGGATGACAGTGGCAGAAAACCTGCTGATCGCCAAGTTTCGTGGCGAATCGCGCGGTCTAGTCCCTCGTCGGCTGAATAGCTACCGGCAGGAGTTTCAGGAGACTATTGATAAGATTGGCAATGGTCTGGAAAAACATCTGGATACGCCGATTGAGTTTCTCTCTGGTGGTCAGAGACAGGCTTTGAGTCTGCTCATGGCGACTCTCAAGCGTCCGGAACTGCTTCTCTTGGACGAGCATACAGCAGCGCTGGATCCCAAGACCAGTGTGGCCCTTATGGAGTTAACTGACGACTTTGTCCGCAGAGACCAGCTGACAGCCCTCATGATTACCCATCACATGGAGGATGCTCTCAAATACGGCAACCGTCTGATTGTCATGAAGGAAGGTCAGATCATCCAAGACCTCAAGCAAGAAGAAAAAGCCAAGATGACCATAGCGGACTACTATGGCTTGTTTGAATAGGCTTGCCCAGACTCTTGGTTTAAACCTAATATCTATTTTTTGGGTTCTGTAGACAATAATAGGGAAGATTACGTGAAAGTTTTAAAGTTTAGTTTATCATTCATTGCGGTGATTGCAGTTTTAATTTTAGGTTTAAAGCTCTTAGATGGATTTGAACAGACGGCTGAGGAGCAACATTCTCAAAATGCGATAGAGACAAAACTTCATCAGAATCCAGATGTATATGCGTGGCTAACGGTAGAAGGGACTCGAATTGATTATTCAATTGCTCAACATTCACTAGATGATACTTATTACTTATCTCATGATATAGATGGGGCAAAGGCGCAAATCGTTGGGCGGCAGGTGCAGAGTTAGCTTTTGATATTGCAAGTTATTTCTATCCTATAGCTAAGGCTGACAAATTAAGGAAACTTGAAAAAACACTCGATGCAGTAGACGCAGTCAATGATGCATCAAAAGTTGCGAAGGTAGCTGATAAAGCTAATGATGCTTCGAAAGCTACAAAGGCAGTGGACAAGGCATCAGATGCTGCTCGTGTGGCTGATAAAGTGGATGATGTTAAAGATGGTACAAAGGCTCTAACTAGTCAAGAAATTGCTGATAAATTTGTTTCGGGAATGGAAGATATTTCAGGAAAAAGTGGAACAAAAAACTTTAAATCATATGGAGGTTATAATAAAGCACTTGAAGATTTCAATTCATTACCCTTAGAAAATGTAACGGAAATTAATACTTCATTCGGTAAAGGGTATTGGGGTACTTTAGAGGATGGTACAAAGGTTGTTGTTAGACCTGGAAGTACAAGTAAACGAGGAGCTACGCTGGAATTTCAATTAGAGCAATCAAAAGCTTTCAAAGGAGGATCTACATATGAAATTAGATATGGAGACTAAAAATGAAGAATGGGTAGAAGTCTTTAAAGGTTTGATTCCCGTAGATAAGTATAAGTTAAAAGTCTTGTTGACAAACTTATCAGATGGTCAAGAAATTAGGCTGATTGGAGAACAGAATCGTTTTAAATTATCATGTTTTTGCTATGATGAAGCACGATTCTTTAGCAGGGAATTGTATTTATCTGCAATTCTGGATAAAGAGATGTTTAAAAAATTTGAAAAAAATAATTTTCAAAATATCATTTATGAAGTCAAAAATAGTCAATTAGTGAATAAACTCGGATATACAGCCTATGGTAGTGCAGGAACTCTGTATTCACAACATTATATAATCATAACTCAAGATAGTGTAGTGGAGATTCTTGTGTCTGCAAATTCTGATTTAAGTATCAGTCAATACTAGAAAATTTGCTAATTAAATATGTACACCGCTGTAGTACAATTATCAGAAAATAGAACTTGGAGAAATGATATGGAAAAATGGACGGAAATTAAATCGGGCATCATCCCTTTTGGTGACTATGGTATTGAGATAAATATAGATGGGGATACTTTAATTGCCTACTTGGAAGATTCAGAAAAATTTAAATTTACCTTTACAAAAGTTTGGGCTTTCCGTTCAGTCTACGAAAGTTTAGAATTAATAGATAGTTACTGGGAACAAGGATTGGCAAAGAACAGACCACTTTATCTGACCAACTATATCTATGAAGTCGAGAATGCAGAATTTGGTGACTTGGTCGCTTCTGCAAATATAGCTAATAAAAAGCTCCATCACTACAAATTAATGTCGACGCATTTTTTAGTGGATGTTGTATCCGAAAACGATGTAAAAGTGGAGAAAGTATAAATCACTTTCACAAAGACAATTTGTGACTTAGTTCAATTTCTAACTAGGGGAAATTTTCCCCTAGTTTATTTTATACTAGCCTCACAGTAGACAAGCAGTATAAGCTCATATCGCCAAGGAAACCATCAAGCAGGATGGCGAAACCCTAGTCCATACCTATACCTACGATACTCTGGGTCAAGTGGGAAACATGACGGTATCGGATGGAGCTGGTAAGGAACTCTCTAAACTCTCCTACACCTATGACCTAGCGGGCAATAAACTGACTAGCACTGAGACGGTAGATGGCAAGGAGAGCCAGACACGCTTTACCTACGATGACCATAACCGCTTGACCAAACTGGAAGGGCCAGATGGTACCATCACCTATACCTACGACAAGAATGGCAATCGCATCGCTTCTGAGAAGAATTCAGAAAAGCTAGACTACATCTACGACACAGAGAACCGTCTGCTTGCGATCAAGGACAAGAAAGGCCTGCTCATGGCTGCGCTTTACGACGGGGATGATAACCGTGTCTTCACTGCCAGTCGTAAGGAAGGCAAGAACACCTACCAGCTCTTCCAACGTAAGCCAAAGGATAGCAAGTCAGGTCGCAAATCACCATACACAGCCCCAAGTGGGGAAGAACACTCCCTCTTCTGGTATGGCTTTACTCAGAATGTCCTCCAAGCCCTGTCTACTTTACCACAGACAATAGGAAGCATCTGGCACAGCATCTTTGACGATGTGTCGACAGCCTACCACCAGAAAGTGGCTAAGGACCGAGCGACCAAGGAGGGAATCGTCGTCAACCCACCAGAACTCGGGAACTTACCGGGTCAGGGAGAGGTGACCTATGCCAGTCAGGTTCAGGATGTCCTGATCCCTTATACTACACGAGAGGATACCTACAACTACTACGAGGAACGCAACTATGTCAATGATGTCAATCGTGAACATACAGAAGTCCTCGAAACCTATGACCATGATGGCAAGGCCCGTGAGACCTATAGCTATGGCAAGGGAAGAGCCAGCTACCTCAACAATCAAACAGGTGACAGCTACAACTACTTGACCAACCAGTCAGGCTCTGTGACAGGCTTGACCAAGGATGGACAAGCCGTCGCATCAAGCAGCTATAACCTCTATGGGGCAAGAAAGACAAGCACAGATACGACAGGGAATCCATTTGCCTATAACGGCGAAGCTCGTGACGATACTGGACTTGACTACTTACGTGCAAGGTATTATGATAGTCAGGGAGGTACTTTCTTAACCGAGGATAGCTACCCAGGTGAGGACACAGCTCCTCTCAGCCAGAACCGCTACAGCTATGTGCAGAACAACCCTGTCAACTATACCGACCCGAGTGGGCACTTCTGGAACAGTATCAAAAAAGGCTGGAACTATGTTAAAAAGACGGCCTCTAATGCTTGGAATGGTGTTAAACGAGTCGCCTCTAGTACCTGGAATACGGTAAAAAGAGTGGCTTCAAACACCTGGAATAGTGTGAAGAGCTTCGCCTCCAAGGCTTGGAATGCGACTAAGAGTGCTTTCAACCACGCGACCAACTGGATTAGCACCCAATACAACCGTGCGGTTAATTGGGGTAGTCGACAGTGGAATAAGGTTCAAACGACCTACAATAGTGCCCGCGACTATGTACAAACGAAATACCAGCAAGCAGCAGCACAGATAGAGGCTAAGCGCCAACAAGTGGTTCGGTCTGCCTATGCCCTAGCCACAGGCTTGAGCTCTTCCCCAACCATCCGAGAAGGCATGAATCTCCTCCGAAACTGGGGAACAGCCTTGCAGAACACCTTAAAACATGTCTGTACAACAGCTGAACGGATCAAGAATCAAGTCGTTGATTTCGTGAAAAATGTCGACTGGAAGAAGG
>ERZ772912.150-NODE-150-length-33868-cov-6.152190_pt1 | contig 33868 bp, 24 predicted proteins | sample MGYA00512119_ERZ772912 | MGnify/ENA primary metagenome ERZ772912 (study PRJEB29015, sample SAMEA2738048) | human oral metagenome | biome: human oral; feature: human-associated habitat; material: saliva | place: China | collected 2230 ...
AGATACAGATTTATAAATTTTGAAAAAATATTCCATTAATGAAATATTCATTTATAATGTTTTTGGAATATTTGCAGTATTTTTATAATTAATTTATGTGAACTCGCAATCCCTTACTTTATTTTCAAAAATTATTTTTCAGCTTAGCTATAACCTAAGCAAAGCTTTTATTGTTATATTCAAAAATATATAATAAAATGAAAACTAATAGGCATTATCATTTACAAAAAAAATTAATTCTAACCCGCTTTTATTATTTATACAAATATAATTAAGGTAATTAACCTATTTCATCTGTTATACAATTACATGTATTATAGCAGGAAGAAAATCATTAACAAATATTTTAGTGTTAACTTTTGTAGGTTTTGAACTGTATATCTAAAAACTTCATTACCTATACAAATAAAAATACAGCTGTCCTTTCTTTTTTTAATTTTATATATTTTCATTAATTTTCTATGCTTCTGAAATCATTTTATTATTTATTTTCACTATGCTACACTATCTGTAAATGGTAGTCGACACCAAATAAAAACTAAAGTTTCAACTTTAATCTTTAAAAAATTATCTAAATTTTATAGGTAGTTTTACACATTATACACATAATAAAATATATAAATTATCGGGAGGCATTTATTATGGCGAAAGAAAAAGTTACAACTGTTGATCCAGTTGAAGAAGTAAACAATCTTGTTAGCAAAGCATTAGAGGCTTTAGAAAAATTTAAAGAAATTGAGTGCCAAGAAAAAATCGATAAAATCGTGCATGCAGCTGCAGTTGCAGCATTAGATCAACATGGACCTCTTGCAATCGCTGCTGTTGAAGAAACAGGACGTGGTTTAGTAGAAGACAAAGCAATTAAAAACTTATTCGCTTCTGAATATATTACAAACAACTTACGCGGTCTAAAAACAGTAGGTATTGTTGATAAAGATGAATCAGACGGCTTAACTACAATTGCAGAACCAGTTGGTGTTGTTTGTGGTATTGTACCAACAACTAACCCTACATCTACTACAGTATTTAAATCATTAATTTGCTTAAAAACTCGTAACCCAATTATCTTCAGTTTCCACCCAGCTGCAAACGAATGCTCTAAACAAGCAGCTCGTATAGTTCGTGATGCAGCTATTAAAGCTGGTGCTCCTGAAGGATGTATCCAATTCATTGAACAACCATCATTAGATGCAACAAATGCATTAATGAAACACGACGGAGTAGCTACAATTCTTGCTACTGGTGGTAGCGCAATGGTTAAAGCAGCATACTCTTGCGGTAAACCTGCTTTAGGTGTTGGACCTGGTAACGTACCTGCTTACGTACATAAAGATGCAAAACTTAAACAAGCAGTTAACGATATCGTACTAAGTAAAGCTTTCGATAACGGTATGATTTGTGCCAGTGAACAAGCAGCTATCGTTGATACTGAACACTACAAAGAGTTCATTGAATTAATGAAAAAACACCATGTATACTTCGTTAACAAAGAAGAAAAAGCTAAACTTGAAGAATTAGTATTTGGAACAAAAGCTAACTCTAAAAACTGTGCTGGCGCTAAATTAAATGCAGACGTAGTTGGTAAATCAGCTGAGCACATTGCTGAACTTGCTGGATTTAAAGTTCCTAAAGGAACAATTATCTTAGCTGCTGAAGTTAAAGAAGTAGGAGAAAACGAACCTCTTACTCGTGAAAAACTATCTCCAGTTATCGCAGTAATTAAATCTCTAAGCACTGAAGACGGAATTGAAAAATCTCGTCAAATGGTTGAATTAAATGGTTTAGGACACAGTGCTGCTGTACATACTCAAGACGAAGAAGTTGCTGAGCAATTCGGTAAAGTAGTTCCTGCTTGCCGTATCTTATGGAACACTCCAGCTACATTCGGTGGTATCGGGGATATCTACAACGCGCTTATCCCATCACTAACTCTTGGATGTGGTAGCTACGGAGGAAACTCAGTATCTGGAAACATCGGAGCTGTAAATCTACTTAACTACAAAATTATTGGGCGCAGAAACAACAATTTACAATGGTACAAAATTCCCCCAAAAGTATACTTTGAACCAAACGCAATCAGATACTTAAGCGAAATGGAGGGTTTAGAGAGAGTGATGATCGTAACTGATGAATCTATGGTTAAACTTGGATTCGCTCAACGCATCATTGACCAATTAAACCGCCGTAAAAATAAAGTATCCTACGAAGTATTCGCTGGAGTAGAACCAAACCCAGACATTTCAACAGTAAAACGTGGATTAGAAATTATGAATTCATTCAAACCTAATGCTATCGTATCTCTAGGTGGTGGATCAGCAATCGACGCTGGTAAAATCATGTGGTTATTCTACGAAAGACCAGACGCAGACTTCAAAGAATTAATTCAAAAATTCTCTGACATCAGAAAACGTACTGTAAAATACCCTCACTTAGGAAACAAAGCTAAATTTATCGCTGTTGCTACAACTTCTGGTACAGGTAGTGAGGTTACACCATTCGCAGTTATCTCTGATAAAGAACATGATAAAAAATATCCACTAGCTGACTATGCTTTAACACCAAACGTTGCTATTGTTGACCCTAACTTAGTAATGACAGTACCAGCTAGACCAACTGCTGCTACTGGTATGGACGTGTTAACTCACGCTACTGAAGCATACACTTCTATCTTAGCAAACGACTACACAGATGGTATCGCACTTCAAGCAATTAAGATTGTATTTGAAAACTTAGAAAAATCTGTTAAAGAATTCGACAGAGATGCACGTGAAAAAATGCATAACGCATCTTGCTTAGCTGGTATGGCATTCTCTAACGCATTCTTAGGTATCTGTCACTCAATGGCACACAAAATTGGTGGTAAATTCCACACAATTCACGGTGAAACAAACGCTACATTACTTCCATACGTAATCAAATACAACGGTACACAACCAGGTAAATTATCAATCTGGCCTAAATATGAACACTACAAAGGAGCAGAAAAATTCCAAGACATCGCTCGCATGTTAGGACTTAAAGCTGACACTCCTGAAGAAGCAGTAGATTCATACGCACAAGCAGTATTTGAACTTGGTAAACGTGTAGGAACTCCAATGAGCTTCAAAGACCACGGTGTAGACTACGATAAATTCAAAGATGCACTAAAAACTCTTTCATTAGATGCATACGAAGATCAATGTACACCAGCTAACCCTCGTCTAGCTCTTCTTAAAGACTTAGAAGGAATTATGGAAGCTGCATGGCATGGATTTGACAAGAAAAAATACGAAGAAAATAAATAATATTTGAAGATTTATCATTAATATTTGCTGTTTACTTCTTAACCCCCATCCTAACTTAAGGATGGGGGTTCTTGTTTATATTCTATCTCTTGTGAAATACTCGTACATATCTTCTCTAAGAGGTGTTTGTATTTTATAATAAAATTGGATTACAGTATCTCCGCTTCTTTCTCTATGAACTAACTTCGGTTCCCCTACAGTTCTCATCTCACCTAAAAAGTAGAAAATCCTTGCTCCATCTTTATCTTCTTTATTCTTTCTCATAAATAAATAGATTTTTGTATCATCATTATAAAAGTATTCGCACTCTTTAGATTCTAAATTACGTCTAGGCTTAGACATTGATGTAAAGCCATTATCCGGTAAAAAACCATGCGTATAATCTCTATTAAATGAGTTTTCATCAATATCATAATTTATAAATACAGGTAGAGTTTTAGTTCTCTCATCATATTTATAACCACCAATCGCTAGCGGAACATAGTTGATTCCCCAAGAGAATAACTTACAAATATCTTCAAAGCTATACTTTTCATATAAAACAAAATTAGTATCCCTATATAGACGGTCTTTATAATACTTATTGTATCTATAGATTCCATATTCAACTAATTCAGTTAGCAATTCTCTAAAAGCTTCAGACTGCAGTTCCTTATCAAATTCTTTTGATATTTTTAGTACATTACTATTTTCATCTAAAAATATACAATCACTGAATTTCTTTTTAGTAACACTACTAGTTACAAAATTGTTCGTTAATATTTTTTTGCTAACCACTAACTCATAATCAGCTATAAACTTATTATATACAGCTAACATAATATCTTTAAACTGCTCTTCAATATTTTCTACATCATCTTTAAGAAGTAAACTTAAAATTTGTAACTCTTCTATTTTTTTACTAAGTATTAGATTGGTAGAAACAAAGTTTAACATATTCTCAGCAGTTTTTGATAATTGACCTTTGTATTTAAATTGACGTTCCTTCTTAGAGAGGAAAGTATAATAACTTCCTGCTACTTCAAAGATTTTCTTAATATCTAATGCATCATAATTTTCAAAATCATAGTATGTTGGAATTCTACCTAGTTTATTTTTTAATTTACTATACTCCGTTGCGACAAAAATCCATGTGTTTAGCTTAACATTATCTATTGCACTGTATATTCTTTGTTTCGAAATTTCATCAAAATGAATAGTAGACGTTCCCGGTAGATACCTTGTTCCTTGCGATAAAAATTTTCTAACTGTATCTTTATCATAACTATTATCTCCAGATAAAGCTACTGGAATTAGAAAGTTATTTTTATAGTTTGCGATAAAATCTATAATAACAACAAAGTCTTTATCTTTATTTTTTCTAAGTCCACGACCTAGTTGTTGAATAAATACTATAGCACTTTGCGTTGGACGTAACATTACTACTTGATTAACTTCTGGTATATCTACACCTTCATTAAAAATATCAACGGTAAAAATATAATCAAGAACATCCCCAGAATCAGCAACTAATCTTTCGACTTCTCTTTCTCGTCTTTCTTGACTATCTTCACCTGTTAGACTAGCAGTTTTAAAACCTCTTTTATTGAATTCATCACTTAGTGCTTTTGCCTCTTGTTTAGAAGAACAAAAGACAAGCCCTTTTACTCTATTACCTGAATAGCCGTAATAGTTTATTCTATCAATAATATGATTGACACGTTTATCTGAATATAACTTAGAAAAATCACTAAGTTCATCTATAGGTAGTCCATCAATTTCTAAATCGCTAATACCAAAATAGTGAAACGGACATAATAAGTCATTTTCCATAGCTTCTTTTAGACGAACTTCATAAACAATATTGTTATTAAATAATTCATAAATATTAAAACTATCTGTTCTATCGGGACTAGCTGTCATACCAAGATAAAAAGTAGGTTTAAAATAATTCATTACCCTAAGGTAACTTTCGGCACCTGCCCTATGCACTTCATCAATAATAATTTCATCAAAATAGTTTTTAGAAAAACTTTGATAAACTTCTTGCTTAGATATAGTTTGAATCGTCGCAAAAATAAAATCCGCTTCGATATTTTTATTCTGTCCCGTTAAAAGTCCATATGAACGACTATTACCAAAAATTAGTTTAAAAGTTTCCAGAGCTTGTCTTGCTATTTGTTCACGATGTACTATAAACAAGACTTTTTTAGCATCTATACTCTTCATCCCAAAGGCTGCGGCAAATGTTTTTCCAGTACCAGTCGCAGAAATTAACAATCCTCTATTATCTTGTTCTCTTAGCTTCTCTAAATTTTTTATAAAACTTTGTTGCATCTTATTAGGATTGATTTCCTCGGAAATAATCTTCTCTTCTTTTTTATCTCGAGTATTATTAACGCTAAAATCTGCAACATACTTTTCTCTAATATCACTATATTTTATAGATTGATTCCATAGTGATTTAAATTCTTCTAGCACTTTAGAACTATGTTCTAAATCTTCCTGAACTAACGTATTCCATTCTTTATTAATAGTTAGGGCTGCACTCGTCAGATTTGAACTACCCATTAAGATATTCCATTTATGACCTTGTCTAAAAAGATACCCTTTTGTATGGAAGCCATGCTTATTTTTTTCACTATCATAAATTTTTAATTCAATATTTTTAAATTTATTTAATTTATCTAATGCTTTGGGGGTATTAAAATACAAATAGTTTGTCGTTAAAATTTTACCCGAAATATTTCTTTTTTCCAAATCTTCTAAAGTTTGAAGCAAGCTAGTTAGACCACTCTCAGAAATAAATGCTACACTAAAGATAAACTCATCACATTGTTCTAATTCTTTTTCTAAAGTGCTTAGTACCTTTTGGGCTTCTAAATAATTATTATAAATAAATGTATTTTTCATTGTCACCCTCCTTTAGAATTATTAACCATTAATTATTTCATAAGTAATTAAAGCTTCTTTCATAACTTTAACATTATGTACCCTAACTATTCTCGCTCCACGTTTTATCGCTTCTATAGATAAGACTGCACTTACTATATCCCTATCTTTTGGATTAGTATTTCCTCCTAAGACATAATCTGTAGTTCTTTTTCTACTTACCGCATATAAAATTTCACAACCTAGAGTATTAAGTTGGTCTAATTTACGAGTAATTTCTAAATTAGCTTCTGCAGTTTTTCCAAATCCCATACCTGGATCTAAAATTATATTTTCTTTTTTTACCCCTGCTTTTAAACAAATATCTACACTTTCGCTAAGTTCACGAACTACCTGTTCAATTTCATGACCTTCTTCAACACCGCCATTATGCATTACAAAGATTGGAATATTATATTTAGCCGCAACTTCAGCCATATTACTTCCTTTAACTCCATTAACATCATTTAAAGCATCAATACCTTCTTTAATCATATACTCAGCAACTGTCGGTTTATATGTATCAATACTAAAGCATACATCAGGAAATTCTTTTCTCAGTGTTGGAAATACACTTTGTAGTCTTGCTAGTTCATCTTCCTCACTAACAACCGTAGAACCCGGGCGTGTTGACTCCGCACCGATATCGATAATATCAGCACCTTCTTCAACCATTTTACGAACACCTTCGATTGCCGCTTCTACATCATAAAAATCTCCACCATCAGAAAAAGAATCAGGAGTAAAGTTCAGTATCCCCATAATTAAATATTTTTTTTCATTTAAAAGTCTTCTAAGTTTATTCATGTTTTCACCTTATATAATTTTTTCTAACTATTCTATTATATCACTTTATAGTATAGTTTTCAGTTGAAATATACGAACTTTTATATTCCCTCAATTATACTTAAAATGACTTTTTACTAAAACATATTAAAAACCTCTTATAATTATACCTATATTATATAAATAAATATTTTTTAGTTTCCTCTTGATCAATACTAAAATATAATATATAATAAGTATGGAAACAAAGGAGATTACAATGAAAGTACTAGAATTATTTGCTGGTGTCGGAGGATTTAGAGTAGGCCTTGAAAACTCGGATAAGAATTTTTTTGAAACGAAATGGTCAAACCAATGGGAACCTTCACGAAAAACACAAGATGCTTTTGAAATATATAATTATCACTTTCCTAATAGCGCAAACTTAAATATGAGCATTTCTAATATTAGTAATGAAATGTTCTCTTCAATGAACGCAGAATTGATTGTTGCTGGTTTCCCTTGTCAAGATTATTCTGTTGCAAGAAGTAAAATTAATGAAAAAGGTATCGAAGGTAAGAAAGGTGTTCTATTTTGGGAAATAATCCGTGCAACTGAAAATATTAAACCAAAATATCTAATTCTCGAAAATGTTGATAGATTACTTAAGTCCCCTTCTAAACAAAAAGGCAGAGACTTTGCTACTATGCTTTCTGCATTTAATAACTTAGGATATTCAGTAGAATGGAGAGTAGTTAATGCTGCTAAATACGGTCAAAGCCAACGTCGTAGGCGTATTTTTTTCTTTATTTACCGTAATAATACAGCTTTTGCTAAATCAATAGACACTAAATTTGAACATGCTAATTGCACATCAGAAAAAGATAGGTATACCGAATATATATTTAAAGATGGTTTATTTGCAACACAATTCCCTATAAAGAATGTTTCTGTAAAGAATCGACACGTTTTTCAAGAACTAGAAAAAGATATAGTAGAAATTTCCAATAATTTCACTGGAACATTTTGGAATAGTGGTATTATGAGGTATGGTAAGTACTATTCTATCGACACAGAACCTAACTATAAAGGGAAATCTAAAATACTAAAAGACATACTACAAGATGAATCGGAAATACCTGAAAAATATTACATAATCAATTCGGAAAAATTAAATAGATTTAAGTATCTAAGAGATTCAAAGCGGGTCGAGCGTACCTCAACCAGCGGATATAAATATGTGTATTCAGAAGGTAGAATGACACCATACGATAATTTAAATTTACCAGCGCGTACCATTCTAACATCTGAAGGGACCGTTAATCGTTCAACTCACCTTCTTAAAATTAATAACAGATATCGTTTAATAACCCCTGTTGAGGCTGAACGACTTCAAGGTTTTCCAGATAATTGGACAGCAAAGAAGAAGCTAGCCAATGGTGATGTTATCAATGTTTCAGATAGAATGCGTATGTTTATTATGGGAAATGCTCTAGTTACAGATATAATAAAAGATATTGCTAATTTTATTCGTAAAATAGAAGAATAAGATGTAGATTACACCTTATTCTTCTATTTCCTCTCTCATCATTTTTAAAATCTCTTCTTTTTCGTCTATAGAAAATTCTGGCTCAAGTGTCGATTTTTCTATAGCGTTATACATTATATCCCGCTTATCATATAATCTTTCATAAATTTTCCTATCAATTGTATTTCTTTTCTCTACTTGACCTTCTAACATAAAATAATAATAATTTGTTTCTTGATTTTCTTCAAGACCCAACCTGTGAATTCTATCTCTAGATTGCAACATATGAGTAAGATTAAATGAATATTCTAAATATAGTGCATCATGTGCTACTTTATGTAACGATACTGACTCCGCTAATGTATGTGGATTTGTTATTAAAACATCATATTGTCCTTTTTGAAATTGTAACACCAATCTCTCTCTCTCTCTCGCATCGATTCCCCCATATATTACTGCAACTTTAAATCCTTTCTGTTCTAAATCAATCTTTAGTTTAATAATTGTATCAACAAAGATACACCATACCACTATTATTTTTTCCTCTTTTATTAATTTTCCTGCCAATTTTAAACACTCAGAATATTTAGAGGACCTTGAAATAGAATCAATTAATTCTATTTCATTATTGGTGAAAGAAGGTTTTTCATCTTCCAACTCTAAATCAAATAGTTCTTCATCACTACTATAATCTGCATACATATCCAAAGAAATCTTATCTCTTAATAATTGAGGATTTGAGGATAATTGAATTAAACGAATATATAATTTAAATGGATTATGTCTAAATTTTCTCCATATAATATTTATCAACTCTTGCTCTATATCGTTAGCTATAACACGAACAAGAGTATCATCATTTTCTTTAGGTACACCTAATTCTTTCTTTGTAACTCTCCAAAAAAAAGGATTTAATTTAGTATTTATATCACTGATTGTTTTTAAATCAGTTTTATTAAGAGAACCTAAATCAAAATTAAAGTATATATCAAATTCAAAATTATATAGTATATGTAAAAAATTCCATATGTCTTGATAAGAGTTTGGAATAGGTGTCCCTGTAAGAACATACCTATAATTTACTTTTTGGGATAACTCAATAGAAAAATGAGCCTTTTCTGATTTTGTATTTTTTATTTTATGGACTTCATCAAATACTAACATTGTTCTCAAATTAACAATTTTTAATAGCTCTTCTTTATATTTAATTAAAGATTCATAGTTTATTAAAATTAAATTATATTGATTTATATTTTTATAGAATAACTCGGGTGAAAAATCTGAGGAGTGCACATCCAATACCTTTAGAATCCTTTTATCTTTAAAAACAGCTTTAAATTCTTCTTTCCATGAAATAAAAGAATTTTTAGGTCCAACTACAACTATTTTGTCAACTTTATTTATCTGTCTACTTGAAAGATAAGCAAATGTTCCAAAAATCATTGATGTTTTCCCTGCTCCTGGAACCGAAAAATTCGCAACTCTTTTCATAGCTGCTTGATAAAAGCTCACCCAACTCTGAATCTCATATAATCCACGACTAACTTCTTTCTTTACAATATTATTGAAGTTTTCAAAGTCATCTGAAAATATTTCATCTCTATTTTTTATAGCAATCCCCCTTCTAGCTATTTCTTTTATTCTAAATTTTGATTCTTCAATAAATCTTATAACTGAATCTGTTATTATTAAGCGACACGTCGTTCTTTTGGCATATTTTTTCAATTCTTTAATAATATCTTCTACTTCTACATATGATAACCCTTTCTTGAAATTTGTAATTATTTCATCTGAATATTGTTTTTTAATAATTCTTTTTAACGAGCGTTGTCTTAAATCTAAAGCTTTTTCTAAATTATTCTTCAGCTGTAAACCACTATCATAATAAAGCACTAGAGCATTCATTTCAAAAATAGAATTATCCACTATTATTCTTCCCTCACTAAAGTTAATAATTTTCGATTTAACTATGTCATCAATCGTTTTTATAAAAATCATGCCATTATCAATTTTATTATCCCAAAGCATATTGAAATAATCCACCTTCTCACGCAATTCAGCTTTATCTGATTCCCAGCTTTTTAATACTGTAATCTCTTCATAATTTTTTGTAAACCCTGCTTCTGTTTCATTTAAAGAACCCGAAAAATATATAATATTATCGTATCTATCTCTAAATATGCCAAATTTTGCATGGAATAATCCCGAGTGGGTAAAACCTACTTTTATATCAACTAAACCTATTTTTATTAGATAACCTAGATTAGATAAACATCTCTTTTGTTCACAATCTAAACTTTCATCATTTAAACAATTATACAACTGATCTTTTATAAAATTCTCTCTTTCTTTATATCCTCTAATTATTTCCTTATAATCAGTTTCTGAAATTTCATGAGAAATAATCAATCGATATTTCCCTTTATTATTTAGTAGATGTTCAATTCCTCTAGAATAGTGTGCTAACGATTTAGAACTAAAATATCCACTTACCCTGTCATAACTAGTCGATTCCTTCATAGCAAGATTGTAAAAAATTTCTGGTATATTATCTGAAGATGTTGAATAAAAGGTCTTAAAGTTATAATTAGATAACATCGACTTCTCCTAATTTTTTCAATTTTTCATTAATACTATTTAAAACAGTATTAAATTCTGTTCTGAGTGAGGTATTCATGCGACTTACAGAGTCAATATCCACATCATTTATAAGCGAGTTTACTCTATTTAAAATATCTATCGGTTTATTTTTTGATTCAGATAGCTTTTTAGCTTCAACATAAAACTCTGTTATTCCACAAACCTTCTCTTTTATTCCCGTTTCTAAGTTTAAAATACCCGTCTTACTAACTTCTTTTTTTGTACTTTCACTTTCAAAATAATCATTTGCATCATCAAGTAGCTCTTTTTCTTCAAAGTCATCTAAAAAAGAATAACACATTGATTTATCTTCAAAAACTGATTTTAATTCACGAAGTCGTCTAGTTACATCTCCACTTAATGACAGAATATTTAAGAACAGTATTTCTTTTACATCATCTTTTCGACAAAGGTCAATTTTATTACTATTTAAAATTTTATGAATTTCCCGAATTGGACCATCTATTTTTTGATCTCTGGCTATATAAAACTTATTAGGTTGACCGATATATTCAAGATATTCCAACATTAATTTAGATATTTCAATATTATCTTTTACTTTCTTAAGACTCATATTCGTTTCAGTTGCATATTCTTCAGGTGTAAATATCCCACCATCTTTAATTAAATCACGATAAATATCGACTAGTCTATCAATTGGATTATAATCCACTTTAGATTCAATAGCATGTTGAAGATTTAACTCTAATCTTTTTATATCTTTCTCAGTATAAGTATCATTTTCTAGAATAACAGCTTCTAAGTACCCAAATTCTGCTCCTGCACCCTCTTTATACAATTGTCTTAATGCTGTAAATCTTCTATTACCATCTAATATAACTCCATCGGCCGTTACTACTGCAGGTTCTGTTTGAGACATAGTCCTTATATTTTTTTTAGTTCCTCTTAACGCCTCAGGATTACTATGTACAATATATTCTTCAATAATATTATTAAATTCCTCTCTATTATCCTTTGGAAACTCTCTTCCTTCGTCAATAAATTGGGAAATATAAGTAGCTATCCTCCCATTTTTTTTATTGTAAATTAAACAATCAATTGGAATTCTATACACATCAAAGGTCCTTTTTTGACCTTGAATCGATAATTTTTTCGTACTAACTGATTCTCCAAGATTAATATTCAATAAATTCATTTTCCATACACCTCATTCAAATAATCTTCTTTTATAATATAAACTTTATTTAATATATCAGAATAATATACCCCTTCTTCAATAAGCCTTACCTTAACATTATACTCTTCTAAATTTAAACCATATTCCCGATTTATATCGTCAGTAAAGTCCTCTAAATTAGCTGATTCCCTTTTAAATAATTCATTAATTAAAAAATCATTTAACGTTTTTTTATCTTTGTTTTTACAATATATATTAGGAAATCCATTACTTACAGCTTTAACTTTATCTGAAATACTAATTAATCTATCTAAAGAAATAAGCTCAAAACCATTTTCAAAAATTTCATCATAAAAACCTTTATTCATTAAAGAAACAATCGAAAAATACTCACCTTCCTCTGTAAATTCATTTACCTTCGAAATGAATTTTAAAAATCTATTTTTATCAAATCCTCTTTCTTCCAAATATTTTAGATTAATGTAGCTATTATTAGATATTTTTAAAATTTTCAATTCATTTTCTAATCTTTGAATAGTATTATAATATTCTGGTGTTTTATGTAAGGGTATATCCTCTACTCGGAATATTTTTCCTATTAAAATATAATGTGTAAAAGCTTCGATTGCAGATCTATAATTAATTTTAACTACAACTCCACCTTTTTCTGCATAACCTAAATCAAAAATTAACTCTTGACTTATTGAGCTTTCAGGAAAATAATTACTAATTGTATCATAGAATTCCCTTTTTTCATATAATTCTTCTGTTAGGATGGAGTGTAATACAGAAACCTTTTCTTCATAACTATTTTTTTTAAAAAATATTGTGCTGTTTACTACATTCTCTTGAAAGTGTGTAGACATATATGAAGCTAGGGAATCACTATTTAATCCAAAATTATCATTCATATATGAAACAAATTCCTCTACTAATTCACCGTTGAACTCTCTCATTTTTGATAAAATGAATTCTTTCTTACTTAATTTACCTTTAACAAATTCAGGATTTCTTCCTAATCTCATATATTCAACATCACTAATATACTTTTTAAAAAAACAATGTAGTTCCGAACCATTTAAAATATCTAATTCTTTCATTAATTCTGTGTTATTCTCAAACACCAAATTCATACTATATGCACCTTCAGGTATAGAATCTATAATTTTTATTAAACTCTTACCTATTTCTTGACTATAATTTACGTTATGAAATCTGTATCCATCTTTTAATGAAAAAATAACATTTGAACATCTATCAAGTAAATTATCTAATCCCTTAATAGAGCTAATACTTAATTTAGGAAAGTCAGCTGTTTGCTCATTATATAAATAATAAATATCCTCTAAAGAAAAGTACTTTTGTAAATATATATTTTGTTTTAAAATCTCCCCAATTATATACTCTCTAGGTGATTTTTTATTATTACCTGTTCTTACTATTCTACTTGATTTACTAACTATATATTTCTTTGCACTTTCATCGAAATCCCCTTCTAATATATAGTTTGATATATCTTGTTTTCCTTTTTTAAATAGCAGACATAACAACTCATACACCCGCCCATCTGAGGAAAAAATATTAATAAATATATCTTTAGAAATCATATATTTTGAAAACACTTCATGATACTGCTTAACTTCATATATTCTTGGCATTTTATTTATAATTTTACCGACTATCTGTCTAACTCTTTCCCTAGATATACCAAATACATCTCCTATTTCCTGCAAGCTCTTCCCTTCAAGTCGTAAAATAAGAAATTCCTTTCTATTAAAATCTGTATCAAGATAATCGTTTAAAGTTATATATTCTTGACTATATTCTAATTTATTACTTTTATTTTCTTTATAATAATTTTCATTCAAACCAAACAATTCACGTAATATATCGATAAATGAGATGTTATCAATTGAAAGCATAATAACACTTCCTCCTTTATCGATCTCTAAATAACCTTTTTTAATTAAACTTTGAATTATCTGCCTATCTAATCCTTCATCTTCTATTTTTCTTTCATCTATATAGGTGTATTTTAAAAAATATAAAAAATTATTCCATCTTAAAATTTCTGATTGGCTATCCTCAAGTTTTAGCAGTTGGTTATACTCTCCTATTTGATTTTTTAACTTTTCTGATGCAGATAACAACCCCTCACTTCGCCAATCTACTGTCTCTAATAATATTCTAAACTCAAAAATTGTTAGAGCTCTATCATATATTTTACTCGTTCCAAGTTTAACCCCACATGATTCAACCATATATATATCATCAAAAATATCAGGAGATTTTGATATACTTACTAAAGCCTCACGCAAAAATATTTTTAATTTTTCTATTTTATTTTTTGAATATAACTTAGATAATTTTAAATTTTTCACCAAAAATAAATCTAACAACTCTACTTTATCCGCAGCTAGTGTTTTTGCTAAACTATAGCTTAATCCATATCTCCTTAAATAATATATTGTTATACTCATAAACCACCTCACTATATTTTCTTAAAATACAATTTCCAAACTATAAAAAATTATATCATTTTCTTAATTCTAACTATATTCACGATATTAATATTATAAGTATTATAAATTTTTAATTTTAAACTTCGGCATTATATTGTTCTCACCATAATATATTTCGAGATTATTTTGAGTATTTGGTATAAGAACATTAAATTCTGTAGTTTTTAATTTTTTTGTATAAGTAATATTAGATTCTGTTTTTCTTATTAACTTCGCTTCTAAAACAATAGCCCTAGGAATAATTTCATCCTCATAAAAAATAGGTGTTACTCTATAAAAAATTTTATCATTAGAACATAAATTTTTTATCCAATTTAACAACTCTTCTTCAAAATACCACATGCCTTTTGTATCTTTGTTATTAGCTCTATTAGCAAAATTAGTTAAAGGAATAAAATTTTCATATCTTTCTACTTGAAATCTCGTTACATGAGGAAGTAAGCAATCACCGATAATATGACTTTTATTAAACAAAAGCCCTTTAACATCTTTTGAAGATTCAAATAATTTTTCTAAATTATTATCACCTTTTGAATTCTCGAATAACTCCCCATACCCCAATATATTATCATCCTCCGGTTTAGTTTTAAAATTTCTCCAATCTTTCGGTGCTCTTTTATTCTTTTGAATCGTAAACATTAGATTCTTATACTTTTGAAGAAAAACTAACCTAGTCCTTGCTAACTTTTTATTTCTATTAAGTAACCTATTGTTATAGTCATCCCAATGCCCTTTTGAAAATATTTTTCCTTCATTTAATTTATAACAACTATAATCAAATTCAAACTTTTCCCCTAATAATCCCTCCATACTACTTAATAAATTTAATAAATATTCATCATATTCCTTTTTTGTTAATTTCAACTTATTATAATCCGTTTCTAACTCAACCATAACTTTTTCCTTACCTCATTATTTAAGTATTTTATTTTTTCATCTCCAACAAATAAAAATATTTATTTTATAAACCTTCTTATTTTTACCGAGTAAAATTCTCGTAATTTTTTTAAGATTACTTTTTAAAAAAATATTATATACAATTTTAGTAATCATTATTTAACATTTGGTAGAGAATAACATTATTTAATCACATAAATATAATTATTTTCATTTTTTAAAATATTAAATCTACTTTAATCATTTTTTCAAGATAGTAATTATAGAGATTTTTAATTAATTCTAATTACAATGAAATAGAACTCAATAAATTATTTCAAAATATAGTTAAACATATATTAATTATAAAAAACACAAATATAACTATTGTAAGATAAACTAAAAAACATATACTTTTATAACTCAACTATACTTAAAAAAACATAGTAACATCTTGAAGTAACTGCAAAGCAATCATAAATCTAAGATAAATAGTAGTTAAGTTAATTGTAATATATTTGTTAAATAAATTCAAGTTCATATTATATTAAAAACATAACTCTTATTACTAAAGCAATTCTCAAAATATAGTAATTATTTCCTTAATAGATTTATTCCAATATAAATATTTAAGATTAACAATAAAAATTAAACTAGAAATTAAATAACCTAACCTTTACATTTCTATAATAATATTAATCATCTTTAAATATAACTTCAAAATTTATGATATAATAATAGAGATTATAAATTATAAACAAAATTAAGGAGAAACTATGCAAGATTTTATCGCACAATTCGGTGATTATGCACCATTAATATTTTTATTACTAGCATCTATTCTCCCTATTTTTTTATTTCCACCTGGAATATTTTCTATTATAGGTGGTTACTTATTCGGCTTTAAACTCGGAGCTATTCTTACTATTACCGCAGCAATTGTATATACTAATGTAATGTTTCTTATTTCAAGATACTTCGCAAGAGATTATATCGAAAAATTTCTAGTAAGCAAATTATCATTAAAAGAGTTTAATAGAATTTTTGGTATTAAAGAAAATAAGCTAGCTGTATTTTTAATAATATTTAGACTGATTCCTATTTTACCTAATAGTGTTGTGAGTTACTCATATGGTCTAACTAGAATTTCATTTAAACATTATTTTATTGCTAACCTTATCGGACTTATTCCCGGTCGATTAATTTGGTTAAATTTTGGTTCTACACTTAATAATATTTGGAGTTTAGAGTTTCTACATGCTTTACTACTAGTATTACTATTTATAGGGATTGGATTTTTTGTTACAAAAAGAATGGATTAATATAGCAAAAATGCTAAGCAATTTATATTTGCTTAGCGTTTTTCATAATATATTTTAATTCTGGGGTTTTTAAGACCTCGTCTATCTTAAACCCTAACTTTTCATACATATTCATTACATATTTATTAGAGGCAAAAACTGTTAAAGTTACACTCTCAATATTTTTATCGCTAAATAAAAACTTCAAAAACTCTTTCAACGCTACTTTTCCAAATCCTTGTCCTGTTTTTTGAGGATTTATTATAAATCTACCTATATGAGCGTTATTATTTTCAAATCGGATAATTTGTATTATACCTATAAACTCTTCATTGTTAAAAATTGAAAAGACATTATCCAGTGTTTGTATCTTATCTATATCTAATGGGTAGGAAATTTTAGTGCCCATCCATTGTTTTTGGAATTTTTCTCCTTTTTCATTTGACCAGCCGCATAATAACAAAGAATTATTTATATTTATTCCATTTTCTAATCTAATATCCATATCTACACCCTCACAAATACTATTATTTACTCTCCATCATATTCTTACAAAATCATTTAATCTGTATCTTTTATTCACTCAATATTTCATGCATTACTTCTAACTCTGTAATAAGAAGCACTAAATTCATTTTTTAATATCATATAAACATCTATATTGGTTTTCCTTCTATTCTCTTTTCTTAATACAGTTAAATTATATCACAAAATGATAGAAATAATATCCTTTACAATTAAGCATTCTCATTATAAAATTAAATGTATATTATAAAATGTGGAGCTTATTATGAATTGTAAAATAAAATTTGAAAAATATTTAAAAGAAAATAATTTAATAGATAAACATAATATTTTAGAGCTTTTCGATAAATTAGACTTAGAAACACTAGCTAAAAAACTACTTACCATTGATGAAGATAACGCCGTTAACTTTGCTATTGAATGTGTATGCGAAGAACTACTTATTACATCATCTTATAAAATCGAGCGTACTGGTATGAAACTTGGTCTTCATAGAATGGAGCATATCCTTGAACTTTTTAACCATCCTGAAAAAGATCTTAAAGTTATCCATGTTGCTGGAACTAATGGTAAAGGTTCAACTAGCTCTTATATTAAAGACGTACTAAAAACAAAATATCGAGTTGGTTTCTATTCAAGCCCTGGTATGCTTAGTTTTAATGATAGAATTCGTGTTAATGATGAGTTTATTTCATATAAAGAGGCATATAGATTATTTAAACTAGTTCAAGAAACTTACGATAAAAACAATCCTGATCCTAGTGACAAACTATCATTTTTTGAAATCATCACAGGTGTTGCTTTATTATACTTTAGAAATCAAAAAACAGATTTTGTTATTATGGAAGTAGGTCTTGGTGGCCGTTATGATGGAACGAATATCTTTAAAAATAAAGAATTATCAATTATTACAAAGATTGGTTTAGATCATACTGCTATTTTGGGAGATAGTCTTGAGAAAATCGCCTATGAAAAAGGTGGAATTATTCAAGAAAATGATTATGTCCTTATGTACCCGGCAAAAGATAGTGTAGTTAATGTAATTAAAGATATCTGCGAAGAAAAACATGCAACACTTAATATTTTAGATACTAATGACATTGAAATTAAAGAAGTAAATGCCAGAGGAAATGTCTTTAGTTTTAAAAATGAAACTTACTCAACAAAAATGGTAGGAGAACATCAAGTATACAATGCATCTTTAGCGTTAAGTGCAATATTTAACTTACGTGAACGTGGAATAATAGACATAGATAACTCTATTATAAAAGAAGCTCTAGCCAAGTCAGTTTGGGTTGGACGTTTAGAATGGATAAGAGAAAATATTCTATTAGACGGAGCTCATAACAACGATGGTATTGATAGCTTGGTCGCATATCTAAATAAACAACAATTTTCAAAACTAACTATATTATTAGGTATTCTAGAGGATAAAGATTACAAAGACATGATAGGAAAATTAAAAACAGTTTCCGCAAAATTCTCAGCAACTAAAGTACCTATCGAAATCAAAGAATCAAACTTAGATAACCTAATTACAAGTTTTGGTGATACACATGTTACAAAATACGAAAACTATGAAGCTGCATTAGCTAACATAATACCTAACTTAGAAAACGATGAGATTTTCCTAATTACAGGATCACTATACTTAATTTCAGCAGTTAGAAAAGAAATACTTGAGAAATATTAACTAAAAAGAACCGATAACTTAATATCGGTTCTCTTTATTTTACTTATAGTTTTTTTCAAAATGGGCTATTGCTGCCGCAAAATCTTCAACCACGTGAGTAGCCTTATCTTTTACGTCCTCTGGAGCACGGTCCATACAGTACGAAATATCAGCACTTTCAAACATATCCACGTCATTACCTGAATCTCCTAAAGCAATAACACGATCGTATCCTGATTTAATCGTTTCTATTCCACTTGCTTTAGAAATATTTTTTGCTGTTATTTCCATACGAGTTGAACCAGATTTGAAGATTTCTACTTCTGGAAATTTCTCCTTCATATCTGTGTAGAATCTTTCTAAATCTTCAGCCTTTGGACGAACATTTATTTTATAAATAGTTTTTCCTTCTAGATAAGGGAATGGATCTTCTTTACAAATAAGTTCCATATTCCAAAGTCTTTCTACTTTTTCATGTTGAAAATTCCCAATACGTTGATTTCCGTCTAAAGCATCAAAAATCAATTTTGCATTTTTTAAGTATTCAAAAATTTCTCCTACCACATTTTCTGGTATATGTTTTTCGAATAATACTTTATCTTTTTGAGTTATTATTGCTCCATTAAAACCTATCATATGTGTTACATCAAGATTGTTTTGATCTTCCACATATTTTATTTCAGTTATAGATCTTCCTGTTGCAACTGAGAAATCACCATATTTTTTTGCGATATGGTACGCTTTTAAATCATCTTCTGCTACTGACACAGAATTTTTAACAAAAGTACCATCTAAGTCTGTAACAAATAGATTTTTCATAAGAATTACTCCTCCATACCAAGCATATCTTGGATTTCCATTTTTAATACATTAGCATGAGCTCCGTAAATTGATTGCATTTGCATATCACTTTCCGCAAATCCCATAGCGCCTAATTTCTTAGTAATAGTATTTTGATCAACTAGGCTCTTATCTTTAACATTAATTCTTAGTCTAGTAATACATGCATCAACTGCTTCAATATTATCTGGACCACCATGAGCTTTAACAAGAGCTACTGCTTGTTTATGAATACCTTCCTTAGTTTTAGGAACAGTCTCCATAACTTCATCGCTTGAAGCTTCTTCAACTTTAGCTTCTTTAGTTTCTTTACCTATAGTTGCAATTTCAACTCCGTATTTAGCACGAGCTTCGTTTTTATTAGATAAACGAACTTCATCACTGTCTTCACGACCAGGTGTTTTAAGGTCAAACTTAACAATCATAAATCTGAATACAACATAGTAGATAAAGAAGTAAACTATACCTACAAGTGGTACTAACCACCATTTTGTTTTTGGTCCTTGAAGAACACCGTAGATAACCCAGTTAATGAATCCGTGTCCTGTTGGAGTAGCAACTCCAGCACCTAACATGTGCATTACGAATAATGCTGAACCAGCTAAGAATGCGTGCACGATGTAAAGGATTGGTGCTACGAATAAGAATGTGAATTCGATTGGTTCAGTAATACCTGTTAAGAATGAAGTACCAGCTGCTGCGAATAATAATGAACCTACAACTTTACGTTTTTTCTCGTCAGCTGTTTTGTACATTGCATAAGCTGCACCAGAAAGACCGAACATGAAGTAAACGAATTTACCACCATTAAAACGAGTGATATTTGGATCAACGTGTTTGATGTTTGGATCAGCAAGAGATGCTAAGTAAGCGTTGATTGTACCAACAACACGTTTTCCACCAATTTCCCAAGCTCCACCTAATTCTGTAGTACGAACCGGCCAGTTTAGACCATGGTGAAGACCGAACGGAAGTAAAGCACGCTCTAGTAAACCGTATAAGAACGTTCCTATTGGACCCGATTTAAGAATGAATACAGAAAGTACACTGATACCTTTTTGGATTGGAGGCCAAACGAAGAATAATCCACTTGCTACAGCCGCCATAACTACCATAGTTGCTATCGGTACAAAACGTGGTCCACTGAAGAATCCAACAACTGTTGGAAGTTGTACTTTTACTGCCCACTTATGAACGAAATAAACAACAATACCTACTATAATACCTCCGAATACACTAAGGTCCATAGTTTGAATACCTAAAACTTTAGTCTGCATGGCATTAGATAATGCTAATTTTGCATCGTTACTTGACATTTTAGATGTATCAACTAATTTTCCACTGAATTTTAATAGGAAGTTTAGTATGTAATGTAACACCATAAAACCTAATAAACCTGATAGAGCTGCTGAACCTTTTTCACGTTTAGCTAGACCTACCGCTACCCCTACCGCAAAAATTATAGGAAGATTGTCAAAAGCTGTATCTCCTAATGCAATAAAGAATTTCATAATAAACTGCACTATTGAATTGTTTAATGCAGGGAACATTTTTAATGTATTAGTATTACTAAATGCAGTACCAATACCTTTAATAATACCTGCACCCGGAAGTACAGATACTGGTAATAAGAACGAACGTCCGAATTGCTCGAAAGCAGAAACGAATTTATTTTTTTTCTTTGCCATTACCTTTCTCCTTCTATATTTTAATTTTACTACATTATAACAGAACTAAACTTATATTTTCAAATATTGCTTAAAAATTTCTTATTTTGTAAAATTTTACTTTTAAAGTAAAATTTTACTATCTTTATAAAACAGCTATGTAATCACTTTCTTTTTTATTAGTTTTGTGGTATTATACATTATATTATTTATTCAAAATAAATTTTTTAGTAAATTTTACTCTAAGAGGTATTCTATGTTTTTTGAAAATTTAAAAGAAAACTACGATAAGTTATCTATATCTGAACAGCAAGTTATAGATTTTGTAATGAAACAACCTGCTGTTGAAACAACTACATTAAAAAAAATTAAACAAGAGGTTCTAGTATCTTCTTCTACTGTTATTAGGGCATGTAAGAAGCTTGGTTATAACACTTTTAACGACTTACGTTATGATATTAGACTAAGTAAAGAATTAGAAAAGAGTAAAGAGGCAACTCTGTCATCTAATTTTAACCAGTTAAAAGATCAGCTAACTATCGAATTTAACCGTACTATGTCTATTTTAAATCAAGAGGATTTTGATAGTTTTGCTGAAACAATAGTAAATGCTAGAAGAATCTTTTGTATTGGTAGTGGATCTAGTTATATGGTAGTAGCTGATTTTAATAGAAAGCTTAAGTTAGTTGACTTATGGGCAAATGACTACTTTGAATTGTATAGTATCCAAAGGATTCCTGAAATTTCTACAGATAAAGATGTAATAATCACATTCTCCCTAGGTGGTGCTTCTAAAGAAATAAATGAAAGTATTTTATCTGCAAAACAAAATGGTACTAAGGTTTTAGCAGTTACTAGTTTAACAGCTAGTCCTTTAGCAAAAATTAGTGATCAGATAATCAATATTTATGATGCACCTAAAACTAGAAAAAAAATTCGTTCACGCCTGATGTTAAATGTTGTTGCCATTATACTTTTTGAAATTATAGTAAGTAAACTTAATAATAAATAAAGAGCTTTGAGATATTTTTTCTCAAAGCTCTTTTGGTTTTTAGTATATATTAGATATTATTTTCTAGTTTTTTTATTTTTTACTTTGTTTTTTGGAACTCTTTTTGATGTACCGATATTCCAAACCGCTTCATCTTGTGAAGCTATTTCTTTGTAGATATTGGAATTTGTCTTAGTATTTTTAGTAGTTTTTTTACTTTCTTCTTTTTTAGGTGATGGTTTTGAACCTGATCCATATACTGATGAGTAGACAGGAGATGGTTTAAACTTACCAACACTTCTTGAATTAGGTGTTATTGTACTTGTTTCCATCATAGTATTTACTACAGATTTTTTAGGAACATTTACTGTACTTGTAGAGTATTTTTCAAAAATAGCATCAAGTATTTTTTGATTTTTCTCTATTTTCTCTTTGCTTACTGGTCTATATCCTCTGTCAATAGTTTTATATTCACCTAATGCAGTTCCTTTATCACTATCAAAGTAGCTATAAACATCTTCAGTATAAAGTTTTTCAGTATATTCAATTCCAGTAGTTTCTTCTACTTCCTCTGTTTGAGTTACTGGTTCAACTTCTTCTGCTTTTTGAACTGGCTTAACTTCTTCTTCAGTAGTATTAGCTCTTTCTCTTACTGCTTCTTGACGTTTTTCAACTACTTCATAAGGAACTGTTTTTTCTTCTGTAAATTTATCAACATCATTAGCTACATGTTGTTGTTTTTTACTTGTTGTAATATCTTTTAGTAAACTATCGATATTTACATTATCAGTATTTTCTTCTAGATAGTTTTGTTCTTCTAATTCAACTATCTCTCCTTCATCTAAATGATAGTCACTATAACCTTCTAATCTATCTTTTTTAGGTTCTTTAATTTCATCATATTCTTCTACTTCAATATCTTCTATCTTAGCAACTTCTTCAACTAAATCTACCTCGTCTTCTTCTATTTCTTCAAGATGTTCAAGTTTTTCTTTTTCTTGTTTTATTTCTTCAAGGTTAGAATTTAACTCTTCTATTTCTTTAGTTGTTTCGTCTTTCTCATCTTCTATCTCGATATTTTCTGATTCAATAAGTTCATCTAAAGTAACATTTTCTTTCTCATCACTTAGATCAGTATCTTTATAATCAGTAGTAGTTTCTACTTCTTCTACCTCTTCTTTATTGCGAGATTCCACACTAGTTTTTCTAGTAGTTCTATCTATATCATCTTCGAAAAGTTCTTCATTTCCACCAAGTATATCATTAACACTTGTGTATTTTACTCTTTCACGACGTTCTGCACCAGATTTTACTTCTCTAACTTCAAACTCTGGAACTTCTTTTATTTTAGCTTGATTTTCTTTTTGTTCAATATTTTCAAAAATATCATCAAGTTCTTTATTTTGTTGATAAAGAGGATTATCTTTTTCTATTTTATCTTCTTTTCTTTCTAATTTATTGAATTCACTATCAAGTTTTTGTCGTTCTTCTTTATGTTTAGACTCACGTTGTTCTATTTCTTCTTGTTCTTTTTGTCTTTCACGATAAACACTAGCCACTTCTTCTTTTAGTACAGTATTATCTCTTCCTAAAATAACTTCTTTTTCTAAATCATCAATCTTATGATCTTGTTTTAGTCGTTTTGTTCTAACTGCAGCTAATGTAGGGTGAGTTCTACGACCAGATTTGTCTCCAAAAATATCAACATCTTTTAGCTCTGCATTTTCAACACCTAATTTTTTAAGTGTTGTAGCTAAATCAGGCGCTACTTCTTCTGTTGTTTCTTTAGTTTCTTTTTCTTCGAATTCTTCTAAATCTATTTCTTCAAATCCTTTGTATTCTTCTTCGAAATAGTCATCTTGATATTCAATTACTAGTTCATCATCTTCTTGATGTTTGTTAGTATTTTCTTTTACGAAAAGCTCTTCCTCTTCTTCATCTTCATAATACTCATCAAGCGAACGATCTAATTCTTCTTGCTCTATTTCTTCATCACTTACACTAAAGAATTTATCTTTAAGCTTACTAAAGAATCCAGCACTTTTTTCTTCTTTTGGCTTCTCTTCTTCAGAATCATATAATTCAGTATTTCTTTCTTGACGCTCTCTTTTTTGTCTTTCGAAATACGTTTTGTAGTCTTCTGCTTCGTCATCCTCTTCTTCAAAAAGTTCTTCTTCGTAGTTATCTTCCTCTTCTACAAAATCTTCCACTTTATTGTCTTTTTTTCTAGATTTAAATAAATCTTTTATTTTAGAGAAAACCCCAACTTCTTTAGCTGACTTATCTTCGATGAATTCCTCTTCTTGATCATCGAATTCAATATCAAACTCGCTTGATACATCTTCAATTTCTAAATCATAGTTGACATAATCTTCTTCAACTTCTTTTTTAACTTCTTCTTTTTCTTTTTTATGAGAATACTCAATGTCGAACTCTTCATCGTCTGTATAGTCTACATACTTATCAACTTTTTTATTTTCTTTTTTTGAATTCTTTTCTACTATTTCCTCTTCTTCACGGAAAATTTCTTCTTCATCTTCTTCTAAAAACCATTTTTTCCAATTTACCATACTTTACACCACCTACTACTAAAATATTATTTTAAATTTAAATCTTTAAATTTAGTTCCTACTTCAACATCATTATCTAATACTAAAATACCTCTTGCTTCTTCTTGTGGTAACCCTAGTTCACGTTTTGAACATAGCATTCCATTAGATTCTACACCACGAAGTTTTGATTTTCTAATAAGTAATCCACTAGGCATCATAGCTCCTATTAGTGATACAACAACTTTTTGTCCTGCTTCTACATTTGGTGCACCGCAAACAATTTGTAAAACTTCATCCTCACTAACTTTAACAGTTGTTACTTTTAACTTGTCTGCATCAGGATGTTTTTCACATGTTAATACTTCACCAACTACAAAGTAGTCATCGTTGTTTCCTTCTAAATCGATTTTAATTCCATTTTTTTCTAATCTTTTTTCTAGAACTTCTTTTTGTTCTTCTGTTAATTCAATACTTCCTTCACCTTGAAGTTTTAAATTCTCTACATTAAAAATATTTAATCCTACTAAATGACCATTCTCATCTTTAATAAGTGTTATATTTTTTTTATCTTCATATGTAACATTTTCACTATCTTTGATAGTTATTAATAATGTTTCACCTAACATTTTTTTATTATAAAAAAATAACATAATTAACTACTCCTAAAAATCTATTATATATTATTCAACAAATATGAAGTAACTTTCTAATTTATTACCATCATATTTAAAAGTAATAGTTGTTATTGGAACTAAACCTTCCGCAAAGAAATGAACCATTACCTTTTGTAAAATTTCTAATCCTTTTTTATTTTTTACGTCCGCTATTATCAAAGTATCTTGATGTGGCAACCCTACATAAAAGTCCGAACCTATTTTTTCATAAAAGTAATTTAATACTTTCTCATCCAAAATACGAGCCCCATCATAACCATCTTTAGCGTTTAAAAAATAAAAATCATTTCCCTGAACACTATCTTTATTATATTTCAATGGTAATTTTTCTAAATTACCTTTAGCGAACTCAAAGAGTTTTTTATCTGAAATAAGTAACTGTTCAGTAGCTTTCCTATCTAAAAATTTATAGCCATTTTCAAAATCATATACTAAATAAATGTCTGTTTCATTAGTATGATTAAGCTTTATTAAGTTTTGTTTATTATCTTTATTAAAGCTAGTAGACCTTACTACAGGAAAAACGTGTTCTATCAAATCTTCTTTATTTAAATTTGATGTCGAAATTTTTTCCTGAGCTTCAAAATTAGACACTATGTAATAAATAAACTCATCAATTTTCTTATCACTAAGACTATTTTTTTTATTTCCTAATTTTTTTACAAAACTATCAATATCTATTTTCGCTTTATTATTTTTGTATTCTAATATAAAAATACTACTATCATCTTCTTCTTTTTTTTCATGAATTTTTAATGTTGGTAGTTTTTCTATAATCTTTTCAAAAATATAATCTCTAGTATATGACATACTGCCTCCTTTAGTGCATAATATGACAACTTAATTATAACATATATCTTCTACATCTATCAACACTAATTCCTTAATAAAACGTATTATTTATTAAAAGTCCAAATTTAATATTTAATTGCTTATTTTTTGATATTTTGCTATAATTTAATTATTATTTTTAGGAGAAAATTTATGTCTGTTGAGGAACAAAAACGAGCCGAATTAAAATTAAAATATAAAAACTGGATAAAAAAAAATAAGACTAGATTTTTTACCTTTAGCATTATCTATCTTATTATACTTTTATTAAATTTTATAATTTTTAAAAATAATAAAATAACTATTTTATCCTCATTATTATTTTTTACATATACAGTCTATACACTGACTTTAATTTGGTTTATAAATAATAAACTAATAACCAAAGTCGATAGTATTGACTTTAAAAATTAAAAACCACTAAACATAATGTTTAGTGGTTTTTTTCTCTTTTTTAAAAATATGCTATGTTAATGTTATTAAACAAAGACTACCGACATTTTTAAAAATCGTCAGTAGCCTGAGTTTTTGTGCTTACTCTTTAGTTTTAAGCTGATAAATACCTACACAAGCAAGACCTATACCAAGCATTGTAAAGCCTGATTTCATATCAAGTTCGCCTAATAAAGAACTTACAACAACAGCAATACCCATTGCAGTAGGTACAGCCTTCAAGATAATATTAAGTAAGTAAGGAGCACCTTTACGTCTATTTCCAGGAATTGACTTAGCATTCATAAGCTCTTCTACGGATACACCAAAGATCTCTGCAATTTTGGGTATTGTTGCCGTATCTGGAAAAGCAATATTTCTTTCCCACTTTGAAACAGCTTTATCGGTTATGTTAAGCATATCAGCCAAATCTTTTTGAGTCATTCCTTTTTCTTTTCTAAGCGTACTAATTATATCGCCCATAGATTTGTTTGTCATAAGGCATTCTCCTTTGCAATTTTATTCTTACACTTATTGTAGCTATATTCTCTAAAGGAGTAAACCGAAGTATGGTAGAGTTTACTAAACCGGAGGTTTATCTTCACTAGATTTTTATAATTATATATATTTTATCATGCGAAAAGAAATAAATCCAACATAGTCCAAATCCTTGAAAATACCAACATAAAAATATTAAATACTATTAATTTAAAAATTAAAAACCACTAAACAATATGTTTAGTGGTTTATTTCTCTTTTTTTTAAATTAAGCTTCTTTTACTTCTAGAGTTTCCTCTTCTTCGTGCTCTTTACCAAGCTTGTCTAAAGCCATCATGTTTTCAAGTGGTTTACCAATTGCGAACATTAATACCCCTAGAACACCCATGATAATTGCGATTACACCTAATACTTTTTCGTAACCCCAAGTAGCTGTCCATCCAACTGTTTTACCACTTATCCAAGATGAAACTACATATGTGAAGTACCAAATCGCCATAGACATAGCTGCGTATTTTTTAGGTAGTAATTTACTGAATAATGCCATACCGATTGGAGATACAAGTAATTCCCCAACTGTTAGTACGAAGTATCCACCTAATACGTACCAAATGCTCATTCTTACTGAACCATCAACTACTCCTCCTAATGATTGAAGACCAAGTACGAAACATCCAAATCCAAGACCTGTTAGAACCATACCCCATCCCATCTTAGTAGCAACACGCCAGTCGTTATTTTTCTCAGCAAGTTTCATCCAGTACCATCCGAATGCTGGTGCAAGAACGATACATAAGAATCCATTAAATGATACTAGCCATGTGATTGGCATTTTATAACCAAATACATTTAAGTCAACCAGTTCGTCTGTCATAAGAGTAACTGTTGTTTGTGTTTGGAAGTACGCTGACCAGAAGATACAAGAGAATGCGAAAATAACAGCTGCAGCATATGCACGCCCTTTTTCGTATTTAGATGGTTTTAAGTCTGCTTTATTTTCTTCAGCAGTTTCGTGTTTGTTTTTACCTACTGGATATCTACCATGATCTCCTAATAATTTGTTTTTACCAAATGTAAATATTAAGAATGTAATGAATAGACAGATAGACACCATTAAGAACGCAGGACTAAATCCGTATTTAATGATTTCTCCATTCGCATCTTTTGTAGCTCCCCACTCTTGGAAGATAAGTCCCCCAATGATTGGTCCAAGTAAGCTACCGATGTTAACGAACATGTAGAATAAACTAAATGCAGCATCTTTCATCGTTACTTGTTTGTCATCGTAAAGTTCTCCAACCATTGCAGAAATGTTACCACGATAGAATGCACCTGCGATAGAGTTAATAATAACCCCTGTTAAGAATACATAAAAGCGTCCATTAGCAAATGCTGTAAATAAAGAACCAATAGCATTGAATAAAATCCCGTATTGGATCGCACGTTGCATACCGATGTATTTATCTGTCAGGTATGCTCCTAGTAATGGTAATAATGATGCCACAGTACCTAAGTATGCCATCATATCCCCTGCGAATTGCTTACTCAATCCTAATCCACCTTGTTCTACTGTATAAGTATAGAATAAAACCAGGAATCCTGATGTAGCATAAGATGCATAACTTTGAATAGCAATCATTGTGTTCATAAGCCACAGCCCGGCAGGGTGCTTAAGAGTTTTGTCTTTTTGTTTGCTCATATTGTTATATTTCCTTTCATTTTTTTTGACAGCTATATTATAACATGAATATGCTTGTAAAACAATAAATATCCGAAATAATTCATTATATTTTTAAAAAGTAATATATACAAAAATATTTAAATATAAGTTATAATTGTACCAACGCTATTATTATCAAGAATAAAAAAATAAATTTTTTTAATCTTAAAAAAATATAAATAAATATTTTAATTAATAGTTTTACATCTTACAATCCTCTTTAAATTATGTTTTCATATTTTTTCGTTATTTTCGTAAATTTTTCTTACATAAAAAATTTTTTTATGCTATAATCACTTGTACTAAAAAATTGAAAGGAGTCTACATGACAATAAAAAGAAACTCGAAATTATTTCTAGTTCTATTTTTAGGAACTTTATCAGCCTTTGGACCGTTTGTTACAGATTTATACTTACCCGCACTACCATTAATGAGCAATTACTTTAGTGCGAGTACATCAACTATTCAATTAACACTTACAGGTAGTATGGTTGGCCTTGCTTTAGGACAATTACTTATTGGACCTATTAGCGATAAATTTGGTCGTAAAAAACCATTATTAATCAGTCTTATTGTTTATTTAATTAGCACAGTAGCTATAATTATTTTAACTAATATATACGCAATGATTATCTTACGATTTATCCAAGGGGTTTCATCTGCAGGTGCTGTAGTAATATCAAGAGCTGTATCAACTGACTTATACAAGGGTAAAGAAATGGCACAATTTTTCGCTTTATTAATGGCAGTAAATGGACTTGCCCCTATTCTTTCACCTGTGCTAGGAAGTCTACTTCTTGAATTTACTGATTGGCGAGGAATATTTATAGCTCTTGCGATTATCGGTATCATTATTATAATTGCGTCACTAAAATTCCATGAATCACTAGCTGAGCAAAAGAGACTAAATGTACCTATTACTAAAACATATCATTCTATAGTTTTAGTTTCACAAAATAAACTTTTCACAGCTCTAGTATTTATCCAAGGTTTTGCTTTAGCTGCAATGTTTGCTTATATAGCAGCATCTCCGTTTATTTTACAAACACACTATAATTTATCAGCTATTAGTTATAGTATATGTTTCGGGTTAAATGGATTCGCAATAGTATTAGGTAGCAAAATTTCTGGTAGATTTAATGAGAAGAAAGGTATTAAGTTTGGATTAACAATGATGCTTATTATTAGTATTTACCTTGCTTTTGTATTATCACTAATGTTACCATTCCTATTTGTTGAAGTTGGATTTTTCTTACTATTATTAGGACTTGGACTAATACTTCCTGCAGGATCAGCACTTGCTATGGGATTAGAACGTGAACGTGCAGGTAGCGCCTCAGCACTATTTGGTTTTCTACCATTCTTTTTAGGTGGAATTGTATCACCGTTAGTAGGAATCGGAAATATCTTCTACTCTAGTTCAATAGCTATCGTTATTTGTTGCGTTATACCATTTGTAATATATAAAGTAATAGAGAAAAAATTATAACAATGAAAGAGTTTTGTAGATTAAATGCTACAAAACTCTTTTTTTAACATACAAAAAAAGGTTTAAGAATTAATCTTAAACCTTAATTATTTATCTTATCTTCTTACACCCCAAGCTGATAATCCTTGTGCATTGTAGGCTTTAACAGCTGCGTTAATTTGGTCTTTAACTGTTGCAGTTGATCCCCATCCAGGCATTGTTTGGAATAATCCACTAGCACCTGATGCGTTTCTTGCGTATACTTGACCATTTGATTCACGAGCGATGATTCTTTCCCAAGTAGAAGCTGATACACCTGTACGACGAGCCATTTCTTGAGCTGCCGCTGTACCTGCTGCTCCTGCAGTATTACCATTTGATAATACTACTCCACCTGAAGATTGGCTGTATGAATATTGCGGTGTGTATGAACTTTGTGCTGCATAACTATTTGTTGATGCTGCTTTAGAATATGAAGTTACTGGAGTAGAAATTGTTCCTGCTCCTGTAGTTGCTGTTTCAGTAGATTCTGGAGCAACTGCTTGTTGAGCTCCTTCACGTTGTTTTGTTCCAACTACTACTACTTTAGCTGTTGGCTCAGTAATAACTTTTTCAGAAACTACTTCTTTAGAAACTTCTTTACCATCCTCGTGTACTACACTGTAAGTAACTTCTTTTTCACCGTCTTGACCTTCAGTTTTAGTAACTACTTCATCTACATATTTAGTGTCGTCTTTTTCTTCTTTTGTTTCAAATTTAATTGCTTCTTTTACTGTTTGAGTTGTTTTACCAACACGAGCAATTTTAATAGTGTCAACTTCTGCTACTTCTGTTTTAAGACCAGGAGTTACTTTATCTTCTGCTCCTACAGTAATGTTTAATTCTTTAAGAATGTCTTCGACTTTTTTGTAAGTTGTTTTTCTAACTGTTGTTGTTTCACCATCTTGGATTGTGATTTCACGAGCTTTGTAAATACGGATGTCTTCTCCACCATTTACTTTTGTGTCTAATCCTGGTTCAACACGATCATCTGCATTATAGCTGATATTGTTTGCTGCAAGGATTTCTCTTACAGTTCCTTTTTTAGCTTTTACGTCTACTTTTGTATTATCAGAAAGAGTTACCGCGAATGCTGAATGACCTGTGTACTCTTCTGCTATCATAAATGCTCCTGATAATAAAACTCCTGATGCCGCTGCTGCTGTGATTACTTTTCCGAATTTCATATAAATTAATCATTCTCCTTTTGTTTTATTTTGAACAATTTACAAGCATTATTAAATGTTTGCTCTGTTAGCTGTTCATAGCTCATTTCTTTTAAGTCTGCTATTTCTTGTGCTACATAGTGCACATAAGCAGGTTCATTTCGCTTTCCTCTATATGGTGTTGGCGTTAAATATGGACAATCTGTTTCGATCAAAAGTCTATCTAATGGACAAGCTTTCGCTACTTCTTTAGGTGTCTTAGCATTTTTAAATGTTACTGGACCTCCTAATGAAATATGAAAGTTTTCTTTAAGCATGATATTCATACTTTCTACCGAACCAGAAAAACTATGCATTATTCCACCTACTTCACTAGCTTTTTCTTCTTTAAGTATTTCAATAGTGTCTGCCATTGCATCTCTTGTATGAATTACAACTGGCTTTCCTACTTCTTTAGCTAGTGCAATCTGCTTTCTAAATACTTCTTTTTGAATATCTTTTGGACTTTTATCCCAGTGATAATCTAATCCAATTTCACCAATAGCTACCACTTTATCATTAGTAAGAGCAATTCGTTTTATCATTTCGTATTTTTCATCTGTAAAATCAATCGCTTCTACTGGATGCCAGCCAATTGTTAAATATAAAAAGTCATATTTAGATGTAATTTCTAATGCTTTTTCTATACTTTTATCATCGAAGCCTACTATATTTATTAATTTTACTCCCGCTTCTTTAGCGCGAGCTATAGTATCTTCTAAATCTTCTAAATAAGCATCATCATTTAAATGCGCATGTGTATCAAATAACATAGTACGCCTCCTTCACATTTCCTATTATAACAAAAAAAAATTTCATTAAAATATCTAAACTATTTCAATTATGTTACAATCCCTTTGTCATTTCTTTACAAAGAAATACTCTTTTAAAGCCGATAGCGACAGCCATCGCATTGTATCTGTTTACATAAAATTTTTAGTATTTTAAAACAATAAAAAGAACCTAGATTTCTCTAGATCCTTTCATTAATATTCATATATTATGCTGTAATGTCTACTATTTGTGCACCAACTAGTTCTTCTAATACTTCTGGTTTTACTTCTACTTGATGACCAACTTTTCCAGCTGATACCACAATTGTTTCTACATTTTTACATTTCTCATCTACAAAAGTAGGGAATAATTTTTTCATTGCAAATGGAGAACATCCACCCTTAACATAACCAGTGATTTTTGTTAAATCTTTTAATGGTAACATAGACAGTGATTTTACACCCGCAGCTTTTGCTAATTTTTTGAAATTAATACTATCTTCACTCATTAAAACACCAACTACATAAGTACCTTTACCATCAGTAGTCATAATTGTTTTAAACACTTGATTATGATCTTTACCTATAATGTCTGCTACTCCTACCCCTGTTTTTGCTGCATCACTACTAGCATCAAACTCAAAGTGATTATACTCAACATTATGATCATCTAAAAATCTCATAGCATTTGTTTTTATTTCTTTTTTCTTAGACATAAAATACCTCTTTCTTTACCCTTATCAGTAATATAACTATATTTTACTCCAAACTTTTTGCTCTGTCAAAACTTTTTGAAAATATACTTTTGTGTTTTCTGAAAATTTCATAAATCGCCAATTTCTAAACAAACTGTACACAAACCGCTTCAGGAACTTCAACATCTTTTTCTACACATTCTAGTTTCCCAGTAGCTTTATCTACTTTATAAACAGTTATAGTACCACTAGTTTCATTCGTAGCTATCGCTAATGTATTATCTTTATTTAGATTGAAGTCGCGTGGATCTTTCCCAAATGT
>ERZ772912.151-NODE-151-length-33771-cov-5.621723_pt1 | contig 33771 bp, 18 predicted proteins | sample MGYA00512119_ERZ772912 | MGnify/ENA primary metagenome ERZ772912 (study PRJEB29015, sample SAMEA2738048) | human oral metagenome | biome: human oral; feature: human-associated habitat; material: saliva | place: China | collected 2230 ...
CTTGGTATACCAATTTAGAACCGCGTTTAACAGTCTTAGTATTCAAGTTTTCTGGTTCGTTGTTTTTAACACCATCAACATATGGATTCTCATTTGTTGCTGTGTACTCGTTACCAGGTACATCATCGTCGTCATCCATCAATTTATTACCAGTGATGTCGAATTTCTCTTTAGAAACGACAAATTTTTCTGGTTGGAATTCAGGAGTGTCTGGAGGAGTGACTTTGTTGTTGAATTCTTTATCTGCAGTACCGTCAGTTGCGTTACCGTTGGCGTCTACACCACCAGTTGATGTAACGTTTGTAACAGTAGTCAATGAATGACCGTTCTTAGCAACTTCAACTGTAACAGTAGCTTTCATCTTATCGTAAGTCATACCAAACTCTTTGTTGGCTGGGATAACTTCTTCTACTGTATAAGTATGAGTACCTACTTTAGTGTTGTCGAATGACAAGTTAGAGAATGAAACATTACCAGCAGCATCATTCTTAACTGTTTCAACTACTGCACCTGTAGAATCTTTCAATACGAAGCTGAATTCACCTGCTTTAAGTTCACGACCTGCCAATTTCTTAGTAAAGTCGAACTTAGTCACAACTGGAGCAACAACATAGTTGTTGAACTCAGTGTCTTCAGGCATTGTAACAGCAGTACTCAAGAGACCTGTTTGAGCGTCTTTTGTGACATTTACAGTCACAACTGCGTTCATTGAATCATAATCAATGTTTGTATCTGTTCCAGCTACTTCACGTACAGTGTAAGTGTGTGTACCTACAGTTGCATATGAGATTGGATCAAATTGGATTGAACCATCAGCCGCATTCTTCTTAGTTTGAATCACATTGCCGTTTTCAAGCAATTCGAATGTGAAGGCACTTGCTTCAAGAGTCTTACCTTCCAAACGTTTTGTGAAGCGGAATTGTGCTTGAGTAGGACCTGAAGTAAAGGTATTGTTGAATTCTGTATCTGCAGGAAGGGTATTTGTTGCTTTAAGTACGTGACCATCTTTAGTAACAGTGATTGTTACTTCAGCTTTCATTGGGTCATATTGCATACCAGCTTCAGAACCACGAACTTCTTCAACAGTGTACTTGTGAGTACCAACCTGTGCGTTTGTGAATGTCAAATCGTCAAAGGCGATAACACCACTAGCATTGTTAGTCTTAGTTTGAAGAACAGTTCCGTTCGCATCTTTCAATTGGAAAGTGAACTCACCATCTTTAAGGGCACGACCTGCAAGGGCTTTGCTGAAGTCGAAACGAGTCTTAACTGGAGCTACTGCAAAGTTGTTGAACTCTGTATCTTCTGGCATTGTAACTTTAGCAGTCAAGATACCAGATGCAGCATCTTTAGTAACGTTAACAGTTACAACTGCATTCATATCATCGTAATCGATGTTTGTGTCTGTTCCAGCTACTTCACGTACAGTGTAAGTGTGAGAACCCTCTTTATCGTAAGAAATAGCGTCGAATTGGATTGTTCCGTCAGCCGCATTCTTCTTAGTTTGAATTACTTTACCATTTTCAAGCAATTCAAATGTGAAGGCATCCTTAGTAAGTTCTTTACCTTCAAGTTTCTTAGTAAACTTGAATTGAGCTTGTGTTGCAGCAGGTGTGAAAGTATTGTTGAATTCTGTATCTGAAGGAAGAGTATTTGTTGCTTTAAGTACGTGACCTTCTTTAGTAACAGTAATTGTTACTTCGGCTTTCATCGTATCATATTGCATACCTGCTTCAGAACCTTGAACTTCTTCTACAGTATACTTGTGAGTACCAATTTGCGTATTATCAAAAGTCAAGTCATCAAAGGCAATAACACCTGCTTTGGTATTTGTCTTAGTTTGAAGAACTTTACCAGTTGAATCTTTCAATACGAAGCTAAATTCACCAGCTTTCAATTCACGACCTGCAAGAGCCTTAGTGAAGTCGAACTTAGTCTTAACTGGAGCTACAACATAGTTGTTGAAGATCTTATCATCTGCGCTTGAAGCAAAACCACCAGTACCACTGTATTTAACTGAAGCTTGCAAATCACCTTTAGAGTTTTCAGTTACAGTAACTGTCATAGTAACTGTCATTGCATCGTAATCAACGTTTGCATCTGAACCTGCAATCTCAGAGATTGTATATTTGTAGGTACCAACTTTATTGAAGCTTAATTTACTAAATGTAGCTTTACCATTTTTGTTAGTAACAGTTTCTTCGTAAGAAGGAAGTGATTTGTTTTCATTGACTTCTTTGATCTTGAAGCTGAATTCACCATCAACAAGTACACGTCCTTCAAGTTGTTTTTCAACTTCTGGAGTAACTGTTACAGGTTCTTGTTTGACATAGTAATAAACAGGTTGCTTATACGGTGTCAAAGAGTTAAGCAAGTCAACGTTAGTACCAATACCATTTACTCCACGAACCAATTGTTCATTTGGAGAAAGGTGACCAATGTTATCTCCCAAGAATGGAACAAAGACAGTCTTATACGGTGTGTATCCCGCAGCTTTTTGGAAGTCAAATGGAACTTCTTTACCATTTGCATAGGTTACACCTTTACTATCAGTGAAAGCAATTGTGCGAAGTGGTGATTTCTTAACAGCTAATTCTTGTTTGTTATAATCACCTGGTTTAATTGGTTTCGTTTCTGCTAGCAACATGTAGCCATCAGTGCTCAATGTACCATCAGAACGTTTGCTTTGTTGTTTTGGATCTAGTAAGTAAACGCGAACAACTACAGTTCCATCTTCACCTACGATTTCTTTAATACGTTTAATTCCTGCACGCTCAGCGTCCATGAATTTCGTACCAACAGTGTAAGGACGGCTTACATAACCTGATTGATCGTTTGCATCAGCTGCTTGATAAAGTTTGTATCCATCAAATTGGCGCTCTCCAGATGCTGTGAAGTTTTGACCTTCCATAGCTTTAAGAGTGTATGAAGCTAAGTCTACTTCATTACCATTTGCTTTATAATCTTGAACAGTTACATCAGTTTTATTCGCATTAAATGTTGGATTATTTTTATCAACTACTTTATAGTAAGTTGTTTTATTAACTGATACTGGAATCTTGGCATTAGTATCCGTAATCGTACGACCGTTATATGCTGGTTCTACAACGTTGATAATATCTGTTGATGTACGAGCAGCATAAACAGCATCGTATAATTTTTGTTCTTCAGTAGTAAGGTTATGTCCTGGAGCTACTAAAGCTTGGATACTTGCCCCAACTTCATATCCGTATTGAATAAATGGTTGGTCAGTTTTACCAGGACCAGCTCCTGTACCTGGATCGTAATCAACTTGCCAAGTCAATTCACCTCTAGATGCAGCTGTAGTTGTTGTAAATTTTTGAATACCACTTGACGCAGTAATTGTTCTTGTTTCAACTACAGCACCAGTATTTTTGTTGATCAATTCAACAGTCGTATCTGTTGAAGCATCAAATCTCTTGTATGCTCGAGTATAGTAGTTTGTATTGTAGCGTTCATTGAAACGAGTAAGGTCTACAATACTATAGGTGTAGACATCGCCTTCTTTAGTAGCATATCCTGATGGTACTGTTTGTGAACGAACACTTGCACCATTAGGATCCGTCATAGCAGGTGTAGCAACTTCACCGTCTTTTAGGAAAGTTGCTACAGCAACCGGCTCGTTATTGTGGTCTGTAGCAGCACGACGGCTACGACGGCTACGACTTGTTGCCAAAGCACCAGCATTAGTCAAATCAGTTGCAGCGCGGTCAAGTGTTGCACTTCGATCTGCTGCTGATCCTACAGAATAAAAACGTGCAGAACCACGTGTGTTAAGACTTGTAGTTGCTGCCGCAGTTTCAGCTGCTGGTGTTTCTTCAGCTACTGGAGCTGCTGTTGCTGCAGAACGGTTAGCTGCTGCAGCTGGAGTTGCTGCAGCGGCTGTTGTTGAAGCTGTTGTTTCAACTTTACCGCTAGCTGCTGCAGTTGATGCTGCTGTAGCTGGTTTAGCTGCTTCTGAAGTATTTTTCTCAGTTGGTTTTGCAGTCTCTGAAGCTGGTTTAGCTACTTCAGGTTTTGCAGTTTCTGTAGCAGCTTTTTCAGTTGTCTCTGCAGCAGCCTTATCTGTTGTTGAAGCTTCTGGCGTCAAGTTAAATGTTGACGCAGTTGCCTCAGTTGAAGATACAGCTGCAGTAGGATCTGCTTGAGCTGTTGATGCTGTTGACGTCTCAACCAGGTCTGAAGAACTCTCGCCCTCAACTGATGAACCAGGGTTTGATGAAGAAGCGTCAGGCGCTGTTACTTCATCAGCCTGTGCAGTATGAGCAGCAAAGAGTGCCGTTCCTAGCAAGACTGAAGCGACACCAAACGAATATTTACGCAATGAAAATCGTTGACGTCTGTTAAAAATGTCTTTCATTTCAAGTCTCCCTCTGTATGAAATAGTTAGTTATAGGTCACGAGTATACAAGAATCCTGTACTTGAACTCATGATTCTATTACATTCTAACATTCTGACAATTCATGGTCAAGTGATTAATCGATATTTTTTAAAATAAATCAAGTTGTCTGACAATTTATTCAATAACTTTTGCTTATTTTTTATCTTTACAAGTGTAAAATGCTTGATTTTATTTACTTTACACCGCTTTCAAATTTCTATTTTATTTTCTTTTAATTCCTAACTTTCTCATAATTTTCACGGAAGATGTTAGACTTATGAGAGGATTTAACTCATTTTATTGGCTGATTTCCTCACTTTGATTCTAATTTTCACCTTCTTATTACAAACCATACGATTCTGTAACAGACTGGATAAACCATTGATACACAATTTAATAATCCTCTTTCACGACTAAAGTCTCCCATTAGCATTTCAAAAACACTAAAAAACCCAAGCTTCATAAACTTGGGTTCATAATCTTATTGGTTTCAGAGGTAAGTTCCTCTATTTTTTTCTGATATGGTTGTCATTCCAAGTCTGCAATTCTTGGTAGGACTTGACTTTCCCTTCTTCCTGAGTCGGTCTAAATGCCCTAACCGGTAACTCGTAGGCATCCTGGCCTTCAGGTGCCATCCAATGGAGTAAGGTATTGAACCAGGTTTCATTGTTAATCTTGCTTGGAATGGTGTAGATTCTAGCATGTTTGGTCTTAATCGCTTCATAAGCATCCTTATGCTCTTTGGCAAAGTTGGTACTATCCATATTGAGGCTTCTGTCTTTTTCAGAAATGTAATAAAGAGCAGGCAGACTCGCAATTGGTGTTTCTCTTGGATGATCTAAATCCCTACCATTAGTTGCACCTGTCCACATTTCAAGACCAAAAGGCTCTAAAGTCTTACGCATATCAACATTGGCGTAATCCAATTCCGAGTCCAAAGTATTCGAGTTAGCTGGAATATTCATTTCCTCGATCTTTTGTGTCTTGAGATTGAGGTATTTTTTATTAGAAGCAAAATCAGCTGATGAAGCACCAAAAGGCATTTGTAAGTAAGCTTGCTCATTAAGCATGAAAAGCCTTAGACTTGCCTGATTTAAATAATCTTCATCCCCAGCTTTTTTAGCCAATTTCAAGAGGTCAATTTGTTTAGGTTTTTGATTTGGTTTTTCCGTGTCATACATATAGATATTAAAGTAGTCATACTTATAAAGTGTCTCACCCTTGGCATTTTTCTTACCAGATTCACCCCCCTTGTACTCTTGAGTGACTAAGTATTGACCAGCTACCCCCACAATGTTAAACATGTTTCTATCATGACCAGGATTTGGTGTCACGAGTAAAAATTCTTTATTATCCCCGAAAGTTTTCAGGGGGATTTTGAACAAGGGGTCTTCTGCATTGCTCCCGGAATAGACAGTCGTACTCGACTTACTGGATGCAGCTGAACCTTTGGTAGCCTTACTGCTACTATTCACAGCAAAGAAGATAGCCGTCCCTGCGATTATAAAAAGCAATGCCACTAAGAGACCTATAAAAACAATTTTTGTGGACTTATCCCCCTTAGGTGTTGGTTTCTTTACAAACTTATTTTCCATAAATAATCTCCATTTTAGTACTGATTCTAGTATAGCATAGGTGGAGACTATTGATAAGGTAGATTAGCAGTCTAATACGGTGGGATATTTTATTTTCATTTGACAAAATCTCTCGGACAGCGTACAATCAAGACAAGTAACATTCGGAGGTAAATGGAGACATGAACAACTAAGTCTATTCACAATAAACCTGCTTTATTTGATAGATTGTTTTCATGTCTTTTTTGCGCTCTTTTTCTGTAGAAAACCTATTGGTGGTATCTGCGTTCTTTTTGCATCCATACCATCACTATCTCCTAGAGAGCTTTTTAGCTAGACTCAAAACGGTTCTATCCTATAAGGTAGGACTGTTTTTTGATCTTTGATATTGTTTGAAGTGAAAATCGTATTTCCCATGAAATAATATCCACTAACCCACTGCCTAGGAGGTCCTATGATACAGATTCAACACCTAACCATTACGCATACCAAAGATTTACGTGAACTAGTCCATGATTTAAATGTAAATATAGCTGCAGGCGAAAAAGTCGCCATCATTGGGGAGGAAGGAAATGGGAAGTCAAGTCTCCTTGCCCTTCTTGTCAATTCTAATGCACATTTTGACCATCTTTCTTATGAGGGAACTATTACTAAACCAGATAGCCCACAGGTCTATATTCCCCAGCAAATTTCGGAAAACTTGCAAACCCTAACCCTTAACGACTACTTTTTTGCGGACAGTTATGACTTAGACTACGCCTGCCTCTATCGTTTGGCTGATGAACTCCATTTTGATAGTGAGCGTTTTGCTAGCAATCAGCTTATCTCCACTCTGTCTGGTGGTGAGAAACTCAAAATTCAACTCATCCGAGAATTAGCTCGACCCCATGACATCATTTTTCTTGATGAGCCCTCAAACGATATGGACTTGACTACTATGACTTGGCTAAAAAATTTTATCAAACATTCTGATCAAACCATAATCTATATCTCACATGACGAGGACCTACTAAGCAAGACAGCAGATACTATTATCCATCTGGAACTCCTTAAACGTCGTCGACAGGCAAGGACTAGTGTGGAGCACCTCGATTATGGTAATTATAGCCAGCAACGCACGGATACCTTCCACCAACAGATACAGCAAGCCAAAACCGAGAAAAAAGCCTATGACAAAGCTATGGCCAAGCATCGCCGTATCAAACAAAATGTCCAAACCACCCTACGCAATACGCATGATAGCACGCAAGGACGATTGGTTGCTAAAAAGATGAAAGCAGTCCTCTCACAAGAAAAACGCTACGACCGCCTTGCCAAAGACATGACACAGATGCCTGATAAAGAAGACAGTATTGAACTATTCTTCTCTCATATCACTCCTCTACCTCAGGGAAAATATCTCTTAAATCTGGATGAAAACCAGCTAAACATCGCTCCTCACCTGACCATTGACCATCTCAAACTTTCTTTGAAAGGGCAGGAAAAAATTGGTATTGTTGGAGATAACGGCTGTGGTAAATCCACTCTCTTACACTTTCTCTACCAAGAACTTAGCAAGAAGACAGACCTGACTATTGGCTACATGCCTCAACGTTATGACGCTATCTTGCCAGTGGAACTGTCTCCAATAGCATTTTTGAGTAAGACTGGCGACAAAACTGAGAGAGAAATCATAAATTCCCATCTCGCCAACCTCAACTTTAGTCATGATGAAATGAACCATGCCATTGATAACCTATCTGGTGGTCAAAAAGGAAAGCTAATCCTACTGCACTTAGTCTTAGAAAACCCTCAGCTCCTTATCCTAGATGAACCAACCAGAAATTTTTCACCCACCTCACAACCCCAAGTCCGACAGCTCTTCGAGAACTATCCAGGTGCAATTCTTACAGTATCACATGATGTCAACTACCTCAGACAAGTTTGCCAAAAGATATATCGCCTGGACGCACACGGTTTAGAAGAAGTTGAGATTTAGGAGATCAAATCTATCATTTTTACAAGAAAAGTCTCAAAAGAAACCTTTTCTTCATATGTAAAAGAACTCAGGCAAAACCTGAGTTCTTTTAATCTTAATCAATTTCAAGACCACCAGTATAGAGTCGGTAGTAGGTACCACCTTGTTCCATAAGGATGTCATGGTCACCACGTTCAATGATACGTCCATGGTCCATAACCATGATAACGTCAGAGTTAACGATGGTTGAAAGACGGTGGGCGATAACAAAGACCGTACGTCCTTCCATAAGTCGGTCCATCCCCTCTTGTACCATTTTTTCGGTACGAGAGTCAATAGAGGATGTCGCTTCATCAAGGATTAGGACCGGTGCATTGGCAAGGGCAGCACGCGCAATGGCAATCAGCTGACGTTGTCCATTAGACAAGCCTGCGCCATCATCTGTAAGAACAGTGTCGTAACCATTGTCCAAATGTTGCACAAAGGAATCCACGTTAGCAATACGAGCAGCTTCAAGAATTTCCTCGCGCGTCGCATCAGCACGGCCGTAGGCAATATTTTCAGCGATAGTCCCTGTGAAGAGATGCGTATCTTGAAGTACAATACCAAGTGATCGACGAAGAGAATCTTTTTCAATCAGTTTCACATCGATGCCATCATAAGTAATCACACCAGATTGGATGTCGTAGAAACGATTAATCAAGTTGGTAATCGTCGTCTTACCTGCACCCGTCGCACCAACAAAGGCAACCTTTTGCCCCTTGTCTGCATAGAGATTAACGTCATGAAGGATTTGTTTCTTACCATCGTAAGAGAAATCAACGTCTTGGAAGACTACATTTCCGACCAACTCGACCAATTCATAGTCGCCATTTGGACGGGGGTGTTTCCAAGCCCAAAGATTGGTTTTCTTGTCTGTCACAACCATTTGACCATCTACCAATTCGTAGTTGACCAAAGTGACCTTACCTTGGTCAACTTCTTCTGGTTCATCCAAAAGGTCAAAGATACGGTCTGCACCAGCAAGTGCCATAAGGACAAAGTTAAGTTGTTGAGACACCTGAGTAATAGGACCATTGAAGGAACGGTTCAATTGTAGGAAGGCCATGAGACCACCGATAGTCAAGCTACCGACACCATTTAGAGCAAATACCCCACCGACCAAGGCAGTCAAAACAAAGGAAACATTTCCTAAGTTCCCAAGAATGGGCATGAGAACATTGGCATAGCGATTGGCCAAGTATGATGATTCGAAGAGCTGTTCGTTAATTTTATCAAAGTCAGCCATACTTTCTTCTTCATGAACAAAAGCCTTGACTACCTTTTGACCTGACATCATTTCCTCGATAAAACCATTCTCAATCCCTAGGTTCTTTTGTTGTTCACCGAAGTAACGACCTGATTTGGCTGATACATTTTTGATGACCATAAACATGATGCCTACCATGATTAGAACCACGATAAAGAGGAGGGGACTAACCGTAAGCATGGTCACCGTCACACCGATAATGGTAATAGTCGTTTGCAGCAACTGTGGAATAGATTGTTCAATGGCCTGACGGAGGGCATCGATGTCGTTGGTATAGATCGACATGATATCCCCATGTTGGTGAGTGTCAAAGTAGCGAACAGGGAGCTTTTGCATACGAGCAAAGAGTTGATTACGAAGGGAACGTAGGGAATCTTGCGAAATCGTCGCCATGAGGAGAGAAGCCACATAGTTGGCGACCACACCGATAAGGCAGAAGACAGCCACTGAAGTCAAGAAACGTAACAGTGGCCCAAAGTCATGGCTACCAGATTTGAGCATGGGTTGAACGTAAACGTCAACCAAGGACTGAATAGAAGCCGTCAAATTGACCGTTGCCAAAGAAGCAACAACAATGAGGACAAAGGAGATACTAAGTGAAAGCTTGTAGTCTTGCCACAAAAAGCGTAGCAGTCGTGCTAGTGAGCCCCAGCTGGCTTTTTTCTTATTCTGCATCTGCTACTCCTTTCCCTTGTGTTTGCATCTTGTAAACCTCACGATAGATGGCATTATTAGCCACCAAGTCGTCATGAGTACCAATAGCATCGATACGACCATCATTCATAACAATGATACGGTCTGCATCTTGGATAGATGAAATCCGTTGACCGATGATGATTTTAGTCGTGTCCTTAAGACTTGAAGCTAAACCTTGACGAATCAAACTATCTGTCTTGGTATCGACTGCCGATGTCGAATCATCCAGAATCAAGATTTTCGGATTCATGAGGAGGGCACGTGCGATACAAAGACGTTGACGTTGTCCCCCTGAGACATTGGCCCCACCACGTTCAATCTTAGTGTCATAGCCATCCTTAAACTCTTGAATAAATTCATCGGCTTGGGCAATCTTACAAGCTTCAATGATTTCTTCATCAGTCGCTTGTTTATTGCCCCAACGCATATTTTCCTTAATGGTGCCTGAAAAAAGGACATTGGTTTGAAGGACCATGGCGACTTGCTTACGTAAGCTATCCAAATCGTAGTCCTTAACATTGTGCCCAGCAACCTTCACTTGACCAGCTTCCACATCGTAAAGACGAGGAATCAGCTGAACCAAACTAGATTTTCCTGAACCCGTTCCACCAAGGATTCCGATAACCTCACCAGACTTAATATCAAGCGTAATATCTTTGAGGACATGGGTCTTATCACCATTTTCATCCGTATATGAGAAGTCCACATGGTCAAAGCTGATTGAACCATCTGCAACTTCTGTCAAACCATTTTCAGGTGAAACGATGGTTGCTTCAGTGCTAAGAACTTCATCAATACGTTCAACAGATGCTGTAGAGATAGACAACATGACAAAGATTATCATGAACATCATGAGTGACATGAGGATGGTCATGGTGTAACTGAACATCGAAGTCAATTCCCCTGTAGTTAAGCTACCACCAACGATGAGATGGGCACCAAACCAGGAAATCATAAGGAAGGACGCATACATAGACAACATCATAGCTGGGTTAGACATGATAACTACACGAATGGCACGCATGAACATCTTGTAAATACGACGTGAGGCCTTCTTAAATTTGTCAGTCTCTTCCCGCTCTTTAACATAGGATTTCACCACACGCATGTTGGTGATATTTTCCTTGATACTGTTGTTAAGGTTGTCATAAGCCTCAAATACTTGAGTAAAAAGAGGATATACGATTTTGGTAATAATGGTCAAAACCACACCAAGGAAGATCGTTACACCAACAAAAATCCAAGCCATTTCAGCATTAATCAAGAAACTTGCTGCAATAGCAAAAATCAGGTTAAGTGGAGCACGCACACAGATGCGGATAATCATTTGATACGAGTTCTGAACGTTGGTAACATCGGTCATCATACGTGTTACCAAACCACCAGCTGAGAACTTATCAATGTTTTCAAAAGAGAAAGTTTGAACCTTTTTGAAAATGGCCTGACGTAGATTCTTGGCAAATCCAGCAGAGGCAAAAGCTGCATAGCGAGCCGACTGCATGCCGCAGAATAGTGATAGAAAGGCGCAGACCAGCATGAGGCCACCGTAGAGCCAAATGTTAGACATGTTGGATTGCTGGACACCTTTGTCCAAAAGATTAGCCATGACAAAGGGAATGGAAATCTCAAACATGACTTCTAGTGTCATAAAGAGGGACGCTAGGATTGAGGGTTTCTTGTATTCCTTTATCTGGGGGATAAGGGTTTGAAACATAGTTACCTCCGTTTTTTATTCTTTTTCTTTTTTTGATGCTTTCTTGAGTGATGGCGGACGTCAGCGACCGACTCAGTCGTTCCATGACTAGTTATCGAGCCAAAGTCTAGATAACTCCGCTTCCTATAACTGCTTCTGCAGTTATAGGAATATCATCACGACGAAAGCATCGCTTTTGGGCAGAGCGTGTTTCAGGCATTGATAGATATAAGCTAGTCCTGTAATTCATCACGGGAAAGCATCATTTTTGAGCAGAGCATACTGTCGAATCGTGAGCAACTTCGAACAAGTGCGAATAGGTTCAGGATGAGCCCTGCAACGGCGAAAAATATCGCCTGCTCTGTGCAGAGCAAAGCTTAAAACTAACAGTCTTATGCTTATCATTTATCTATAAAAGAACGGTTATACCCTTTTGAGAGCACACAAAAGCCCCTGAGGGCAGACCCTAGGGATGCTTTCGTTCTTATATATGTCAATAGTATAGGCTAATTTGATTTAAATTGCAAGAGAAATAACATTTTACATAAAAATCGGTAGGTATTTTACAATTTTTGCATATAATAGAGCTAAAAAGCAACTGGTTTTAAGAATTCTTATCTAAAACATTCGGAAATTGCCCTTAACCGTAGCGGAAAGTTGTTTTCTTCTCCTATTTATAATAGACTAACACTAACATTAGATAAAAAGGTGACTCTATGACTATAAATCAACTGCTTCAAAAGCTGGAACCTACTAGCCCTATCCTTCAAGCTAACTTTGGAATTGAACGCGAAAGTCTTCGTGTCGATAGACAGGGAAAATTAGCACATACGCCTCACCCTTCCTGCCTAGGAGCTCGAAGTTTCCACCCTTATATTCAAACAGATTTTTGTGAGTTTCAGATGGAACTCATCACACCAGTTGCTAAATCTACCACTGAGGCTCGTCGATTTCTTGGAGCCATTACCGATGTAGCTGGACGTTCCATCAGTAAAGATGAACTTCTCTGGCCCTTGTCCATGCCTCCTCGTATCAACGCCCAAGAAATCCAAGTTGCCCAACTGGAAAATGAATTTGAACGCCATTATCGTAACTACCTGGCCGAAAAATACGGAACTAAACTACAAGCTATCTCAGGTATCCACTATAATATGGAACTAGGGAAAGATTTGGTTGAGGCCTTGTTCCAAGAAAGTAATCAGACCGATATGATTGCCTTCAAAAACGCCCTCTATCTTAAGTTGGCTCAAAGCTACTTGCGCTATCGTTGGGTGATTACCTATCTCTTTGGGGCCGCACCCATCGCCGAACAAGGTTTCTTTGACCAGGAAGTTCCAGAACCTGTGCGTTCATTCCGTAACAGTGACTACGGCTATGTCAATAAGGAAGAGATTCAAGTATCCTTTGCAAGTCTAGAAGATTATGTCTCAGCCATTGAAACCTATATCGAACAAGGAGATTTGATTGCAGAGAAAGAATTTTACTCAGCTGTTCGTTTCCGTGGACAAAAGGTTAATCGTTCCTTCCTTGACAAGGGAATCACCTACCTGGAATTCCGTAACTTCGATCTCAACCCCTTTGAGCGTATCGGTATTAGCCAAACTACCATGGATACCGTACACCTACTCCTTCTAGCCTTCCTCTGGCTGGATGCCCCTGAAAATGTTGATCAGGCTCTGGCTCAAGGTCACGCGCTGAATGAAAAAATTGCCCTCTCTCATCCTTTAGAACCTCTACCTTCTGAAGCTGAAACTCAGAACATTACGACAGCTCTAGACCAATTGGTTCAACACTTTGGACTTGGTGACTATCATCAAGATCTGGTCAAACAAGTTAAAGATGCCTTTGCAGATCCGAACAAGACGTTAGCTGCCCAACTTCTTCCTCATATCAAAGACAAGTCCCTTGCTGACTTTGCCCTCGACAAGGCTCTTGCCTATCATGATTACGACTGGACTGCCCACTATGCCCTTAAGGGTTATGAGGAGATGGAACTTTCTACCCAGATGCTGCTCTTTGATGCCATTCAAAAAGGGCTTCATTTTGAAATCCTAGATGAGCAAGATCAATTCCTTAAACTCTGGCATAAAGGTCATGTTGAGTACGTCAAAAATGGTAACATGACCTCAAAAGACAACTATGTAGTTCCTCTTGCCATGGCTAATAAAACCGTGACCAAAAAAATCCTGGCTGATGCTGACTTCCCTGTCCCTGCCGGCGACGAATTTACCAGTCTAGAACAAGGTCTAGCCTACTATCCTCTTATCAAGGGCAAGCAAATTGTGGTTAAACCAAAATCAACCAACTTCGGTCTGGGCATTTCCATTTTCCAAGAGCCTGCCAGCCTTGATAACTATAAGAAAGCCCTTGAGATTGCCTTTGCAGAAGATACAGCTGTTCTTGTTGAAGAATTTATCCCAGGAACCGAATACCGTTTCTTCATCTTGGATGGACGTTGTGAGGCTGTCCTCCTTCGTGTCGCTGCCAATGTTGTCGGTGATGGCAAACATACCATTCGTGAATTAGTCGCTCAGAAAAATGCCAACCCATTGCGAGGCCGTGACCACCGCTCACCGCTGGAAATCATTGAGCTAGGAGACATCGAACAATTGATGTTGACTCAGCAAGGTTATACACCTGATGATATTCTCCCAGAAGGGAAAAAGGTCAATCTCCGCCGTAACTCCAACATCTCTACGGGTGGTGACTCTATTGATGTCACTGAGACCATGGATTCATCCTATCAAGAATTAGCTGCGGCTATGGCGACTAGCATGGGGGCCTGGGCTTGCGGGGTTGACCTCATCATTCCAGATAAAACTCAGCCTGCTAGCAAGGAAAAACCTCATTGCACTTGTATCGAGCTCAACTTTAACCCCTCTATGTATATGCACACCTATTGTGCTGAAGGTCCTGGACAAGCTATCACTCCAAAAATCCTAGACAAGCTTTTTCCAGAAGTTGCCACAAGTCAAACCTAAAACCTAATTCTTAGGAACAAACAAATCACCTTTATCTCGAGATAAAGGTGATTTTGCTTTATTAACCAAACTCTCCTGTTTCTTCCTCAGGATGCGTTTCCATGTACTGGATGTGTTGTATATAGGCATCTTGAGCCTGATTGAAGGCTTCCTGATCACTATATGGATAATCTATATAAAATAGGTCCCGCCAGCCATTAAAGGTTTGGCTATTGTAAAAACCTTGAATCTTAGTCGGAAGGAAATCCTTGTTGTAGCTGATCCGCAGCTTAAGCAAGGTCTTATCCTGAAACTGAGTGATGATACTGTTGGAGGTTTCTTGACCTTCCAGACTAGACCAAACGTTATTCAGAACGATGTCCTGACTATAGTGATTAGCCTTGATACGATTTTTGTCCACTGGGAGCTTCTGGGTGGCCTCTAAAAGGTAGGACGCCTCCCCCTGAAAATAAGCCTCAATGGTCAAATCTCCAAGACTAGACCCATACAAGATACCATCCTTAATGGCAATATTTGACCCAAAAAGTCTCTGGCCAGCCACATCAAATGACATCCCTTCATCCTGCCCGTAGAGTTTGATGGCATAGGCATCCCTTACACGATAGAAATTTTTAGCGACAAGAACACTATCAAGGGTTTCAGTCTTTTTTGTCTCCACCTTGGGGCTTGTAGGTTTCTTGGTAAAAGCTGTCAAACCCATTAAGCACAAGATGAGAGCGAATATAATCAAGGTAAGCATTGTAGACCTGGAGGCGGTCTTCAGCTTTAACTTGTCTCCATGTTTCAAGGTCTTTCAAGCCTCCTTTTTTAACAATATCAGCATAGCGCCCACCATTTAAGACATTCTTGGCATTTTTCCACTTTCTAACCATCTTGCGTCTAATCGCATTATCCGCAGGGTGACGAACATCGAGATAGGTATGGCTATTATTGAGATAGGCTGGTAAGTCAGCATTTAATCCCTTAGATAGGCCGTAGTTAGCAGAGTCCGTATCAGCAATGTCAGCACCATCTTCAATCTTGTAATGCTTAGGATTAGAGTCGATACTACCGTCTTTCCTTTTCTTGTAGACATTCCACTCAGAAACAAATCGCCCTGTATCCATATTGACAATGAATTCAATAAAACGAGAGTTACTAACACCATAAGGACCCATGACACTGGTCTGAGGTAGCTGGATTTTCATATTTTGCGGATAGGTGAAATCACCCAAACTTCGGTTATGGTAAGAAGCACCTGTAGTATAATCCAACTTAATCTTCTTGTCCTTACTATAGGATAGAAGTTTATCAAAGTCTGTCTTGCCCTTGTAATTGGCCCTAATGTAATCCATAGACTGTTTATCAATCCATGACCTAAAAAGGTGGAGCTTGATGCCCAATTCATCCTCGCCCAGTCCTAAATCCGTCTGATAAGTCTCCATAATAGCCTCACGGAAGTAACTGTAAAAAGGACTGGTTGGCTCAAGCTTCTTAGAAAATTTATAACCTGACTTCCCCAACTGGAGGAACTGGTACTTATCCACATAAACCTGCATGTGCTCCATAACCAAATTAAGCTTGTCATGATTAGGGAGTTGAGAAGCTTGGAAAAAGGCCGTATAGGTATCAGACCCAACTTCCTTACTTTCCTGATCAATATCCTGCAAAACCTTATCTAACTGAGTCAAGGAAGTCTTTTTCATCTTACTTCTGACCTGAGCCACATAGGCCGGTTTAATACCCTGGTCCCAATGATCGCGAACCATAATGGCATCTGCCTTTTGTGATATCAAGGTCAACCGTTTCTGATAGGATTCGTCTTCCAAGGCCAGCTTTAAAGCCTTTGATGGCGTCGCTTGAACCACAGATAAATCACCGTAGATATCTGCCTTTAGGACAAGGTTTACCTGCATATCATAGGAATGATTGATATGGAGAACGAGATGGATCTTCCCATCTTCCTTCCTAACAGACAGAGAATCGAGTTGATAAGATTGGATAACCCCAGCCTGACTAAGAGCTAACTTGTCCAGATTTTCCAAAGAAGCTTGATAAATATAAGAAATTTCAGGTCTTTTGACCTTTTTGACCAAATAGTGGTTTCGCTGTCGATCAAAAACCACTAAACCAAGTATGAGGATTACAGCCAGAGCACTTGCCAAGTACTGTAAAATTACTTTCTTCATAGTAGTTCCATTATAGCATAGGAGAACAAATTATTCTGAAAACAATTGGTGAATCCTGAAAATAAATGAAAAAAGGGCACTAAGGCCCCCTTTTTCTTGTATTTTTATAAATCACTTAAGTGACGATGTTTAATACTGAAGTCAAAATAAGCATTTTCCTGAAGTTTGCGGAATATCTCTCTGTAGGCTTCTTCGTCAAAGTGATCTCCACGATAGAGAATCTCAAAACTCAAACCTTCATATTCCAAGAAAGCATTGGAAGTCTTGAACCCATTACGCTTATAGAAATCCCAACGTGCCTCACGTTGCTCAGGATTGTCACTTGGTTCATCCAAGCGCTCTACTTCCAAGACCATAGACCGAGATGGACCATAAAACTCTACCAGTTTATCAATAATCTCACTTCCGTAGCCATGACTCCGCATTTGAGGAACGATGGCAAAGAAACTCACATAAAAAACTTTGGCATTGTAGAGAACTGAGGCAAATCCAACAAAATCATCCTCGTCATAAAAGGCAAAGAAATGATAATCATCACGACCATCCAATTGTAAAAACTCACTTAATGGAATACGTTCTTCTTCTGGGAAAGCCTCGTTATTTAAGCGCTCTACCCTATCTAATTCTGGAAACTCCTTAGTAATTAATTGGCTGCGTAAAGCCATAAATTTTCCCCCTTTTTGATGCTTATACCTATAGGTTATTATAACACCTTGATAAGCAAGTGCAAGTTTCAAAGGCTAAGATAAATCTGCAGATAAACTTCTCCTGCCATTTATAAATGCTTTTTTGCTGTCTATGACACCCCTCTTCTAAAAAAATAAAAAGACAACGACCATTTCTAGCCTTTGTCTTTTTGTGATTCATAAGCTATCGCTTATTTTTTCAATTCCCAAATTTCTTTAGCGTATTCTGTAATCGTATCATCTGAAGTGAACTTATGAGATTTAGCAATATTTGCCAAGCTCATGCGTGCCCACTTGTCATGATTACGATAAAGCGCATCGATTTTCTCTTGAGCTTCTACATAAGCTTCGAAATCTTCCAAGAGGAAGTATTCATCGTTATGTGTGATAAGCGCTTCATAGATTTCAGTACCTTCTGACTGAGCATTTGGAATAGTACCATTGACAAAAGTATCAACAACACGACGAATGACAGGATTATTTTCATAAACTGCACGAGAATAATAATCGTGACGTGCATAGTGTTCATAAACTTTGTCCTTGTCCATACCGAAGATGACAATATTCTCATCTCCAACTTCATCCTTGATTTCAATGTTGGCACCATCAAGTGTTGCCAAGGTAATAGCACCAGTCATCATAAATTTCATGTTTGAAGTACCAGATGCTTCTTTAGAAGCCAATGAGATTTGTTCAGAGACATCTGCTGCTGGAATGATAAGTTCTGCAAGGCTTACACGGTAGTTTTCAAGGAAGACCACTTTAAGTTTGCCTTGAAGGCTTTCATCATTGTTAACAAGGTTGGCAACTTCGTTGATGAGTTTAATAACTGATTTTGCGAAGTGATAACCAGGCGCAGCTTTGGCACCAAAGATGAAGACACGTGGTACCATGTCTTTATCTGGGTTATCTTTAAGATCCCAATAAAGTTTGATAATGTGAAGGAGGTTAAGCAATTGACGTTTGTAAGCGTGAAGACGTTTAACCTGAACGTCAAAGATAGCATCTGTAGACACTTCAACGCCTGTTGTTTCCTTGATGTAGTCTGCCAAACGTTGTTTAGCAGTTTTCTTAACTTGATAGAACTGGTTCAATACTTCCTTGTCATCCAAGTAGGTTGTAAGATTTTCAAGCTCATGGATGTCGTTACGCCAACCGTTACCAATCACGTCATCAATTGCTGCTGAAAGTTCAGGAGCTGCAATTTGTGTCCAACGACGTTGAACGATACCATTTGTCTTGTTATTGAATTTTTCAGGATAAATAGTATAGAAGTCGTGAAGCGTATCTTCTTTAAGAAGTTCTGTGTGGAGTTTGGCAACCCCGTTGACTGAGTGACCACCAATAATCGCCAAGTTAGCCATATGCACTTGGTTATCCTTCACGATACGAGTGCGTTCGATAACATCTGCAGCAACACCACGTCCAGCCATTGCAGCTACATAACGGTTATCGATTTCCAAGATGATTTGGTAAACACGTGGAAGAACACGTTTGAAGAGCTGTTGATCCCACTTTTCAAGAGCTTCTTGAAGGATTGTGTGGTTAGTGTAGCTCATTGTCTTAACCGTCGCATTCCAAGCATCTTCCCATGAAAGACCGTATTCATCAAGGAGAAGACGCATGAATTCAGCTGGTGCAACCGCAGGGTGAGTATCATTGATGTGAACAGATACCTTTTCGTGGATATCTTTCAATGGCAAGCCCATCTTAAGGTAAGACTTAATGATTGTTTGAAGACCCGCGCTTGTCATAAAGTACTCTTGAACCAAACGCAATTCTTTACCTTCAATTGTTGAATCATCTGGATAAAGAATGGCTGTAATATCTTTCACACGACGGCGAGCTTCCAAAGTTGTGTAATCCAATTCGTATTCTTCAGGAATTTCTACATCCCAAAGACGAAGGTTGTTAATCACACCATTTTGATAACCGATTTGTGGCACATCGTAAGGCACAGCACGAAGAACTTGAGCATTCTTATAAGTTGGAACAAAACGGCCATCTTCGTCACTTTCAAGGACAACATCACCAAAGAGTTTTACATAGACAATATCATGGTCTTTACGTGTTTCCCAAACATTTCCTGTTGAACCAAACCATCCATCTGGCAATTCAACTTGATAACCATCAACAATACGTTGTTTGAACAGTCCATAACGGTAACGAAGACCATTACCAAAACCTGGATAACCAGTAGTTGCAAGCGAATCCATGAAGGCAGCAGCCAAACGACCAAGACCACCGTTACCAAGTGCCATATCATGCTCAGATTCTACCACTTCGCGGAAATCGATATCAAGTTCTGCGAAACCTTCTTTAACAAGGTCAAGAATACCAAGGTTGAGGAGGTTAGTTTCCAACATACGACCTGGGAGGAATTCGATTGAGAAGTAGTAAGCAATCTTTTCTTGATTGTCTGAAAGTGCATGGTTACGTGTAATCCAGGTGTTAGTGTAATACTTACGGATTACACCAGCCAAGGCTGTGAAAATTTCAGTTGGTGTGGCCTTAGCAACTTTAATCAACTGCTCTTGATGAAGCGTGTCTTTAAAATCACGGATAAATTGTTCTTTTGTTAAATTTTCGACTTGCATAGAAATCCTTTCTTACTACTTCCTTATCTTCAATACACTTCTTACAGAGGGATCTATTCAGATAAGAGGGAATTGGAAATTTTCCTCAAACTTCCAAACCTTGCCAATCAAGATTCGAAACAGATATTTCAAAATCTTTATTTACAAAACTGTCAAAACTGTCAGTTTTATTATAAGACGATTAGAGTTAGTCTTCTATTCAGATTTTTAGATATCTTCTCTTTCATTGCTTTATCAGCAAGATTGAGAGATGCTATCCTGACTTTTGTCAAGATCATATAGAAGCGTTTTCAAACACTTTACACGAAGATAACTTTTCCCTTGCGAGAAAAGTTATCTTTGCAATTATACTAATTGTTTGTACAAATCAACATATGCCAAACTTGCTGTATCCCATGAGAAGTCACGTGTCATAGCATTGTGCTGAAGTTGTTTCCAAGCATCAGCATTATTTTCGTAAACATCGAGAGCTTTTTCAAGGGTTTGAACCATCCAGTAACCTGAGAAGTTACCAAATGAGAATCCTGTACCTGAGCCTGTCACAGGGTTGTATGGTTCAACAGTATCACGAAGACCACCAACCTCGCTAACCACTGGCAAGGTACCATAGCGCATAGACATCATTTGTGAGAGCCCGCATGGTTCAAAGGCTGAAGGCATTAGGAAAATGTCACAACCAGCATAAATTTGTTGAGCCAACTCTAGGTTGAAGGTAATGTTGGCAGACATTTTCTCTGGATAAGCATGGCCAAACCAAGAGAAAGAATTCTCATAGTCACTGTAGCCAGTACCCAAAAGAACAATCTGAACATCATGTTGCAAGATATTGTGAAGTTCGTTAACCACCAAATCGAAACCTTTTTGGTCAGTCAAACGTGACACAATACCAATCAATGGAACATCTTCACGAACTGGGAGACCAACACGCTCTTGAAGAGCTGCCTTGTCTTTGGCTTTACCTGACAAATCATCCACTGAGAAATGATAAGGAATGTGAGCATCTGTTTCTGGATCAAGGAGGTCCGTATCGATACCATTAACAATACCAGACAACTTACCAGATTCCATGCGCATGATTTGATCAAGACCTTTACCAAATTCAGGTGTTTGAATTTCACCAGCATAAGATGGAGAAACTGTTGTTACACGATCTGCGTAAAGAACACCTGCTTTCATCCAGTTGAGGCAGTCATTCCAACGGAGCGTACCGTCTGCATAACGCTCGTAACCAACACCGAAGATTTCCCAAAGCATACCACTGTCAAATTGACCTTGGAACTCAATATTATGGATAGTGAAGACTGTTCTAATACCTTGGTAAGCTTGAATCCAATGGTATTTTTCCTTAAGAAGGAATGGAATCATGGCTGTGTGGTAGTCATGAACATGGAGAATATCTGGAATAAAGTCCACTTTTTCCATCAACTCAAGGGCAGCCATTTGGAAGAAGCCAAAACGCTCACCATCATCCCACTCACCGTATACCGTACCGCGGTTGAAATACTGCTCATTATCAATGAAGAAGAAGGTCACACCATCACGGACAATTTTCTTGATGCCGACATATTGACGACGCCAACCAACATTTGTATAGAAGAAGCCAAGGTCTTCAACCTGATCGCCAAATTTAGCCGAAACCACATCATAATATGGGAGAATTACGGCAACTTCGTGACCATTTTTAACTAGAGATTTAGGAAGAGCACCGATAACGTCACCCAAACCGCCAGTTTTAGCGAAAGGTGCACCCTCTGCTGCTACAAATAAAATTTTCATCGTACAATATCCTCTGTTACAACGCTACCTTTTTTGATGACAACTGGGTTGTTTTCTGTACCGCGAATCGTAACACCTTCAGCGATTTCAACACCTTTATCCACAATAGCATATTCAACTGTTGCGCCTTTGGCAACATTAACACGTGGAAAGAGAATTGAATGGCTCACACTAGAACCTTCAGACAAGTCAACATTACGTGAAATCACTGAGTTCTCAACTTTACCTCGTACAATCGAACCAGATGCAAATTGTGAACGCTTAACTTCAGAAGAGGTTGCATAGTATGTTGGCTCTTCATTTTTAACTTTTGTATAAACTTTTTGGTTTGGTGCAAAAAGTGAATAGAATTTTTGTGATCCCAACATATCCAAGTTAGCATCAAAGTACGCTTTCACTGAGTGGATATTTGAAAGGTAACCAGTGTACTCGTAAGCAAAAGCATTTTCAGCAACTGCCAAATCACGAAGTACATAACGAAGCTTACGTGGTTCTTCTTTAGTTGCTTCTTCTTCCAATTTTTCAATTAAGAATGGTGTATCAACAACAAAGATGTCTGTAGACATATTGTAAACTTCTTTATCTCCACCCTGGAAGAGCTCATGGCTAAGCACTTTGTCAGATTCATCAATTTCCAAAATGCTGTTTACATCTGAAATGAGTTCTTTAGGAAGTTTTTTGTAGACCACAGTAACTTTTTGTTCTGTTGTATTGTGGAGGTGGAAAACTTGGTTAAGATCAATGTTGACCAAAACATCACTGTTAAGAGCTACAGTCTGGTCTGAACCTGAACGTTTAAGGTAAGTCAAAATTTGGCGATAGTATTCTTCATTAACAGTTGAACTCTCAACTGGAGTATTGTAAATACCAAGATAGTAGTGGCTGAGAAGAGTAGACAAGCCCCACTCACGACCTGAACGAATATGGTCGAAGACAGAACCGATGTTTTCGTTTTGGAAGATTCCGAAGACGCTACGGATACCAGCATTAGCCAAGTTAGACAATGGGAAGTCGATGAGGCGATATTTTCCACCAAATGGTAGGCTGGCAATAGGACGGTGCTCAGTCAAGCCATCCATGTCATGGAAACCTACGGTATTCCCTAGAATTGCAGAATATTTATCAATCTTCATCTTTTGGTACCCCCACTACTTCATTGTATCCTACGACTTGCACTTCTTCTGTACCGTCAATTTCCACACCTTCGGAAACGTGTGCACCTTCACCGATAATAGCACGTTTAATTTTTGCACCTTTACCAATAACTGCACCACTCATAATCACTGAATCTTCAACGACTGCACCTTCACGAATTTGTGCATTTGTCGAAAGCACAGAATGTTTAACAGTTCCATCAACCAAACAGCCATCAACAACGAGTGAATCTTCAACATGAGCATGTTCACCAAGGAAGTTTGGTGGAGCAATCACGTTACGTGAGTAAATTTTCCATTGACGGTTACGACTATCCAAGGCATTATCAGGAGAAATGTACTCCATGTTTGCTTCCCAAAGGGATTCGATAGTACCTACGTCTTTCCAATAGCCTTCAAATTCATAAGCAAAGACGCTTTCACCTGTTTCAAGATAAGTTGGGATAACGTTCTTACCAAAGTCTGACATATCAACTAAGTTCTTTTCAGCTGAAACTAACATATTGCGAAGGCGTTTCCAATCGAAGATGTAAATACCCATTGATGCTTTCGTAGATTTAGGATTTTCAGGTTTTTCTTCGAACTCAACAATACGGTTATTAGCATCAGTGTTCATGATACCGAAACGGCTAGCTTCTTTAAGTGGCACATCAAGAACGGCAACTGTAAGACTTGCGTTGTTGTCTTTGTGAGATTGGAGCATATCGTCATAATCCATCTTGTAAATATGGTCACCAGACAAAATCAAAACATATTCAGGATTGATGCTATCGATATACTCAATGTTTTGATAAATAGCGTGGCTGGTACCTTCAAACCAACGATTACCTTCGCTAGCTGAGTAAGGTTGAAGAATTGATACACCAGAGTTAACACCATCCAAGCCCCAACTTGAACCATTACCGATATGATTGTTCAAAGCAAGTGGCTGATACTGTGTAATGACACCGACATTGTTAATTCCTGAATTGGCACAATTTGACAAACCAAAGTCAATAATACGATAGCGTCCACCAAATTGAACAGCTGGTTTGGCAATACTTTGGGTCAATTTTCCAAGACGAGTTCCTTGCCCACCAGCAAGGATCAAAGCCAACATTTCATTTTTCATGAATAGTCCCCCTCATGATTTTTTGTTCCATCCTCAAAAGAATGTGAGACAATCAGTCGAAACTGATTATGACAATTAAAGTAAGTTCCTCAGTGTGGCAATAGTTTGGGAGTCAGAAAGCTTCTTTCAACCGTGACTTCCTTGCTATCACCTCTGAAAAACAAATCGTGTACACGTTTAAGTCTACCCTTTATTTCAAGCGACGTTTAACACGCCAGATACTTGCTCCAAGAGCTGGCAATGTGAAGCTAAGGGTATTTTCATAATCCTTCCACTTCGCCTTTTGGGTACGAGTTTCAGGATTTCCTTCTTTCCAGACACCACCGAATTCTTCCATCTCAGTGTTAAGGACTTCTTCGTAGATACCGGCGATTGGCAAGCCAATAGTGAAGTCTTTACGTTCCACTGGAGCAAGGTTGAAGACACAGACTAGGATATCGCCCTTGTCACCTTTATCATCCTTACGGATAAAAGAAAGAACACTTTCAGCACGGTTATCCGCATCAATAATCTCAATACCATCGTAGGAATCATCAATCTGCCAGAGAGATTTGTGGTCCTTATAGAAAGCATTCACATGGCTAGTGAAGGCCTGCATCTTCTGGTTCATCTCATCTTCAAGATTTCCCCACTCCAGTTGGTAATCAAATTTCCACTCTAAGAATTGACCAAATTCAGATCCCATGAAGAGCAATTTCTTACCTGGGTGACAGAGTTGATAAGTATAGAGGTTACGAAGACCAGCAAACTGATTGTAGCGGTCACCCCACATCTTATGCATCATACTCTTCTTACCATGTACCACCTCATCATGTGAGAATGGTAGAACATAGTTTTCATTGAAGCAATACATGAAACTGAAAGTCATCAGATTGAAATCGTACTGACGGTAAACAGGGTCCTCCTCGTAGAATCTGAGGATATCGTTCATCCAACCCATATTCCATTTGAAGTCAAAGCCTAGACCACCTTCTTCAATAGGTTGTGTGATTGGCGTTGCCGCAGTTGATTCTTCCGCGATCATCATGACATCTGGATATCGATTTTTAATTTCACGATTGAGTTTTTGAAGGAAGCCATAGCCCTCCAAGTTACGGTTACCACCATCCTTGTTTGGCATCCATGGACCCTCATCATAGTCCAAATAGAGCATGTTAGAAACTGCATCCACTCGGATACCATCGATATGATAATTCTCAATCCAATAAAGAGCACTTGAAATAAGGAAAGACTGAACTTGATTTTTTCCTAAGTCAAAGTTCAAGGCACCCCAACGATAATTATGAGCTCGATCGTGATCTTGATATTCAAAGGTTGGTGTGCCATCGAAATAGGCCAAAGCATCGTCATTTTGTGTATAGTGACCTGGAACCCAGTCCACTAAGACACCGATATTGTTCTGGTGACAAGCTTCAACAAAATCTTGAAACTCTTCTGGTGTACCATAAGTATGCTCAAAAGCAAAGTAACCCATGAGTTGGTAACCCCAACTCATCCCTAACGGATGAGCCATGAGTGGCATAAATTCCACGTGGGTATAGTTCATCTTAACTAAATATGGTATCAACTCCTCTTTCAATTCCTTGAAAGTATAAGGCTGACCATCCTCTTTTAGTTTCCAAGACGATGCATGAACTTCATAGATATTTACCGGACGCTTTTGGAAACCAAAGCGTTTGCGACGCCCCATCCAAAGGCCATCTTTCCACTTCTTAGCTTTCTTCTTACGAATCACAGCTCCTGTTCCTGGACGTGGTTCCAAATAAGTAGCGAAAGGATCCATCTTTTCGACTACTTGACCTCCCTTACGTTTCACCAAGAACTTATAAAGTTGTCCTTCTTCAGGGAGAGCTGAAGTCGCCTCCCAAACGCCGATATGGTTTTTAGTCATATCCAAAGGTGCATCAAACCAACCTGTGAAATCTCCGATTACCTGAATCTGTTCAGCATGAGGGGCCCACACACGGAAGATAAATCCTTCTTCACCCTCCAATTCATGCACACCCAGATAATTCTGAAGGTGGAAGTTCTCACCTGTTCCAAACGTGTACATGGCTTCATCGAGATTCATACAATCACTCCTTCCTTAAACTAGTCTTGATAGATCTAACTATCAAGAAATTAAAACATTGAAATATATGTAAATACACTAGAAAACCCTTAAGATTGATAGGGCTCACAAGTGAACAAAACTGCTTGTGTAAGCGTTTCCTATATTATAGCATTTTTTTACTGCCTTGTCAGTAAATCTCCAAATCTTTTTTCATATTATTGAACACAAAAGTCTTACGTAATTTTCCAGAAATGTGCAATTCAACAATACCTGAATCGTACTCCGCTTTTGCGACATAGAGATTATCGTAAATATCTGCATATGAACGATATGACAATTCTGGTACGGTTTGCTTACGCTCAATTAATTTGGCAACTTTAGCAACCAAGTCTTTCTTAAGGGTCACTTGATTCCAATCCACCTGATTAACGGCATCAGGAGCATTGTAGCTATTCATGGCACGCTTAACATCCGCTTCCGTGTAGTTTCCGTCTTCACCTGTTGCAACCATCTTACTACGCTGGAATTCTTGTCCCAACTGCATGAAACACATCCCTTGCATACTTAGATTAAGAGCATTTGCCAAGTAGATACGTTTTTCAATATCTTCTTGCGAATCATGTGGATGCAGATGATGCATAAGGTCATTCAAATTGTAGTTGTCGTGCGCTTCGATATAGTTGAGGACCTGACCTGGCATGAGGTAGTTTACAAAACCACGGCTACCAAGCAGACTCTTGGCAATCTGGTCTTCCAATGGGGCTCCAGACACATAGCCGTTACTGATGTGTCCATAGACTTCTGCCCCTTTAACGGCGTCACGCGCATTGTCATTGAAAAATCCGATTCTAGGCATCAAGGCTGCATTATCCTTCTTGCCCTTTTGATCCAAAGGAAGACCAATTCCCATATCCCATCCTTCACCATATAGAAGAATCCTAGGATCAATATCATCCATGGCCGAACGAATGGCATTCATAGTAGCAACATCATGCAAGCCCATAAGGTCAAAACGGAAACCATCCACTCCAAATTCTTCTGCCCAATAGGTCAAAGAATCAATCATATACTTACGGTACATTTCCTTTTCACTGGCTGTTTCATTTCCACATCCTGACCCGTCTTGGAAAGACCCATTGTCATGCATACGGTAGTAATAGGCCGGCACAGACAGTTGGAAGGGAGAGCTGTAAGAAGAGTAAGTATGGTTATAAACCACATCCATGATGACCCCAATGCCTGCCTCATGGTAGGCCTGAATCATCTTCTTAAGCTCTAAAATTGGTGCCACGGGATTCTTTTGATCAGCAGCAAATTGACGATCTGGGACATTATAATTCTCAGGATCATACCCCCAGTTATAGAGAAGCTTCCCATCTTTATCGTAAGTTTTATGGTGATCAAAGACCGGTTGCAACTGGACATAATTGTAACCCATGCGTTTGAGGTAATCAAAACCAGTCACATCTCCTTGGGCATTTTTAGTCCCTTTCTGACAGGCACCTAGGTATGTCCCTCTATAGGACTTCTTAACACCAGACGTCTCTGAGATTGAGAAATCACGGAGGTGCATTTCACAGATAACGGATGAGCAAGCATTTGCATTACGCCAACTCGCTTTTTGCTTCGTTACCTTTTCATACCCTCTTGGTACAAGTCGCTTAGGATTGACCACTAAACTTTTTTTATTATCTAAGCTAAGGGCGATGCTATAAGGGTCTCTCGTATCCTGATAGAAGCTTTCCTCATGATAAACACGAAACTGGTAGGCTACCCCATCCAAATCCTTTTTGACAGTGGCACTCCAAACACCGTGAGTATTCATCTCATGACGGTCCTTATTGACGCTGGCTCCTCGACTCATCTTAATGACCTTAGGATTTTTACTGCCCTTTTTAAAAAGTAAGAGCTGCACACGACGAGCTAGTGGTGACCAAAGGCGAAACTCTGTAGCCCCTTTTTCATACTTATGCCCTAACCAGCCTTGAAAACCCCACTTTTGATCAAATTCCTGTCTACGAAGAGCCATATCAAAGGCATGCTGGTCGCGACCTTCAAAACTATGGCTAGTCAAGGCTGCCTGTTTAGAATAATAAACCGTTGGATCACCTTCAACTATCCAAATAGCATTGGGAGCATCCCCTAGGAAGCGTCGGACACGATAATCATGTGTTTGCCTCGACCAGTCTTCCGTTTTGACCAAAAGATTGACAGAATCAATAAAACGATTAGAGGGAGAAGTAACCTGACCAACAAGGCCAAAATCATCCTCACGTGAAAAATGGGCCTCTTCGCCCCAATAACCATCTAGCCACTTCCACATACTATATCGGGAATAGTCGCCATGCATACTATGAAAATGAACGGTTAATAAATTGTCCATTTTTTAACTCCTTAGTTTTTATTACTCACTCTTTCTCCTATTATAGCAGAAAATGTTCGTTTTGTAAGCGTTCTTATGGAATATTTTGCAATTTTTTGGTTTATTTTGAACATAAAAAAAGAATGAGAAAACAAATGGTAAAATACTCATTTTTCTCATTTCTTTTATCTGTTCTAATTCCTTTCAAAACCAGGCTTGTGACTCTTTCCAGTTCATTATTCTTGAGTCATCAAAACCTTACGTGGCTTGGTACCTTCAGCTGGTCCGATAACGCCGTCTTCTTCCAATTCTTCCATCAAACGAGTGGCACGGTTGAAACCAACTGACAGACGACGTTGAATCATGGAAGCACTGGCTTTTTGTGTTTCAAGGACCAAAGCCTTAGCTTCTTCAAAGAGAGGATCTCCTTCTGAGCTACCACCATTGGCAGACGAACCTCCACCAAAATCATTCTCAGAAACTTCACCAGGGTCAAAGCTCTCATCATAGTCGGCTGAAGCCTGGTCCTTGATAAAGGTCACAATACGTTCCACGTCATCATCAGAGATGAAGGAACCTTGTAGACGAACAGGGTGGTTCTCATCAATCGGTTTGAAAAGCATATCCCCACGTCCGAGTAGCTTTTCTGCCCCATTTTCATCTAAAATGGTACGACTATCTGTTCCCGAAGACACCGCAAAGGCCACACGAGAAGGCACATTGGCCTTAATCAAACCAGAGATAACATCAACCGACGGACGTTGAGTGGCGAGAATCATGTGAATTCCCGCAGCACGCGCTTTTTGTCCCAGACGAATGATGGCATCTTCCACTTCCTTACTGGCTACCATCATCAAGTCAGCTAGCTCATCAACGATAACCACAATTAAAGGTAGGGGAATCTGTTTTTCTTGGGATTGGGCATTCCAATCTTCAACCTTGGCATTGTAGCCAGCAATGTTACGTACGCCAAACTTACTAAAGAGTTCGTAACGGTTTTCCATCTCATCTACCACTTTTTGAAGAGCCTTGGCAGCCTTACGTGGGTTAGTCACCACAGGGATAAGGAGATGAGGAATATCATTGTAAACAGAGAGCTCAACCATCTTAGGATCGACCATGAGGAACTTAACCTGGTCAGGACGAGCCTTCATAAGAATACTAGAGATGATTCCGTTAACCGCAACCGATTTACCAGAACCTGTTGACCCAGCCACCAACAAGTGAGGCATCCGTCCCAAATCAAAGCTACGAGCCGAGCCATCAACTGCCTTACCGAGAGGAACTTCCAAGAGCTTATTAGGATCCGTCTTGGACTGTTCCCAAAGTTCACGGAAAGAAACCGTCGCAATCTCAGAGTTAGGCACTTCGATCCCAACCAAAGATTTTCCAGGAATAGGGGCCTCAATACGGACATCTTTCGCAGCTAGAGCCAGAGCCAAGTCATCCGCTAGATTTGAAATGCGATTAACACGAACCCCGACAGCAGGCTTGACCTCGTACTTGGTCACTGATGGTCCAATTTCGGCTCGCTCAACCTTGACGTCAATATTGAAACTCTTGAAAGTATCTTCTAAGATTCGAATATTCTTACGAACGATGTTTTTCTCTTTAGATTGACTCTTAGGCTTATCAGGTGCAAAGAGATCTATCTGAGGTAATTTATACTGTAAGAGCTCCTTCGGTGTGAAATCAACCTCGACAGGTGCATCATCTCCCTCAACAACCATAGATGGCGGAAACTCCTCGGTTGGCACATCCTCTGGATAAGGTGCATAATCTTCTTGAAAATCCTCATAATCCTCTGGAGGGAGATTACCATAGTAGTCCTCAGAGGCATAATCACTGATTTCAGGTTCAGGTGCAAAAATCTCAGTTTCTTGCGGTAACTCCTCTGCTGCATCGTCCAAGATTTCACCCGTCTCCTCGTCGACAGTCAAATTGGCCAGACGTTCTTCCTCAGCCCGTTCTTCTGCTTCACGCTCTTTCTGAGCCTGACGTTCCGCCTTCTTCTCCAGACGCTTGGCTGTTCGTTCCAAACGCTTCTCAGCCCCTTTCTGCCAAGCTTCCTTAGCATACTCCATGATATCCAAGACATCCCAAGGGCTAAGAATGAAAGCACCCAAGAGAATGATCAATACCCCAATCATGAAGCTACCAATATTTGAAAAGAGGAAGGAAATCGGTTGGTATAGGAGAGCCCCCAACATACCACCACCCGCAAAACGAGCTACTTGCACACTGACCAGTTCCCCAAAAAGCAAGTCCTTGGTACCAGGGAAAATATCCAGACCACTCATGCGTTCTAGACTAAAGAGATAGGCGTGAAACTCCAACAAGAGACCCGCGAAGACCATCCAAAATCCTGTTACGTAGTTACTATGTTTACGTAACCATTTAAAGCCAAAGAGATAAACATAGATAGCAAAAATTAAAGGGTACGCCATACTCCCCACAAATACTCGAAAGAGATTATAGAGGGTAACCCCAAAGAAACCCAATCGAAAGACTGGGAAAATTAAAACAAAGGCAAAAAAGAAGGTCCATAGCATTCGCTTAATCGCCTTCTGTCTGTCTAATTCTGCTTTTGTAAGCCGCTTCTTACCGTTCTTAGAAGCAGTCCCTTTTTTCGTTTTTTTCGTTGTAGCCATAGGTGTATTATACCACGTTTTTAGACATGAAAAAAGAGAGACAAGTCTCTCCTTAGATTGAAGACAAAGTCTTCTTTTGAGACTTTCCTTCTTTTGACATTATTCTTCAATTAATGATGTTGAGTGAACCGGACGATTCTTACCGTCTGGGTTAATATATTGAATAGCTTGGTTGATAGCAATAGGGGCTTCACCCATACCAACCGCAATCAAATCAATCTTACCCTCATATTCTGCCGCATCACCGATAGCATAAACACCTTCTTGTGAGGTTTCAAACTGCGCATTAACAGTAACGCTAGAGCGTTTGTAATCAACATTCCAGTTACGAAGGTTTTTATTGTTGGTTGAGAAGCCAAAGCTAACAATAAGGGCATCAAGTGGCAATTCCACAACCTCGTCCGACTTAACTTTTTGAACGGTCAAACTTTGGGCAAGACCATTTTCACCCTTAATTTCAAGTGGCACATAAGGCGTCATCACATTAACTGATGATTGATGAAGCAGTTCTACACTATGCTCATGGGCACGAAAGGCATCACGACGGTGAATCAAAGTCACGCTCTCAGCAATCCCATCCAAGTGATTAGCCCAGTCAACAGCTGAATCTCCACCACCAGCAATCACAACCTTCTTGCCGGCAAATTGGTCAAGACTATGCACATTATAGAACAAGTTATTGTCCGCATAATCTTCTTCATTGTCCACACCCAAAGGACGGGGAGCGAAAGCACCATTTCCACAAGCAATGACGATAGCCTTAGACAAGTGTTGACCCTTACTTGTGGCAATTGTGAAGATGCCTTCTTTCTTTTCAAAGGTTTGCACTTCTTCTTTCAAATGAATGCTGACACGATCTTCAAAACGCTTAAGTTGAGTCAAGAGATTTTCTGTCAATTCCGCACCTGTCGTTTGCGGAAAGGCTGGAATATCGTAGATCTTCTTCTCTGGATAGAGAACGGCAGGTTGTCCACCAAGCTCTGACAGACTCTCAATAATATTAACAGTCATACCACGTAGACCGGCGTAAAAGGCAGCCCAAAGTCCTACTGGCCCACCACCGATAATGGTAATATCGTAAATCTTTTCTTCTGACATTTTATTTCCCTTCTGCTTTTATCTCTTCTAAAATCTGACGTTCTTCATCCGTAAAGTCATAGTTTTCCAAGAGGTCTGGTCGACGCTCCCAGGTCTTACGCAAACTCTGTTCCATACGCCAACGTCGAATATTGACGTGGTGCCCTGACAAGAGAACATCTGGCACCTTCATGCCACGAAACTCAGCTGGGCGCGTGTACTGTGGAAATTCCAAAAGCCCTGATGAGAAACTATCATCCTTATGACTAGCTTCCTTACCTAAAACTTCAGGAATCAAGCGGACAGTCGCATCTACAATAGTCATTGCAGCCAACTCTCCCCCAGTTAAGACAAAATCTCCCAAGGAAATCTCATCTGTCACTAAGGTTTTGATGCGCTCATCATAGCCCTCATAGTGACCACAGATAAAGACCAATTCCTCTTCTTGCGCCAATTCTTCTGCATAGGCCTGATCAAAGGTACGACCCGCAGGATCTAAGAGAATAACGCGAGGTTTTGTGACGTCTAACTTGTCAAAGGTATCAAAAATTGGCTGGGCACGTAGCAACATACCTTGACCGCCACCGTAAGGTTCATCATCTACATGACGAGCCTTCTCCGCATTTTCACGAAAATTGTGATAGTTGATTTCTAGAAGGCCCTTATCCTTTGCCTTACCAACAATGGAATGCTCTAAGGGAGCAAACATATCTGGAAATAGGGTCAAGATATCAATCTTCATCATCTAATCCTTCCATGAGCTCAACCTCAACACGTCCAGCTGCAACATCAACATCGAGAACTACAGGTGGGATGTATGGCAAGAGCAAATCTTTCTTACCTTTACGTTTTACTACCCAAACATCATTAGCGCCCGGTTGGAGAATCTCTTTGACCTGACCAATCAAAGTATCACCTTCGTAAACATCAAGGCCAATGATTTCATGGTAGTAAAATTCCCCATCATCAAGGTCTGTTAAATTTTCCTCAGCAATCTTGAGGCTGCAGCCCTTATACTTCTCCACATCATTGATATGGTAAAGCCCCTTAAACTTAACGATATCAAAGTTTTTATGTTTACGGTGACTCGCAATCTCAACATCCATGATGTAGTTGTCTTTGTCATCAAAAAGGGCTAGGACACTCTTCTTCTTAAAACGCTCATCCGCAAAATCTGTTACAGACAAAACACGAAGTTCCCCCTGCAAGCCCTGTGTATTCACAATCTTTCCAACGTTATAGTATGTCATTGAATTTCCTTATTATATGTTTTCTTATTCAAATGAAACCACGACTCGACCAAGGGCTTAGCATCATCTGATAACCATCACAAAACAAACAGTTTACATCAGGTCGAGGTCTTGTCATTTATGATTTTAAAGTGGTATAAAATGTCTGGCCTAGGCCAGTCAACCCCTCTATTTTATCAAAAAGGACACAAAAAAACCAGCTTTCTCTAGCTGGCACTTATAGTCCGTACGGGATTCGAACCCGTGTTACCGCCGTGAAAAGGCGGTGTCTTA
>ERZ772912.154-NODE-154-length-33567-cov-4.727650_pt1 | contig 33567 bp, 28 predicted proteins | sample MGYA00512119_ERZ772912 | MGnify/ENA primary metagenome ERZ772912 (study PRJEB29015, sample SAMEA2738048) | human oral metagenome | biome: human oral; feature: human-associated habitat; material: saliva | place: China | collected 2230 ...
AAATCAAGCCGCCCGCCGCCCTCTGGCGCACCGGGCCACAACGGAGCTACCCATGGCTGTCGAAAGAACCCTGTCCATCATCAAACCCGATGCCGTGGCCAAGAATGTCATCGGCCAGATTCTCGCCCGTTTCGAGTCCGCCGGCCTGAAGATCGTGGCTGCCCGCATGATGCAGCTCTCCAAGGCCGAAGCCGAGGCCTTCTACGCCGTCCACAAGGAGCGCCCCTTCTTCAAGGATCTGGTTGCCTTCATGGTGTCCGGTCCCGTGATGGTTCAGGTTCTGGAAGGCGAGAACGCCATCCTGCGCAACCGTGAGCTGATGGGCGCCACCGATCCGAAGAAAGCCGAGAAAGGCTCGATCCGTGCCGATTTCGCCGACAGCATCGACGCCAACGCCGTGCACGGTTCGGACGCTCCGGAAACGGCTGCCACCGAAATCGCCTTCTTCTTCCCCTCGATGCAGATCTGCTCGCGCTGAGCACATCGCTTCATCCTTGCCGGGGTGATCCGGTCACCCGGTCTCCCGGCGTCGCGCAAGGTGCGGGCGTCCGGGTCTGATGTCAGGAGATACTGCATGCAAGCCCCCCTGGCCCAGCGGGAAACCCGCCCGGAACCCGCTTCCGCCTTCCTGGATCCATCTGCTTCGCCGCAGGGCGGACAGGAGGGCGGCACGCCGGTGCAGCCGGCCGTGACCGTCGCGCCCGGGGAAGGCTCCGCGATGCCAGCAGCGCCCACCTCCGCGGCCAGGGCACCTGCCGGGCCTGTCAATCTGCTCGGGCTCGATCGCCAGGGCTTCCTGGATTTCTGCGGGGGCATGGGCGAAAAGCCCTTCCGCGCCCACCAGCTCATGCGCTGGGTGCACCAGCGTGGCGTGTCCGACTGGTCGGCCATGACCGATCTGGCCCGCAGCTTCCGTGAGCGCCTTCAGGACAAGGCGCTGATCCAGGCGCCGTCGGTGCTGAAGGATCACACCGCCCCCGATGCCACGCGCAAGTGGCTCTTCGACGTGGGGGCCGGCAATGCCGTCGAGGCCGTCTTCATCCCCGAAGCCCGTCGTGGCACGCTCTGCGTGTCCTCGCAGGCCGGGTGTGCCGTCAACTGCAGCTTCTGCTCCACCGGCAAGCAGGGCTTCTCGCGCAACCTCAGCACGGCCGAGATCCTCGGTCAGATCTGGCTGGCCAACCAGCTCTTGCGCCAGCCCGGTGCGCAGCCCCGCTGGAGTGGCGCCGACGACATGGCCCAGCTCGACGAGGACGTCGACGATGCCGGCGCGCTGCGCCCCATCAGCAACATCGTCTTCATGGGCATGGGCGAGCCGCTGCTGAACTACAACGCGCTGCTGCCGGCCCTGCGGGCGTTGCTGGACGACCACGGTTACGGGCTTTCGCGCCGCCGGGTCACGGTTTCCACCTCCGGTGTGGTGCCGCTGATCGACCGTCTGTCGGAAGACTGTCCGGTGGCACTGGCAGTTTCGCTGCATGCCAGCAACGATACGCTGCGCGACCAGCTTGTGCCGCTCAATCGCAAGTATCCTCTGAAGGAATTGCTGGCTGCCTGCCAGCGGTACCTGAAGGTGGCGCCGCGGGATTTCATCACCTTCGAATACGTGATGCTCAAGGACATCAACGATTCGGTGGCGCATGCCCGGGAACTGGCGGCGCTGGTGGCTGATGTACCCTGCAAGTTCAACCTGATTCCGTTCAACCCGTTCCCGAACTCCGGGCTGTCGCGGTCTTCCGACCGGACCATCCGCCAGTTCGGTGATGTGCTGCTGAGGGCAGGCATCGTCACCACGGTGCGACGCACGCGTGGCGACGAGATCGATGCCGCCTGCGGGCAGCTGGCAGGCGAGGTGGTCGACCGCACGCGGCTGCGCGAGCGCACGGTGCAGTTCCACCGGCCTGCAGCACGTCAGGGCGGGCGGTCTGGCGGAAACGGGCAGCCGGCACGGGCCTGAACGCGGTCGTGACTGCGGTTCGGGTCAGGGCAGGCTGTCGGGCCGGCACCTGACGGTCCGGACCGGGCGTCGTGTGCCGGCCGGCTTGAGGGCCTGGACCAGGCGCACAGGGTGCAGCGGCAGGACGCAACGAAATTTTTCTCGGATAGGACCATGAAGCAACAAGCACAATCGATCGGAACCGACAACCTGGCCGGAACGGGCATGGCAGCTGCCCGCACGATGACCACGATGCGCGTTCGACGTGCCCTGGCGGGTCGCAAGGTGGCCCTGGTGCTGGCTCTGGGCCTGGGTCTGGCCGGATGCGTCACCACCGAGACCGTCGACAACAAGGGCGGTGGCCGTCCTGCCGGCGGAACGGCGGCCGAAGGCGTCTCCTCGGTCAGCAGCCAGGTCTCGCCGGCCGAAGAGAAGCGCCGTCGCGCCCGCATCCGCCTGGAGCTGGCCGTCAACCACTACCAGGGCGGCAACATGCCGCTGGCGCTGCAGGAAATCGACCAGGCCATCCGGATCGACCCGGACTACGCAGCCGCTCATGGCATGCGCGGTCTGGTCTATGCGGCCATGAACGATCCCGAGAAGGCCGACGCCAACTTCCGTCAGGGCCTGAAGCTGTCGCCGAAGGATCCCGAGCTGAACAACAACTACGGCTGGTACCTGTGCCAGACGGGCCGTCAGCGTGAATCCATCCGCTACTTCGACGTGGCGGCTGCCGATCACGCCTACACCACGCCCGCCAAGCCGCTGCACAACGCCGGCATCTGCCTGATGCAGATGGGCGACGAGAGCGGCGCCGAAGGCTATCTGCTGCGCGCGTTCAAGGTGGATCCGTCCAACGCCGTGGCCATGTACAACCTGGCCGAGCTGTACCTGAAGCGCGGCACCTACGATCGCGCCAAGTTCTATTCCGACCGCCTGCTGGCCACCTACCAGCCCACGGCCGAGACGCTGTGGCAGGGTATTCGCGTGGCCCGTCTGGGCAACAACACGGCCTATGCCCACCAGCTGATCGATCAGCTGCGCCGGCGCTACCCGCAGTCTCCCGAGGCAACGCGTCTGGGGCAGCAGGGGGGCGACAACGAGCCGCAGACCTACCAGGGCGGGGCACCGTCCAGCAATGGCCCGCATGATCCCGAGAACGGACAGTGACATGTCGGCCGAGCCGAGGATCGACGTGCCGGCGCCCGGACGCGCCGGTCTGCCCCGCGTCACGCTCCCCGCCGATCTGCAGGCCGCCCGCGAGGCGCGCCGCTGGAGCCGGCTGGATGTGGCCCGTCTGACCAAGTTCCAGGTGCGGCAGATTGCGGCCCTGGAAGAAGGCCATTTCGACCAGTTGCCCGGCCGCGCCTTCGTGCGGGCGGCGGTGCGCAACTACGCTTCCGTGCTGGAGATGGATGCTACGCCGCTGCTGGCCACCATTGGCGGCCATGCCGAGCCGGCGCCGCTCACCGTGCGGCTGCGTTATTCCGAGGCGGCGCTGCAGGCCGACATGGGCGCCGAATACGAGCCTGCCAACCGCAGCCGCGCCAGCCGCTGGTTCTGGGGCATGGCCAGCTTGGCGGCCGTGGTGGCCCTGGGTGTCTGGTATGGCAGCACCGACAGCGGGCGATGGCAGCCCCGCCAGTGGCTTGATGGCTTCATGTCGGCCGACAAGCCGGTAGAATCATCGCCTTCTGTGCGTCGCGCCCCCGGCAAGGTCACCGAATCGGTCACTTGGAGCTGGGCGCCCGCAGAGCAGGCACCTGCCGCCGGTGCGGCAGGTTCGGAGTGAAGCTACCCAGACTGGAAGATGACTGCACACGCAGGCGAAGAAAGGCCCTCGACCACCCATCCCGATCCCATGCCGGTAGGCCCCGGACAGCGCCGCCGCACCCGCCAGGTGGTGGTGCGCTGGGATGACAACCAGGTCCTGATCGGCAGCGACGGACCGGTGGTCGTGCAGTCGATGACCAACACCGATACCGCCGAGGCCATTGCCACGGCCATCCAGACCCGTGCGCTGGCCAAGGCCGGCTCCGAGCTGGTCCGCATCACCGTCAACACCCCGGCCGCCGCAGCCGAAGTCCCTGCCATCCGCGAACAGCTCGATCGCATGGGCTGCAAGGTGCCGCTGGTGGGTGACTTCCACTACAACGGCCACAAGCTGCTGCACGACTTCCCCGAGTGTGCCAAGGCACTGTCCAAGTACCGCATCAATCCGGGCAACGTGGGCAGCAGCGCCAAGCGCGACGACAACTACCGCGCCATGGTCGAGACCGCCTGCCGCTACGGCAAGCCGGTGCGCATTGGCGTCAACTGGGGCTCGCTTGACCAGTCCGTGCTGGCGCGCCTGATGGACGCCAACTCGGCCCGCGCCCAGCCCTGGGACGCCCAGGCCGTCATGCGCGAGGCCCTTGTCACCTCTGCCATCGAAAGCGCCCAGGAGGCCGAACGCATCGGCCTTCCCGGCGACGCCATCGTGCTGTCGGCCAAGGTCTCCAACGTGCAGGACGTGGTGGCCGTCTATACCGAACTGGCCCGCCGCTGCGACTACCCGCTGCACGTCGGCCTGACCGAAGCCGGCATGGGCAGCAAGGGCATCGTGGCCTCTTCCGCCGCGCTGTCGCTGCTGCTGCAGCAGGGCATCGGCGACACCATCCGCATCTCGCTCACGCCCGAGCCGGGCGGCGACCGCAGCAAGGAAGTGGTGGTCGCCCAGGAGATCCTGCAGTCGCTGGGCCTGCGCTCGTTCGCCCCCATGGTGGTGGCATGCCCGGGCTGCGGCCGCACCAGCAGCACCTTCTTCCAGGAACTGGCCGACCGCATCCAGCGCTACCTGCGTGAGCAGATGCCGGTCTGGAGCACGCAGTATCCGGGCGTGGAGAACATGAACGTGGCCGTCATGGGCTGCATCGTCAACGGCCCCGGCGAGTCCAAGCACGCCGACATCGGCATCTCGCTGCCCGGCGCCGACGAGTCCCCGGTGGCGCCGGTCTACATCGACGGCGAACGCACCGTGACCCTGAAGGGCGACCACATCGCTGAAGAGTTCCAGGCCATCGTCGAGAACTACGTCGAACGCCGCTACGGCGCCAAGGCATAAGCGCTCGCCGGGGAGTGAGGCGACTTCCGGGTTCCGGAAGCGGGCCTCTGCCCGGATGGGGGCACTGATGCCGGAGGGCATCCCATCACCCATCCTCGGTCCCGCGGACGCCCCCTAGGTGTCCTGCCGGCGTCAGACCTGCTGCGCACCCCATGCCATCAGGGCGGCGCATAGGAAGAACAGGATCCATTGACCCAGCAAATAGTAGTTCTTGCCGCACGCGCCGACTGCCTTGAGCTGCACCAGCCAGGCCACGCCCCATGTGCCCAGATAGGCCGCCATGAAACAGGCGATTTCGCGCCTGGCTTCCAGTATCTGCGTCGCCGCAAGCAGATAGGCGACGATCGCCAGCAGCAGCAGATCCACACTGACCAGCTGGAACGCGCATAGCGCCTGTATCCAGTTCCGTCTCTTCTGTTCGGTCTGCTCCTCCTCGGCAGGAGAGAGACTCTGGGTCTCGCGTGTTCCGACCAACAGATGCGCCAGAAAGGCCACAGTCAGCAGCAGGGCTGCTGCCAGGAAAGGGATATTCATCATGGATTCCTCGTCAGAGATTCTCGACGGTGACCGGGTGTCTTCCAGCGAAGCTGTCCTGCAACAATCGCAGCGCTTCGGGGTGGGGTGCCTCCGCAGGCGCTCTGGAAGCGAAGCCGACAGCATGAGCCGAGGAGGGGCGCCCGGTCACGGGCGCACCACAGCGAAGTCGTCCTCCAGCAATCGCAGCGCTTCGGGGTGGGGTGCCTCCACAGGCGCTCTGGAAGCGAAGCGGACAGCATGAGCCGAGGAAGGCACCCCGCCCCGGAGCGCCCGTCAGCGGAGTCGTCCTGCAAAAAGCACGGTCCCCCACCAAAGCCGTCCTGCAAAACGCACACCCCCGCACCGGAGCCGTTTTCCCCGGCATTCTCCGCTAGAATGTCGAGCTTGCCTTGCATTTCCACACTGACAAGCCGCGCAACCCTTGCGCGCAGGAACCCGCACAACCCCTATGGCAGCTCAAAAACTCGCCGGCGTCAAAGGCATGAACGACCTGCTGCCGCAGACCTCGGCGCGCTGGCAGCGCTTCGAGGAAATCGTCGCCTCCTGGGCGCGCAGCTATGGCTACAGCCAGATCCGCACGCCCATCGTCGAACCCACCCCCCTGTTCGCCCGGGGCCTGGGCACCGTCACCGACATCGTCGAAAAGGAGATGTACTCCTTCCGCGATGCCCTCAACGGTGAGGAACTCACCCTGCGTCCCGAAGGCACCGCCGGCGTGGTGCGTGCCGTCATCGAGCACAACCTGCTCTATGATGGTCCGCGTCGCCTCTGGTACCTGGGGCCCATGTTCCGGCACGAGCGTCCCCAGCGTGGCCGCTATCGCCAGTTCCATCAGGTGGGCGTCGAGGCGCTGGGCTACGGCGGTCCCGAAGTCGATGCCGAAGTCATCGCCATGGGCCAGCGTCTCTGGGATGATCTGGGCATCGAGGGGCTGCAGCTGCAGATCAACTCCATTGGCGATGCGCCCGAGCGCGCCCGCCATCGTCAGGACCTGATCGCCCACTTCGAGAAGCATGCCGAACTGCTGGACGAAGAGGCCAAACGGCGGCTGCATGCCAACCCGCTGCGCATTCTCGACAGCAAGAACCCGGCCATGCAGGAGATCATCGAGCAGGCCCCGCGCCTGATCGACTACCTGGAAGGCCCGTCGCGCGAGCATTTCGAGCAGCTGCGCGGCTACCTGGCGCGGCTGGGCATCGAGGCCACGCTGAACCCGCGTCTCGTGCGCGGCATGGACTACTACAACCGCACCGTCTTCGAGTGGGTCACCGACCGGCTGGGCGCGCAGGCCACGGTCTGCGGCGGTGGCCGTTACGACGCGCTCATCGAGATGCTGGGCGGCAAGCCGGCGCCTGCCTGCGGCTTTGCCATCGGGGTCGAGCGTCTGCTGGATCTGGTCGAGCAGGCCGGTGGCCTGGGCGAGGGCGATGCGCCTGATGTCTACCTCATCAGCAGCGGTGACGGCACGATGGCGGCTGCGCTGCACACGGCCGAGGCACTGCGTGCCCGGGGCATCGAGGTGCTGATGCACGCCGGCGGCGGCAGCTTCAAGTCGCAGTTCAAGCGGGCCGGGGCCAGCGGGGCCCATCTGGCTCTGGTCATCGGCGAAGACGAGCTGAAGGCCGGCGAGGCAACCCTGAAATGGCTGCGCGAGGGCGAAGCCGGGCAGGGCGGCCGGCAGGTGCGCATCCGTCTCGACGACGCGCCCGAGGCCGTGGGTCGTGCCCTGCTGGGCCAGACCGACGAGGACTGAGCGGCGGCCGCGACACGGCACCGCCCACCGAACATCGAACAGAAACAGGAAGATCTCATGGCATACAACCTTCAGGATCAGGAACAGATCGACGAACTGAAGGCGTTCTGGGCCAACAACGGCAACCGCCTGATGTGGCTGGCCGTCATCGCGCTGGCGGTCTTTGCCGGCTGGCGTGCCTGGAACTGGTACCACGACGGCCAGGCCCAGGATGCTGCCCGCGAGTACGCTGGCCTGGTGTCGGCGGCCGACTCCGGCAAGATTGAGCAGGTGCGCGAGCGCTATGACGCCATCCAGAAAGGCTATGGCAGCAGCGTCTATGCCGGCATGGCAGGTCTGCGTGCGGCCGAGGCCTTTGCCAAGGCCAATCAGCCCGATGCCGCCGTGGCTGCGCTGGAAAGCGTCATGAAGAACAGCACCGAGCCGGGCTTCAAGCCGATTGCCGGCGTGCGCCTGGCGGGTCTGCTGCTCGACCAGAAGAAGTACGACGAAGCGACCAAGGCCATCGACTCCGGCAACATCGGCCCCGTCTCGGGCGAGATGGCGGCCGGTGTGGCCGATCGCCGCGGCGACATCCTGGCGGCCCAGGGCAAGGCGTCCGACGCCAAGGCGGCCTGGGAAGAGGCGCTGAAACTGCTGCCCCGGCACAACCAGCTGCGCTCGCTGGTGCAGTACAAGCTCGACGCGGTGACTGACTGATGCGGGGCGCACGCACTTCGTTCCCGTTTCCTTCGTTCCTGTCCGCCCATGCGGACGGGGCTTCCCGGGCTCGCGGCGACATGTCCGCTGAAGGCGTGGCCTCGGCATCGTCCGTGTCCGCCAAGGCGCCTGGGCTGATCCAGCCATCGCGTCGTCGGCTGCTGGGCTCGCTGGCCATGGGCGCGGCGCTGCTGCCGCTGTCGGCCTGCTCGATGTTCGGCGACGATGCGGCCGAGCCACCGCCGTACCCGGTGCCCAGACTGGGCGACGAGAAGGGCATGCGCCTTCTGTGGAAGAACACCGGCGGCAGCGATGCCCTGGTGGGCTTTCAGCCTGCCATCAGCGGCAACAGCCTGTGGGTGGTCGATCAGAAAGGCCGCGTGCGGCGCCTGTCGCGCAAGGACGGTCGGGTCGAGCATGAATTCAAGGCCGGCAAGGCCATTGCCGGCCTGGCTGCCGACGACGAACTGGTCGTGCTGGTCAGCCGTGACGGTACCGTGAAGGCTCTGTCCCCGAAGGGCGAACAGCGCTGGGAAGCACGTCTGGACAGCGAGGTGGCCACGGCGCCCGTGCTGGCCGATTCGGCCGTGCTGGTGCGCACCATCGAGGGGCGGGTGCTGGCGCTGGAGCGCAGTGGCGGTTCCACGCGCTGGAGCTGGAAGGCGCCCACCGCACTGCTGAACCTCTGGCAGAGTTCGCCCATGGTGACGGACGTGGATACCGTCTACGTGGGGTTGCCCAATGCCAAGCTGGTGGCGCTGGATCTGCGCTTCGGCGTGCCCCGCTGGGATGTGGCCATTGCCTCGTCGCTGGGGGCCACCGAGCTGGAGCGCCTCATCGACATCGTGGGTGCGCCGGTGCTGATGGGTACCGACCTGTGTGCCGTGGCCTATCAGGGCCGCGTGGCCTGCGTGCGCACGACCGATGGCGAGCTGGCCTGGAGTCGGGCGCTCAGCTCCTCCGTCGGCATCGCGGCCGACGACCGGGATCTGGTGATCGTCGATGCTTCCGAGGTCATCCAGCTGCTGCGCCCGGGCGGGGGTACCGTCTGGCGGCAGGACAGCTATGTGCGTCGCGGGGTCTCCACCCCGGTCATCGTGCCCGACAAGCGCCTGCTCTTTGGCGACCGCTTCGGCAACCTGTCGCTGCTGTCGATGAACGACGGCCAGACACTTGCACGCATCGAGATCGACGATTCGGCCCTGGCCACGCCGCCGCTGCTGGCGGGTGACGAGGCCTATGTGCAAACCCAGGAAGGAACGATTGCGGCCATCGCGCTGCGCTGACCATGAATCCATCTGTACCGGTTATCGCGCTGGTGGGGCGGCCCAACGTGGGCAAGTCCACCCTGTTCAACCGCCTGACGCGCTCGCGCGACGCCCTGGTGGCCAACATTCCGGGCCTCACCCGTGACCGGCACTATGGCTCGGCTACGCTCGACGGCCAGCGTGTCGTGCTGATCGACACCGGCGGCTTCGAGCCCGTGGCCGCCACCGGCGTGGCCGAACAGATGGCCCGTCAGACCCGTCAGGCCGTCATCGAGGCCGACGTGGTCGTCTTCGTGGTCGATGGCCGTCAGGGCCTGCTGGCCCGTGACGAGGAGATCGCCCAGGAGCTGCGCCGTACAGCCCGCAAGGTCGTGCTGGCTGTCAACAAGTGCGAGGGCATCTCCCGCCCGGTCGCCGCTGCCGAGTTCCATGCGCTGGGGCTGGGCGTGCCCATGCCCATTTCCGCTACCCATGGTGACGGCGTGCACGCGCTGATGGAGGAGTGTCTGGAAGACTGGCGCGCCGAGCGTGAGCGCCTGCTGGCCGAGGCCGCCGAAGCGGATGCCGGCGCGGCTGATGAGACTGAAGGTTTCGCGGTTGGGGCTGCTGACGACGCGGGAGCACACGGCGAGGCCGACCAGGACGGACGCCCAGCAAACGGTAAACGTGCGGGAGAGGCTGCCGAGGGGGCTGCCGGCAAGACCGACGAGCGCAAGCCCGTCCGCGTGGCCGTGGTCGGTCGCCCCAACGGCGGCAAGTCCACGCTGATCAACGCGCTGCTGGGCGAGGAACGCCTCATCGCCTTCAATCAGCCCGGCACCACGCGGGATTCGATCACCGTCGATTTCCGCTATCGCAACCGCGACTATCAACTCGTCGACACGGCCGGCCTTCGCCGCCGGGGCAAGGTGCACGAGACTGTCGAGAAGTTCTCGGTGGTCAAGACGCTGCAGGCCATCGAGGACTGCAACGTGGCGGTGCTGATGATCGATGCGGCCGACGGCATCTCCGAGCAGGACAGCGCCATCGCCGGCTACATCCTGGAGGCGGGCAGGGCGCTGGTCATCGCGCTGAACAAGTGGGATGCCGTGCCGGCCGACGAGCGCCGCAACGTCCTGCAGGAGTGCCAGCGACGCCTGTACTTCCTGGACTGGGCGCCGATGCTCACCATCTCGGCACTGAAGAACCGCGCGCTGGACAAGCTGATGAAGGCCGTGGACGAGGCCCGTGCCGCTGCCACCCGCAAGCTGTCCACGCCCAAGCTCACCCGCATGCTGCATGCGGCCGTGCTGCACCAGCAGCCGCCGCGCAACGGCCCGTTCCGGCCGAAGCTGCGCTATGCGCACCAGGGGGGGCAGAACCCGCCGGTCATCGTCATCCACGGCAGTTCGCTCGACAAGGTGGGCGACAGCTACCGACGCTTCCTGGAAGGCTGGTTCCGCGAGCGTCTGGCGCTGCAGGGCACGCCGCTGCGCATCGAGTTCCGCACGGGCGCCAACCCCTACGCCAACCGGGGCAAGTAAGGCAAGTGAGGAGATAACGGCGAAACTTCTCGCCGTTCATCGGCCCGAACGTGTGCCGTTGTCAACGGTAGGGCTGGAAAAATGCGTAAAGCGCCCATATAGGTTAAAGTGCAATCAGGAGCGCCCGGGCAGCATGGCCCGGGCTGTTCGGACGTGTCGTGGTCTTCGCATGGCCCAGACCAGCCGCATCCCGGACTGCACCCTGAATTTCAGTATCTCTCAGAAGAACCATGAGCAACAAAGGCCAACAATTACAAGATCCCTTCCTGAACCAGTTGCGCAAGGAGCATGTGCCGGTGTCCATCTATCTGGTCAACGGCATCAAGTTGCAGGGCCAGATCGAATCCTTCGACCAGTACGTGGTGTTGCTGCGCAATACCGTCACGCAGATGGTCTACAAGCACGCCATCTCCACTGTCGTGCCCAGCCGCGCCATCGAATTCCAGTCTGAAGGCGGTTCCCACTGAAGCACCAGTACGTCGCCCGCCAGCACGACCCGAACGCGCCCGACCCCAAGCGGGCCGCGCTGCTGGCCGTGGCCACCCAGGGAGAACGCCTGGAGGCTCACGATCTGGATGAACTGGACGCCCTGGCGCGTTCGGCCGGGCTGCAGCCGGTGCTGCGCGAGGTCCTGCGGCGCAATCGCCCCGATCCCGCGCTCTACCTGGGTTCGGGCGCGGCCGAGCGCATCGCCGACCAGCTGCGCACCGAGCGCATCGGCCTGGTCCTCTTCGACCACGCCATCAGCGCCATCCAGCAGCGCAACCTCGAGCGCCTCTGGAAGGTGCAGGTCGCTGACCGCACCGAGCTGATCATCGAGATCTTCTCGCAGCGCGCCCGCAGCACCGAAGGCAAGCTGCAGGTGGAACTTGCGCGCATGCAGCACCAGGCCTCGCGCCTGGTGCGGATGTGGTCCCACCTTGAGCGTCAGCGCGGCGGCATCGGCGTGCGCGGCGGCCCGGGCGAGACCCAGCTTGAGCTGGACCGCCGGATGCTCGACGACAAGATCCGTCGGCTGCGCACGCGCCTGCAGAAAGTCGATCGCCAGCGGCGCACCCGCCGTCGCGCCCGGCAGCGCGGCGAGGCCCTGCGCGTCTCGCTCATCGGCTACACCAACGCCGGCAAGTCCACGCTGTTCAACCGGCTGACAAGGGCCGGAGCACTGGCGGCCGACCAGCTCTTTGCCACGCTGGATCCGCTCACCCGCCGTCTGGGCCTGGGCAATGGTCTGGAAGTGGTGCTCTCCGACACGGTGGGCTTTATCCGCAACCTGCCGCACGGGCTGGTGGCGGCCTTCCGCGCCACGCTGGAGGAAACCGCCGAGGCCGACCTGCTGCTGCATGTCGTCGATGCGGGCTCGCCCGACCGCGAGCGCCAGATCGAGGCCGTCAACCAGGTCATCGCCGAGATCGGGGCAGGCGAAGTCGAGCAGCTGATGATCTACAACAAAATCGATCTGACCGGCAATGCGCCCGAGGTGCGACTCGACCCCTATGGTAGGATCAGCGGCCTGGCGCTGAGCGCCGGCACGGGCGCCGGGGTCGATGCACTGCGTGACCTGTTGCGGGAACGTGCCCAGGCGCGGGCCCAGGCTGTCGACGAGACCGCCTGGTATGGTGACGAGGCCTTTGCCGCCGACGTTTCCGACCCCTCCGATGCATTTGATGATGCTGATCCGTCCGCTGATGAAGACGGGTCGGATCATCCGTCTTCCTGAACGCCGCCCTCCTGCTTCGGGCAACTGCCACCCTTTCAAGGTACAGTCAAACCATGTCTACCCCTGATGATTCGGGCTGGGGCCGAAGTGCCGGATCCGGCCAGGACCAGAACCCGCCTCCTGCTGCATCCCCGACCCCTTCCGGCCGGTCGCCCGAGGCCGGTGGCGCCCGTGGTGCGGATGAGCAGCCCCCGGCGCGTCCGCCTGCCGCGTCGCCTTCGCCGTGGCAGTCCGAGCGTCCGCAGCCGCAGCGCCCGTCCGACGGCCCGCCCGATCTCGACGAATTCTGGCAGGACCTGAGCAGCAAGCTCAACGGCCTGTTGGGGGGCAAGCGTGGCGGCCAGGGCGGCCGCGGCGGCATGCCCGTTGGTGGTGGCCGCAATGCCGCTCCTTCCGGACGCAGCCTGCTTTCGGGTCTGGCCATCGTCGGCGTCGTGGCCGGCCTGGCCTGGCTGGGCAGTGGCTTCTATATCGTGCAGGAAGGCCAGGTGGCCGCCGTGCTGCGCTTTGGCCAGTTCCGCTACCTCACGCACGAGGCCGGCATCCAGTGGAACCTGCCGTATCCCATCGAGACCCACGAGATCGTCGACCGCTCGCGGCTGCGCCAGATCGAGGTGGGCTACCGCAACTCGGTGCGCACCAAGGTGGCCAAGGAGTCGCTCATTCTCACGGGCGACCAGAGCATCGTCGACCTGCAGTACGCCGTGCAGTACCGCATCGACAACCCGGGTGACTTCCTCTTCCAGAACAACCTGTCCTCCGGCTCCGAGGAACTGATCCGCCAGGTGGCCGAATCGGCCATGCGCGAGGTGGTGGGCCAGCGCACCACCGACCAGGTGCTCTACGAGGACAAGGCGCAGGTGGCCGAGGACGCCCAGACGCTCACGCAAGCCATCCTGGATCGCTACAAGCTTGGCATCGGCATTGTCGACTTCACCATCCAGCAGGCCCAGCCGCCCGAGCAGGTGCAGGCCGCGTTCGAGGACGCCAACAAGGCCGACCAGGACCGCCAGCGCCTCATCAACGAAGGCCAGGCCTATGCCAATGACGTGATCCCGCGTGCCAAGGGTACCGCCGACCGGATGGTGCTGGAGGCCCAGGGCTACCGGGCCCGGGTCATCGCCCAGGCCGAGGGTGACGCGCTGCGCTTCGACCAGATCTACACCCAGTACGCCAACGCACCGCAGGTCACGCGCGAGCGGATGTACCTGGAGACCATGCAGCAGATCCTGTCCAACACCTCCAAGGTGTATCTGGATTCGCAGAAGAACGGCAGCCTGCTGTATCTGCCGCTCGATCGCATCCTGGACCGCAATCCTGGCAAGGGGGGCAAGCCGTCGCTGACGGGTGAGCGCGCCGAGCGTGCGGTCGAGCAGGCGCCGGCCAGCGTGCAGACGCCGCAGCCGGCCAATGCCGGAGGCACCGGCATCGCGCAGGACGCCGACAGCCGTGGCGCCTCGCTCAACGCGCTGCGCAGCCGCGAGCGGAGCTACGCCCGATGAGCCCGTCTCCCTCACATCTGGTCCTTTCTGACAACGCCCATTTCGCCAACGCCATCGACGGGAGCCTCCGATGAATCGTGTGCTCGCGCTGATCATCACGCTGGGCGTGCTGATCGTCCTTGCCTTTTCCTGCCTGTTCGTCGTCGACCAGCGCCAGTACGCCGTGGTGTTCGCCCTCGGCGAGATCAAGCGCGTCATCAACGAGCCCGGCCTGTACATGAAGCTGCCGTCGCCGCTGCAGGACGTGCGCTACTTCGACAAGCGCACGCTCACCTATGACAGTGACGAGATCGACCGCTTCATCACGGCCGAGAAGATCAACATCCAGGTCGACTCCTTCGTGAAGTGGCGCATTGCCGATCCGCGCCAGTTCTTCGTGTCGGTCGGCCACAGTCCGTTGGCGGCTGACGACCGCATCGGCCGGCAGCTGCGCTCGGCGCTCAACAACGAGATTGCCCGGCTCTCCGTGGCCGACGTGATCTCCTCGGCGCGCGAGACCCTGGTCAAGCAGGTCATGAAGGTGATGTCGGTCGAGCTGGAGAAGATCGGTGTCACCATCGTCGACGTGCGCCTCAAGCGCGTGGACTTCGCGCCCGAGGTGGCCGAACGGGTCTATGAGCGGATGCGTTCCGAGCGTACCCGGGTGGCCAACGAGCGTCGTGCCAAGGGCGCTGCCGAAGGCGAGCGCATCCGCGCCGATGCCGACCGCCAGCGCGAGGTGCTGATCGCCAAGGCCTATCGTGACGCCCAGAACGAGCGGGGTGCCGGGGACGCCGAGGCCAGCCGCCTCTACGCCAAGGCCTTTGGTCGCAACCCCGAGTTCGCCAGCTTCTATCGCAGCCTGGAAGCCTACCGCGCCTCGTTTGCCGACCGTTCCGACATGCTGGTTCTGGATCCGCAGTCCGACTTCTTCCGCTACTTCCAGGGGGCAGAGCCGGCGCCGGCCACCTCGGGCCGTCAGCCCACGCCGCCCTTCAAGGCAGCCCCCGCAGCCCCGGCTGCGGCGGGCAGCGCGCACTGAGTCCGAAAGAAAATGCGCCGGACCGGTGTCCGGACGAAAAATGCCGTTAAAATCAGACACAGGAACGTAAGTTCTCTGCCACGCCCGTCCTTCGGGACGGCGTGACGGAAAGTTCCTTCCCATCTGTCCTGCCTTCGTCGGCCAGGACGGCGCAACCCGCCAGGCCCCAGGGCAGGGCGGATGCGTCTCCTGCCACGAGGGCGGTGTTTTTTTGGATTCACGGTCTCGCATTCACTGTCCCCATGGATGATCCCGCCGTCTCGCCGTGGTTGCTCGCCCTGGGGCTCGTGCTGCTCCTGGAGGGGCTGATGCCCCTGTTGCTGCCGGGCGGCTGGCGCAACGCGGTGCAGCAGATGGCTGCCCTGCGTGACGGACAGCTGCGTTTCGTGGGTCTCATGCTGGTACTTGCCGGCCTGCTTTTCGTTTCCCTGGCATGAAGAACCGCTGGCTACTTCCCGAAGGCATCTCGGACCTGCTGCCCGACGCGGCGCAGGACCTCGAAGGTCTGCGCCGTGCGCTGCTTGACACCTATCGTCGCCACGGCTTCGAGCTGGTACAGCCCCCGCTCGTCGAATATCTGGACTCGCTGCTCATCGGAAGCGGCGGCGACCTCGACCTGAAGACCTTCAAGCTGGTGGACCAGCTCTCCGGGCAGAGCCTGGGGGTCCGGGCCGACATCACGCCCCAGGTCTCACGCATCGACGCGCATCTGCTGCAGCAGCGTGACATCAACCGGCTCTGCTACGCCGCCTCGGTGCTGCGCACCCGTCCCAGCGGCCAGGAAGGCTCGCGCGAGCCCATCCAGATCGGTGCCGAGGTCTACGGCCATGCCGGCATCGAGGCCGACATCGAGGTCATCGACCTGCTGCTGCAGTCGCTGGCACTGGCCGAACTGGGACCGGTGCGCCTGGACATCAACCATCTGGGGCTGGCCAGCCTGCTGCTGGCCGAGCTGGAAGGGGTCGACGAGGAGGCCGTGCTGCAGCTGCTGCAGGCCCGCGACCTGCCCAGCCTGCGCGAGCTGCTTGCCCCGTGGTCGCAACAGCCCGCTGCGGCCGCGCTGCTGACCCTGCCCGAGTGCTTCGGCCCGGCCGAATCGGCCATGGCCCGTGCGCGCACCGTGCTGGCCTCGTGGCCGCAGGCCACCCCCCATCTCGACGCACTGGATGCCGTCCTGGGCTCGCTGCGGCTGGCCCGCCATGCCGGGCACGTGTCGCTGGCCATCGATCTGGCCGACGTGCAGGGCTTTCGTTACCACACCGGGCTGGGCTTTGCAGCCTACGTCGAAGGTCATGCCCGGGCCGTGGGCCGCGGCGGACGCTATGACGGCATCGGCGCCGCCTTCGGGCGCGGCCGCCCGGCCACCGGCTTTTCGCTCGACCTGCGTGAGCTCGTCGAGCTGCGACGCGACCGGCACACGCCGCCGGCCATCATCGTCGCTCCCTGGTCCGACGACCCGGCGTTGCTGGCGTTCATCGACACGCTGCGCGCCCAGGGCGAGACCGTATTGCAATTGTTGCCCGGCCAGGATGCCCAGCGCCTGGCCGGCGTTTCCGCCGATCGGACGATCGGCTTCATCCACGGCCAATGGCGGCTTGCAGGGAAGGAATCATGAGCAGGAATCTGGTGGTGGTCGGCACCCAGTGGGGTGACGAAGGCAAAGGCAAGGTCGTCGACTTGCTGACCGACGAAGTCAAGGGAGTCGTGCGCTTCCAGGGCGGTCACAACGCGGGCCACACGCTGGTCATCGAAGGGCGCAAGCAGGTGCTGCGCCTCATTCCCTCGGGCATCCTGCGTGATGACGTGACCTGCTACATCGGCAATGGCGTCGTGCTCTCGCCGCAGGCGCTGCTGTCCGAGATCGCCGAGCTGGAGGCCGCCGGTGTCGACGTGCGCAACCGTCTGCGCATCAGCTACGCCTGCTCGCTCATCCTGCCTTACCACATCGCGCTGGACCAGGCGCGTGAGCAGGCCCGGGGTGACGCCCGCATCGGCACCACCGGCCGTGGCATCGGCCCTGCCTACGAGGACAAGGTGGCACGCCGCGGCCTGCGGCTGGAAGACCTGTACGTGCCCGACCAGCTGGCCGAGCGCGTGCGCGAGGCCGCCGAGCTGCACAACTTCCTGCTCGAGAACTACTACCACGCTCCGCGCATCGACGTGGCGAAGATGCTGGACGAGCTGCAGGCCCAGGCCGAGCAGATCCGCCCGATGGTTCACGACGTGGCCGGCCTGCTGGCCGATGCGCTGGCACGGGGCGAGTCGCTGATGTTCGAAGGCGCCCAGGGCGCGCTGCTCGACATCGATCACGGCACCTATCCGTTCGTCACCAGCAGCAACTGCGTGGCGGGTGCAGCGGCAGCCGGCTCCGGCATCGGCCCGGGCAACCTGCACTTCGTGCTGGGCATCGCCAAGGCCTACACCACCCGCGTGGGCAGCGGTCCGTTCCCCACCGAGCTGCATGACGACATCGGCAAGCGCCTGGCCGAGCGTGGCCACGAGTTCGGCTCCGTCACGGGGCGCCCGCGTCGCTGCGGCTGGTTCGATGCCGTGGCCATGCGCCGCTCCATCGAGCTCAACGGCGTCACCGCGCTGTGCCTGACCAAGCTGGACGTGCTGGACGGTCTGGACACCGTGCGCATCTGCACGCACTACGACATGACCACGCCCAAGGGCAACATCAAGCGCCTGGAGCGCCTGCCCACCGGTGCCGGTGCCGTCGCCCGCTGCCAGGCGGTCTACGAGGAAATGCCCGGCTGGAAGGAAAACACCCGGGGTGCACGCCGCTGGGAAGACCTGCCGGAGAACGCACGTCGCTACGTCGAGCGTCTGGCCGAGCTGTCGGGTGCCCCCATTGACATCATCTCCACCGGTCCCGACCGTGAAGAGACCATCGTGTTGCGGCACCCTGGCAGGAAGGAAGGCTGAATCATGCAGCATCTGTACGTTGACTGGGCCGAATACCATCGCCTCATCGAGCGCCTGGCGCTCTCCATCCATCGCTCCGGCTGGCAGTTCGACTCGGTCATCGCGCTGGCGCGCGGCGGCCTTCGGGTGGGCGACCTGCTGTCGCGCATCTTCGACAAGCCGCTGGGCGTGCTCACCACCAGCTCCTATCGCCATACCGGCAATGTCGTGCAACAGGGCGAGCTGAAGATCGGCTCCACCATCAGCGCGGCCGAGGACGTCACGCGCGGCCGTGTGCTGCTGGCCGACGATCTGGTCGATACCGGTGTCACGCTGGAAAAGCTGCTGCCGGTGATGCGCAGCCGCCATCCCGAGATCACCGAGCTGCGCACCGCAGTGCTGTGGAAGAAGGCCGTCTCTGTCTACACGCCCGACTACTGCGTTTGCAACCTTGATGACAGCCCCTGGATCCACCAGCCCTTCGAGCTGTACGAGGGCTGCGACATCGAGGCACTGGAGCACGGCTCGCCCACGCAGGCTGCCTACGCAGTGGCCGAGCGGCGCTAGGCGCCCGCGAAGGCACGACCCGGGGGTATCTTCCAGTGCCCGGGTCGTTGGTTGGGGCGGGACGGGCGCCCGTCCCGGATCACGGGCTCCATGCCGTGTGAGCAGTCCCGGCTCCGCACGATCTCCAGAAACAGGCTGACAGTGGCTTGACCCGCTTCACTCCCGGTCGCCCCGCCTGAAGAGGCCCGCTCAATGCAGGCGCTGCCACGCGGAAAATTTTTTCCGGACCCCGTAGAATAGCCCGGTTGGTGCTCGCAGGGCGCTTCCTCGCCTTGCAGTTCAACGGGAAGCAGGAGGGCGTTCGCCGTCTGCATGCGTGCATGCAGCCACGGTGGATCGTGGCAAGCAGTCTTGTCCGCCTGACCTGCGCTGCCCCCGCAACGGTCGTGCGGTCGGGCAGGGAAGGCCCATGTCCCGCCACCCATGCAGGTCGGCCCGGACGTGTGGACAGCGGCCCGGGCGTTGTCGGGCATGCCTGCGGCGCCTTTCCCTGTCCAGCCTGATGATCCATGCAGCCACTGGTTCCGGTCATGCGGCGTCGTGTCCTTCAATGGGCGCGTCCGTCTCATCCGGCCCGGGAAGGCGATCATCGGGCCCAGCCGTCAGCCCGGATACCGGCCAACACCCCGGATGTCAGGCACTCCCAAGCGCCTGGCGTCTGGTCCGTGCCGCCTGCGGCATGGGCACTTCGTTGCATGCCATCGGGCGGGGATGCCCGTGGCCTGTGTTCTTTCCTGACACCTTGTCCGCCGTGCTTCCCCGCCTGCGGATCGGATCCTACGGATGTCACTGGCTGTTTCCCATTCCGGTTCTGCCGGCAGCAAGCTGCCCGCCCGTCTTGCGCCGGCGGTGCTGGTCAGCGCGCCGGCCTCCGGCCACGGCAAGACCACGGTTGTGGCTGCTCTGGCACGGCGCCTGTCCCGTGCCGGGCTGGACGTGCGCGTCTTCAAGACCGGGCCGGATTTCCTGGATCCCGCCTGGCATGAACTGGCCAGTGGCCACACCGTCCACAACCTGGATCTGTGGATGACCGGTGAGGACGACATTCGCAGGCGCCTGTACGACGCGGCGGGACAGGCGGACCTCATCCTCGTGGAAGGGGTGATGGGACTCTACGACGGCGAGCCCAGTGCTGCCGAGATGGCACACCGCCTGGGGCTGCCCGTGCTGGCCGTCATCGATGCCTCGTCCATGACCGGCACCTTCGGTGCCCTGGCCCATGGCCTGCGGACCTGGCTGCCCGGCCTGCGCTGGGCAGGTGCCCTGGCCAACCGCGTGGCCAGCCCCCGCCATGCCGAGCTGCTGGCCAGCGCCTGCCAGCGTCCCGGTGCTGACCAGCGGACGATGGACGCCCATTCAGGGAACGATTCGAAGCCGGCGAGCATCGCCCACCGACAGCCTGACTCGCCGTCGTCCGACACGGCCGCTGGGGAGGGGGGCGGCAGCACCGGCGAGGGCACCCGTTCCGACTTCCTGGGCAGCGTGTTCCGCAACGCGGCCTTCGCCATGCCAGCGCGCCATCTGGGCCTGATTCCCGCCAACGAGCTGGCCGATGCACGACAGAAGCTGGATGCCGCAGCCGATGCGCTGGAAGGCACCGTGCTGGGCAGCCTGGACCGGGAAACCCTGCAGCGCTGGAACACGTGCTTTCTGCCGCCCGAAGGCCCTGGACACATCGCACCGGCCTCGCAGCCGCTGGCGGGTCGTACCATCGCTATCGCTCGCGATGCTGCCTTCGCCTTCATCTACCCGTCCAACCTGGAGGTTCTGCAGGCCCTGGGAGCAACGCTGACCTTCTTCTCGCCGCTGGCCGACGATCCGTTGCCGGCCTGCGATGCTGTCTGGCTGCCCGGGGGCTATCCGGAACTGCATGCCGAGCAGCTCTCGGCCTGCCGACGCCTGCCCGAGACGTTGCGCGCGCATATCGAGGCTGATCGTCCCGTCTGGGCTGAGTGCGGCGGCATGCTGCCGCTCTTCGAGCAGATGCGCCACGACGAGCGCGACTGGCCGATGTGGGGCATCCTGCCGGGCAGCATCGAGTTCGGCAAGCGTGCGGCCGGCCTGGGCATGCAACAGCTGGCCTGGCCGCCCGTGTCGGCGGACGCAGACCTGAATGCGCTGGCGGCGGATGGCTCCCATGATGCCCCGACCCCGAGCCATGCGCTCGACGCCTCGGCTTCAGACAATTCTGCTTCTGCGCCGACAGCCGATGAGACCATCGGCCCGCTCCGGGGCCATACCTTCCATTATTCGCGCTGTACCACCCCGCTGCCGGAAGTCGCGCACAGCAGCCGCCCCGTGTCATCCGGTGCCAACCCGCACACCGAGGCGGTCTATCGGTACCGACAGGTGCGGGCCAGCTATTTCCATGCCTGGTTCGCCAGTGCTCCAACCCGTGCCGCAGCCCTTTTCCTGCCGAAGAAATCGACATGTTGAGCCTCAGGTATTCCGGTGAATCCGACAAGGACGGATCCGGGAAGAAGACATCCTCCTCCGGTCCTTCATCGAGCTTGCCCTTCGTCTCGCCTGTCGGGCATGAGCTGATCCTGGGCGGGCAGCGCAGCGGGAAGTCGCGGCGGGCCGAGCAGCTGGCCGAGCAGTGGCTGAAGGGGGCTGCGGGGCGCAAGGCGGCCTTCGTGGCCACCGCCCAGGCCCGTGACGACGAGATGCGGCATCGCATCGAACGTCACCAGGAACAGCGCCGTGCCCGCCTGCCGGGCATGCGCACGATCGAGGAACCGCTGGCACTGGACCGGGTCATCCGCCGCTACAGCCGCCCCGAGCGTCTGCTGGTCATCGATTGCCTGACCTTGTGGCTGGCCAACCAGCTGGCCCGTCACGAGGATGTCGTGCCCCGGAAGGGACAGGGAGTAGCCGAGAACTTCTGCCAGAGCGAGGCCATGACCTCGCTGCTCACCGCCATCGAGCAGAGCCGCGGGCCGCTGGTCTTCGTCAGCAACGAGATCGGCCTGGGTGTGGTGCCGGTGGGCGCCGGCGTGCGGGCCTACGTGGACGCGCTGGGCTGGCTGAACCAGCAGGTGGCGGCCCGCTGCCAGCGCGCCTGCCTCATGGTGGCTGGCCAGCCGTTGTGGCTCAAGCGCGAGACGCAGCCGGCCGTCCCGCAGACGTCCTTCCCGACGGAGCGGCCCTACGAGGCCATCCCGACGCTCGTCGAGACCTTGCTGGGCACCTCCTCGGCCGCCTCTCACCCGGTACTGCCGTCCGTGGCGGCAGCCCTGTCCGGATTGTCCGATTCGATGATCGGCACGGGCGGGCATCCCCCTGCCGCATTCGGGAATGATCCCGCGGCGGGGCAGGGCCGTCGGCCCGACGAGGAAGGCACGGACGGGACCGGACCCGGCACCGTGTGGTTCGTGGGGGCAGGCCCCGGCGATCCGGACCTGCTCACCGTCAAGGGGCGCGACCTGATCGCACAGGCGGGCGCCATCCTCTTTGCCGGCTCGCTGGTCAGCGAGGCCGCCACGCGCTGGGCACCGCCGGGCTGCGAGATTGCCGACAGCAAGGGCATGACGCTGGAGGAGATCTGTCACTGGCTGGCCAGCCGGGCGCTGCGGCATCGGACCGTCATCCGGCTGCAGACCGGCGACCCGTCGCTCTATGGCGCCCTCATCGAGATGGTGCAGCCGCTGGACGATGCCGGGGTGCCGGTGAAAGTGGTGCCCGGGGTGAGTTCAGCCTTCGCCGCCGCCGCCGCGGGCGTGGAGAGCCTCACGCTGCCCGAGGTCACGCAGACCGTCATCCTCACGCGCGTGGCGGGGCGCACCCCGATGCCCGAGGGCGAGGATCTGGTCTCGCTGGCCCGGCATCGCAGCACGCTGTGCATCTTCCTGTCCATCACGCTGCTGTCCAGCATCCAGCGCGACCTGCGCGCCGCGGGCTGGCCCGAGGACGCGCCCATCCTGGTGGTGCACAAGGCCAGCTGGCCCGGCGAGGAGAAGATCGTGCGCACCACGCTGGCCGACGTGAAGGAGGCCTGCCGGCAGGCCAAGATCGTCAGCCAGGCCATGATCATCGCCAGTCCCACCATCGGCGCGCGTCAGTGGAGCACTCTGACCAAGTCACGGCTGTACGATGCCAGCTTCACCCACCGCTTCCGTCGCGCCAGCGAGGAACGTCTTGTGGACATGGCGGTGGGTAAGCTGAATCCGCGCTCCGAGATCCGGGTGCCGGAAGGCCAGACAAAAACAACTCTTTCCGACGAGGCTTCGGATGACAACCTCCAATGACACCATCCTGCTGGTCGGCCACGGCTCACGCGAGGCCTCCGGCAATGCCGAGATCCTGCTGTTTGCGGAACGCTGGCGTGCCCGTCACCCTGACTGGCGCATCGAGGTCGGCTTCATCGAGTTTGCCGATCCGTTGCTCGATCCGGCCCTGAACCATGCGGCACGCAACAGCGAGCGTGTGCTGGTGCTGCCGCTCATCCTCAACGCTGCCGGCCATGTTCGTCAGGACATCCCGAGTGCCATCCAGCGCGCCCGGAAGCGTCATCCCGATGTCCAGTTCCTCTATGCCCCGCACCTGGCCGTCAGCGATCCGCTGCTGCGGATCCTGAAGCGCTTCCTGCGTCAGGCCATGCTGCAGCTGGACGTGCCCGATCCCCGTACCACCGGTGTCATCCTGCTGGGGCGCGGTTCCAGCGACCGGCTGGCCAATGGGGACGTGGCACGCATGGCCCGCTGGCTGTGGGAGATCGGCGATCACGAGCGCGTGGACCTGGCCTTTACTGGCGTGACCTTCCCGCGTCTGGAGAAAGTGGTGCGCGATCAGGTGGCGCTGGGCATGATGCAGATCGTCGTCATGCCGTACTACCTGTTCACCGGCACGCTCATCAAGCGCATCGGGCGTCAGATGGAAAATCTGGCGGCCCAGTATCCGCAGGTCCGCTTTGCCCACACCAGCTATTTCGGCTTCGAGCCCGAGATCGCCCGCATGCTGGACGAGCGCGTCCATGCCCTGAAGCAAGGAGTGGGCGCCATCGATCTGGATCGGCTGATGCGCCCCGATCCGTTCCGCGAAAGCGAGGGGTACCACCACCATCATCACCACGGCCATGATCATCATGGTCATGGTCATGGCCATGGGCACGGGCACGACCATGAGGCGCACGATCATGGGGATGATCATTCCCATGACGCCCATCCGGATCACGCGCATGACCATCCGCACGTCCACGATCACGACCACGGTCATGATCATGACCACGAACATGGGCACAGCCATAGTCATGACGCCGAGCCTGGACACGATCACGACCATGCGCACGATCCTGACCATGAGCAGCATCATGGCCACAGTCACAGCCATGAAGCCCCGCATGGACATGATCATGACCACACGCACGATCATGACCATGACCACGACCATGGGCAGGGACAGCCTCATGGAGAACGTCCGGCATTCGGGGAGAACCCGGCTCGCCACGAAGGGCAGGGCGCTGGCATGAACCCGGGCGCCCGTCATGCCACGGAAGTGCGTGATTCCGCGCTTCATCATGATCATGCCCGTGTTGAACCCGTCCCTCAGGGCAACGATCATCAGGTCATGAATGACCCGAATCAGGGTCGTTCAATTCCGGAAGTTGCCCGTGCCGTTCCGCAGGGCAAGCCGCTGGGGCCGCAGTCGGCCTTCCCGAAAGGAAAGGCGATTCAACCCGGCCTGCCCGGGCGTCCCTTCTTCCCCCGTTCACGCTTTGGCCGCTGAGGCCTGGCGGATTTGCCGCCGTCAGCGCGCCATCCTTTTATTTTCGACATTCCCGATCGCCAGAACCCATGAGCACCGTCAACACCGTCACCGAGCAGCTGACCCGCGCCGGGCAGGTCATCGAGCATGACAGCTTCGCCATCATCGACCGCGAAGCCGGTCCGCACTTCTACACATCCGAACAATGGCCGATCGTGCGGCGCATGATCCACGCCAACGCCGACTTCGATTTCAACGGCCTCACGCGCTTCCATCCGGATGCGGTGCGTGCCGGCCGCGAGCTGCTGCTGAATGCGCGCGCCCAGGGCGGCGCCCATATCGTGGCGGACGTGGAGATGATCTGCGTGGGGCTTTCCGCACCGCGACTGGCGCATTTCGGCGTTCAGACCCACCAGTTCATTTCCGACGAGGATGTCATCGAGCAGGCCAAGGCCGAGGACAGCACCCGTGCCGTGCAGGCCATGCGCAAGGCGCAGCGCCTGGGCCTCATCGACGGCCAGATCGTTGCCATCGGCAATGCACCCACCGCGCTCATCGAGCTGGTGCGAATGATCCGCGAGGAGGGTGCCCGCCCGGCGCTGGTCATCGGCATGCCGGTGGGCTTCGTCTCGGCCGCCGAGAGCAAGGCCTTGCTGATGGAGGTGAAGGAAGTGCCCTGGATCGCCATTCAGGGACGCAAGGGGGGCTCCACCCTGGTGGTGGCAGCGCTGCACGCACTGCTGGCGCTGGCCGAGGCCGAGCAGAAGAAGGCCGGATCGCAGGATCCGCAGAACGCCCCGGCATGAACCCGTCGCAGCACCCTCCGGTGGGCGAGGCAGCCGCAGCACCGAGTGGGGACGCCGCCCCTGCTCCGGCAGCTTCCGGTCCTTCCCGTCGCGCCGGACGCCGTGACAAGCCCGAGCGCGGCACCCGAACGGGCTTTTCGACCGGCGCCTGCTCTGCTGCGGCGGCTCGCGCCTGCGCACTGGGCCTTGTCCACGGGCAGGTGCCGGATTCGGTGGAGAGCCTGCTGGCCAACGGCCAGCGCGTGTCGTTTGCCATCCATGACGGGCGCATCGAGGGAGAGGGCCTGGCTCGTGTTGCGCATGGCTACGTGCAGAAATTTGCCGGTGATGATCCGGACTGCACCGACGGCGCCCATCTGACGGTGGATCTGCGCATCCTGCCCGGCCAGGCCGGCCAGGTGCAGTTTCGTGCGGGCCCGGGTGTGGGCACTGTCACACTGCCCGGACTGGGTCTGGACATTGGTGGCCCGGCCATCAATCCGGTGCCGCGCGCCAACATCACGCAGAACCTGCAGGAAGTGGCGGGCCCGCTGCTGGCCGAGCACGGCCTGGAAGTCACCATCAGCGTGCCCGGCGGCGAGGACATGGCCAGGAAGACCACCAACGCGCGGCTGGGCATCCTGGGCGGCATCAGCATCCTGGGGACCAGCGGCATCGTGCGGCCATATTCCACCAGCGCCTGGCGCGCCAGTGTGGTGCAGGGCATCCAGGTGGCAGCCATCACCGGCAACGACATCGTGGTGCTCACCACCGGCGGGCGCAGCGAGGCCTTTGCCATGCGCGAGGTGCGTCGTGACCGCCCCGAGCTGCCCAATGCCTGCTTCGTTCAGATGGGCGATTTCCTGCGCTATGCGCTGGACGAAGCCGTGGCGCAGGGCATCCGGCTGGTGGTCTTCGGGCTGATGGTCGGCAAGCTCACCAAGATCGCCCAGGGCGAGACCATCACCCATGCCAACCGCAACGTCGTCGACACGACGCTGGTGGCCGACATCGCCCGTCGCATCGGTGCCAGCGACGCTGACTGTCAGGCCATTGCCGAAGCCAAGACAGCACGATTCGGTGCCGAACTGATGGTGGAGCGGGGGTTGGGCGACGCCTTTCACCGTGCGCTGGCCGAAGCGGCCATTGCCACGCTGCAGGATCCCGAGCGCTATGGCCGTGCCTTCCAGATCCGCATCATGGTCTGCGACGGTGAGGGCAACATGCTGGCTGATGTCTGGTCCGCGCCCGCCGATGATCGCCCCCGACCGGCCACGGCCGGGCGCACCGGCATCTCGCACACGCATTCCGCCGATTTCGATACCGACGAGGACTTTCCGCCGGAACCCCGTCATACAAGCTGAATCATGACTGACCCCAATCCCTGCCGCATCATCGGCGTGCTCGACGATGGCGTTGCCAGCCTCACGCCTACCGCACTGGCCTACATCCGACAGGCCGATGTGATCATCGGCGCCGAGCGCACGCTGGCGCTGTTTGACGGGCAGTTCAAGCCCGGTGCCCGCACCTTCGATCTCACTGGTCAGCTCAAGGCCGTGCCCGGCTGGGTGGAAGCTGCCCGCGAAGCGGGGCAGAGCTGCGTGGTGCTGGCCACGGGCGATCCGCTGTGCTTCGGCATTGCGCCGTACCTGGCGGCACGGCTGTGCACGCAGGCGCTGGAGATCCTGCCCAATGTCTCCACGCTGCAGCTGGCCTGCGCGCGGCTGGGCATGGCCTGGCAGGACGTGCCTTTCCTGTCCATTCACGCCAAGGATGCGGGCCCCTGGGCGCGGGGAGCCGGGCCCGAACACGGCCTGTACCGGCTGGCTCAGGCCGTGCATGCGCATGACCGTCTGCTGGTGCTCACGAGCCCCGACAACACGCCGGCGCGCATTGCCGAGCTGCTGCGCATCGAGGGACTGGCGGATGCCGTGCAGATGGCGGTGGCCGAGAACCTGCTGCAGCCGGACGAGCATGTCCATGCGCAGCTGTCGGTGGATGAGACGGCTGGCATGACGTTTGCTCCGCTCAACGTGGTGGCGCTGTGGCGCATCCAGCCGCGCGACAACCCGGTGCTGATGGGTCGTGAGGACGAAAGCTACTTCCAGCGCCGTCCCAAGGGCGATGGTACGGGTGGGCTGATCACCAAGCAGGAAGTGCGCGCCGTGTCGCTGGCGCGGCTGCAGCTGCGTGCCGACAGCACAGTCTGGGACATTGGCGCTGGCAGCGGTTCGGTGGGACTGGAAGCCGCACGGCTCTGTCATCGAGGTCATGTCTGGGCCATCGAGAAGAACGCGCACGACATCGAGATCATCCGTCAGAATCACGATGCCTTCCGGGTGGCCAACTACACGCTGGTGCATGACAAGGCCCCGGCTGCAATGGAAGCGTGGCCCGATCCGGATGCCGTGTTCATTGGCGGCAGCGGTGGTGAGCTGGCCGAGCTTATCCGGCTCGTACTGTCCCGTCTCAAGCCCGGCGGCCATCTGGTGATGAACTTCGTGACGCTGGAGAACCTGGCCACGGCACTGGAGACGCTCAAGGACGTGCAGGCTCAGAGCGTTGGAGCGAAGCAGCCCGCGGAGGCTGGCGCCGAGAAGGGTGCACACGGTGCTCATGATTCGGTATCGAATGATTTGGAGAGCGCGGCTGCATCCCGATCCGGCAAGACGCTGCACTGGGATGTGCTGCAGCTGCAGGCCTCGCGCAGCCGTCCCATTCTTTCGATGAACCGGCTGGCCGCCGAGAACCCCGTCTGGCTGGTCTCGACCTGCTGGCGCGATGTGACGGCCGATGCGACATGACGGTGGAGGCGGCCGGCTGAAGCAATCGGATGCCGCTGACAGAAGCATGCCGAGGCGGCCATCCGGACACGCTTGCCCGACCCTTTCCGGTGACGATGTCTGCCATCGTCACCGTCCATGAATTGATGACAGGATCCTTGCACCATGCATGACACTCTTGGCCGCCTGATTGGCGTTTCCCTCGGCCCCGGTGATCCGATGATGATCACCCGTGCCGCCTGGGCCGAACTGCAGCGGCGCGACACCCGCTGGGTCTATCCGGTGCGAAGTGGCAACAGCGAAAGCCACGCCTTCGGCATCGTCCGGCGTGCCGGCATCGAGCCCGTGGCTGACCATCAGCCGCTCGTCTTTCCCATGACCTACGATGCCGAGAAGCTGGGCAAGGCGTGGCTGAAGACGGCGCAGACCGTGCTGCCGTGGCTGCAAGCCGGGCAGGACGTGCTCTTTCTGGTGGAGGGTGACGCCAGCACCTATGCCACCTTCGGCCACCTGGCCCGCACGGTGAAGAGCCTGGACGAGCGCATCTCGACACCTGTCATCGCGGGCATCAATGCCTTCACGGCGGCCGGGGCGATGGTGGGTCAGCCGCTGGCTGAACAGGACGACACCATGGCGGTGGTGCCGGCCGCCTATGGCGTGAGCATGCTGCCGCGGCTGCTGCATGATTTCGACACGCTGGTGCTGATGAAAGTGAAGCCCGTGCTGGACGAGCTGATCGACTGGCTGATGAAGCACGGCCTGCTGGGTGAGGCTCATTTTGTCGAGAAGGTGGGTGCCGAGGACGAGCGCAGCGTGAGCGGTGATGCGCTGCTGGCCCTGCGCGGCCAGAAGGTCAGCTACCTGTCACTGGTCATCGTCCGCCATCCGCACCGGGTTCGTGGCGAACGCATCCGCGGCTGCCTGAAAAAGCCCACGGTCGAGGGACAAGGTGCTTCATCGACAGGAGCGGCTGCATCGACGTCGGCGGTTGCGCCCGTGCCTGCGGTGACGGATCCTGCGGCATCACGAACGGGCGAGACGGACGCGGGGCAGGGTGCTGGTGTTGCCAGCAGTGCATCGCCCCTGTCGGGCGCACGCACCGCGGAGCCGGTAACCTCTGCGGCGGACACCCGTTCCGTGCCTCCTGTCGCGCCCACGCAGGAGGCGCGTGTCTGCCTGCTGGCCATCACCAAGGGGGGCATGGCCCACGCGGTACGGCTGGCGCGGATGCTGCCCCATGCCACCGTCTGCACGCTGCCCAAATTTGCGGCGGATCTTGAGGCATTGCCGAACGAGAAGTTCATCTGCCAGAAGACGCTGCGCGAGGAGATGGGAGGCATCTTCGGTCGCTTCGATCAGCTGGTCTGCTTTGTCTCGCTGGGGGCCGTGGTGCGGCTGGTGGCCCCGCACCTGAAGGACAAGGAGACCGATCCGGGCGTCATCGTCGTCGATGATGCGGCGCGCTACGTCGTGCCGATGCTCTCGGGCCATGTGGGCGGCGCCAATGCCTGGGCCGAGCGCGTGGCGCGTCTGCTGGATGCCACGGCCGTGCTCACCACGGCCTCGGATGCGGGCGGCACGCTGGCCGTGGACATTCTGGGGCGGGAGCTGGGCTGGCAGGTCGAGGCGCCGAAGATCAATCTCACGCGCGTGGCGGCCGCTGTCGTCAATCGCGAGCGGATCGCCGTCGTGCAGGAGACCGGCAGCCGGCACTGGTGGACGCGCAAGACGCCGCTGCCGGCCAATATCGAGCTGCTGGATGACCTGGCCGATGTGAAGCCGGGTTACCACCAGGCACTGCTCTGGATCACGCACCGACCGGTGGATGCCAGCTTCTGGACCCAGTGGCCCGAAAGACTGATCGTCTACCACCCGCCGCAGGGTCAGGACGAGGATGCCCGACCGGGTGATGCTGCGGCGAAGGAAGCGACGGCATGACGCAGGACATCGCGCTTGGCATCGGTTGCGATCGCAACACCCCCCATGCGACGCTGGCCCAGGTCATTGATGAGGCGCTGCAGCGGCTGGGGCGTGACTGGTCGACGGTGAAGGCCGTGGCCAGCATCGACCTGAAGGCCGACGAGGTGGCCATGCAGCAGCTGATGCAGCAGCGTGGCTGCGACATCCGTTTCTATTCGGCAGCCCAGCTGGCGCAGGTGCCGGTGCCCAATCCCAGCGATACAGTGCGCAAGTACACGGGCACGCCGTCGGTCAGCGAGGCGGCGGCATTGCTGGCGGCGGGCGCCGATGGTCAGCCCGCGCCGATGTCGGCGCTGCTGATTGAAAAGCACAAGCTGCGCGGCCCCGATGGCCGCAATGCCACCGTGTCGGTGGCGGCCATCGGCTGACACACACGGCACTGCCAGGTTCATGCAGTCGGTGCATCGATCATGAAGGTGCCCGCTGGCATGAACACAGTGCCTGTTTCCCTTTGCATATTGACAGATAAAACGCAGGAGTCTGACCCCATGTCCCATGGAAAGATCATGCTGGTCGGCATTGGCCCGGGCAGCGCCGAACACATGACGGCCCGTGCCCGCGCAGCCATTGTCGAGGCCGACACGGTGATCGGCTACGTGACCTACATCAAGCTGGTGGCCGACCTGCTGGATGGCAAGGAAATCATCCGCAAGAGCATGACCGAGGAGCTGGATCGTGCCATCGAGGCGCTGGCCCGGGCTCGTGAGGGCAAGAAGGTCGCGCTGATCTCGTCGGGTGATGCCGGTGTCTACGGCATGGGAGGCCCCACCTTCGAGGTGCTGATGCAGGCTGGCTGGACGCCGCCCGAAGTTACCGTCGAGACCGACGAGGCGGGCAACGAGCAGCGCATCGTCGGTGACGGTATCGAGGTCGAGATCATTCCGGGCGCCTCGGCAATCAACAGCTGCGCCGCGCTGGTGGGGGCGCCGCTCACCCATGATTTCTGTTCGATCTCGCTTTCCGACCTGCTCACGCCGTGGCCCACCATTGCCCGTCGTCTGGATGCGGCGGCATCGGCCGACTTCGTGGTGGCACTCTACAACCCCAAGAGCGGGCGGCGTACCCGGCAGATCGTCGAGGCGCAGCAGCTTTTCCTGCGGTATCGTGATCCGGAAACACCGGTGGCCATCGTCAAGAGTGCTTACCGCCGTCGCCAGAACATCGTGCTCACCACGCTGGCAAAGATGGCCGAGGCCGACATCGGCATGCTGTCCACGGTCCTGATCGGCAACAGCAACACCTTCATGCGCCACGGCCTGATGATCACGCCGCGCGGTTATGCCAACAAGTACGACGTGACGGGTGATCATGGCCTGAAGGGGGGCGAGCGCTCGGGCCGTTCGCTGTCCACCGGGCTGGACGGCTGGTTGCATGCGCTGCATGCGGCGCACGCTGGCGGGGAACCCGTGGAGGCGCTGGCGGAGCATTATCGTTTGCCGGCTGACTATATCCGGCAGAAACTGGCTGAGCCGCTGCCCCAGCCCGAGGTCTCGAAATCGCGTCGCAAGCCGCCTGCCGAGGAAGGCAGCGAGGGCTAAGGGTACTTCGCTGAAGCCTGCACGCCATGATCGAGATTGCTGCCTGGGCACCTGCCGCCGTGCCGTTGCTGGCCTTCGGGCTGGATGTGGCTTTCGGGGAGCCGCCCGTCCGCCTGCATCCGGTGGTGTGGATGGGGCAGTATCTGCAGTGGGCGGGCGAGCGGATCGCGCCGTCGGTCGTCGTGGATGCCTCGCCTTTGCGGGGGGGCAGGCATGAGAATGCGTCCCGAATCGCGGAAGGAGCACGAATTGGTCTGTCGGAACCCGGTGGGGGCACGACGGTCCGGGATGCCCGTCGCCAGTTCCGGCTGGGGGCGCTGGCCTGGCTGCTGGGCGCCGCCGTGACCACGTCGCTGGCCTGGGGCGTGCAGGGGGCGCTGGGACAGTTGCCCGTCTGGCTGGCCGTGCCGCTGCTGGCGCTGTGCCTGAAACCGCTGTTTGCCTGGCGCATGTTGCGCGACCTGGTGGCCCAGGTGGAAGCGGCGCTGGGGCAGGGGCTGCAGGCAGGGCGGGAACAGCTGGCGCATCTGGTCAGCCGCGACGTGCAGCGGCTGGATGAAGCCGGTGTGCGCGAATCCGCCATCGAGACGCTGGCCGAGAACCTGAGTGATTCGGTCGTGGCGCCGCTTCTGTGGTTTGCGTTGCTGGGCCTGCCGGGGGCTGCGCTCTATCGCTTTGCCAACACGGCCGATGCGATGTGGGGCTATCCGGGCGCGCATGGTGGCCGTCACTGGCAATGGGCTGGCAAATGGGCCGCGCGTGCCGACGATGTACTGAACTGGCTGCCCGCCCGGCTCACGGCCGGGTTGCTGATGATGGGGGCTCGCCGAACGGTCTGGCAGGCGCTGCCGGCGCAGGCAGCGCTGACCCCATCGCCCAACGGGGGCTGGCCCATGGGGGCCATGGCGCTGCGCCTGGGCGTCAGTTTGGGCAAGCCGGGGGTCTATCGGCTCAATGAACAGGCGCCGGCACCGCAGGCTTCCCACACGTGGCAGGCGCTGCGCCGAGCCCGTCGGGCAGCGTGGCTGGCGGTGGCGCTGTGTGCCGGTGCCGTTGCCCTGGTGGGGCCTTGGGGATGATGGTTGCCTTCCGAAGCAGTCACGTGATTCGGGGCTGATTTCCTGAGCTCTTCGGGGCAGGAGACCTGGCGGTTGGTGCACGTCAAAGGAGCGGCTTCGGCGCAGCGGACCGGGGGACGCGGCGGCCTGCCATGTGCCGGACATGTGCGTGCCCGAATGCCAGACTCTGGCGGCTGCCGTCGCAGACGTGTCCGGCTCATTCAGGGCATAATCTTTTGCCATGGAGATTTGCGGCGCATACAACCACGGGGGACCTGACGCAGACGGCGTGCCGCTGCATGATTTCTCCACCAATGCCAACGCAGCCGGCCCGTGTCCGGCTGTGCTGCACCGGCTGCAGCAGCTGGTGCCCGATACCTATCCGGACCCGGCCTATGCGTCGCTGCGCACGTATCTGGCCCGCTGGCATGACGTGACGCCTGCGCGCATTGTCATGGGGGCCAGTGCGAGCGAACTCATCATGCGGCTCACGGCGGCGGTGTTGCCTGATATCGCTTCCGTCTGGGTGCCACGCCATGCCTATGGTGACTATCGCCGTGGGGCCGATGCCTGGGGACTGATGGCCGAGGCCTGGGAAGCGGAGGACCGTCGCCATGTCTCGCAGGCTTTTGCGGCAGGCCCGCCATCCCGGCTTTCCGAACGAGGGGGGCGGCTTGTCTGGGTCACCTGGCCGGCCAGCCCGCAGGGGGACATGCCGCCTGCGCTGGCGGGGCTGGCCGAGGCACTGACCCCGGAGGATGTGGCGGTGCTGGACATGGCCTATGCGCCCCTGCGGCTGGATGCAGATGCCTGTTCCAGGGCGCCTGAAGGGGAGAACGCCTTGCCTGAGGCGCTGGCCGCGCGCGCGTGTCGGCTCTTTTCGCCGAACAAGGCGCTGGGGCTGACGGGGGTGCGCGGTGCCTATCTGGTGCTGCCCGAAACGCCGGCTCTGGCCGATCTTCCCGCGCGTCTGGCGCGGCTGGCACCGTCGTGGCCCCTGGGGACGCACGGACAGGCCATGCTGGAGGCCTGGATGGAGCCCGGTGTGCAGCAATGGCTGGACGAGAGCCGCAAGACGCTGCAAGGCTGGAAGGCGTCGCTGGAGGCCGGGCTGCTGCAGCGGGGCTGGCAGCTGATGCCCAGCGTGGCCAGCTTCTGCTGTGCCCGGCCACCGCTGCTGCTGCCTG
>ERZ772912.155-NODE-155-length-33487-cov-5.264986_pt1 | contig 33487 bp, 28 predicted proteins | sample MGYA00512119_ERZ772912 | MGnify/ENA primary metagenome ERZ772912 (study PRJEB29015, sample SAMEA2738048) | human oral metagenome | biome: human oral; feature: human-associated habitat; material: saliva | place: China | collected 2230 ...
AAATGCTTGCTGACTTGGCTGTTAACGATGCAGCAGCTTTCACAGCTCTTGCAGATGCAGCTAAAGCAAAACTTGGTAAATAAGAATTAAGGTGGGTCTTACCCATCTTTTTTTTGTGGAGGTAATCATGATTCGTTTAGCAAAATCTGAAGATATTCCAAGATTACAAGAGTTATTGGAGCAGATTCTTATTGTTCATCATCAAGCGCGCCCTGATATTTTTAAGTCAAAAGGCAGTAAATTTACAGATGCAGAGTTAGAAGCAGTAATTAATGATTCAAAAAAACCTGTTTTTGTGTACGAGGATGACGAAGGGCGTATCTTGGGCCATCTTTTCTTAATGATTAAAGAAGAAACTGAAAAAGATGGTCCACAAAAGGCTGTTAAGACTCTTTTTATTGATGATTTATGTGTTGATAAGGAAGCTCGAGGTCAAAAATTAGGAGAAAAACTTTATCAATTTGCCTTGGACTATGCTAAGGAGCTAGGGTGTTATAATCTGACACTTCACGTATGGAATGATAATGCGGGTGCTGTACGTTTTTACGAACGTTTAGGTATGAAACCGAGATATACAGAAATGGAAACTATCCTAAAATAATACGTTTTCATGAGAGAAATTTAACTTACGAGGAGAAAATATTTTTGATATGCTAAAAGAGAACTTTTAGAAATGGAGAATTTTAATGCCTCGTAATTTTAAAGAAGCTTTGCTTTTTACGTTTTTGATGTGTGGAATGATGGTCTGTGGGATGAGTCTCTGGAATCTTCTCATCCTTGATTGGACTGGAGTAGTTCCCTTTGCTTGGGGTCACTTTTTCCAAGGTTATCTTCCTGGATTTGTGGTTGCTTTCTTACTTGATATGATTTTGGTGGGACCACTAGCCAAAACAATAGCATTTGCAATTTTGCATAAAGTAAAAGCCCATGATAAACGATGGGCAAAGATTTTAGTGATTTCTGGAACCATGGCGCTATTCATGGTAACGTTTATGTCATTCTATGGATTAGTTTACAATAGTCAGTCGGTGACGCTATTATCCTATGGTCGTGCTTGGTTGACAAATGTTATCATGGCTTTACCACTTAATTTTCTAGTGGTTGGTCCAATCTCACGTTTTATCTTGGGAAAACTACAAAAACCATTGCCTGGTGAAGAAGTCGTTGAGAATTTTGACGACGATGATGAATTACCAACGATAATATAAAAAGCAGCCACGGATGTGACTGCTTAATGATGATTAGTTTTTCTTCTTCATTTCACCATGTGGGTAGTAAGTTCCCTCTGGCATATCATTAATGAAAACATGAATGGCTTCTTTAGGTGCTTTGGCAACACGTGATACAACTTCAGTAACTTCGCGAGCAAGTTCGATTTTTTGTTCTTCAGTACGACCTTCAAAGAGATCAATCTTTACAAATGGCATAATGCATCTCCTTAGTTTTGATAGTCCTATTATAGCATTAATGAAGAGAATATTCTAAAGTTTATGGAAATTCTTGAAATGATATTATCGAAATGCTACAATGTGCTGATTCCTAATAGGAGGGCCTAAAGTATAAAGAGCTAGATAGTCAAGAGCTTTACCTCTTAGCTGATATAAATGCTATTACTTTAGATTCGAGTGTTCCTGATTTAGGAATTTTTCACATTCTATTGAAGATGGTATGAAGTCTTTTGACATTCGGTAAGGGATTGCATTTTTTATTGGCTTTGTTTATAAGGGATGAAAACTCTTACTAAAAATGGTAAAATAGTGCTAACTAGAGACAGTAAGGAGTAAATTATGACAATTGATTTTCGTGCCGAAGTTGATAAGCGCAAAGATGCCTTGATGGAGGACCTTTTTGGTCTTTTGCGTATTAACTCAGAACGTGATGACAGTAAGGTTGATGATAAGCACCCATTTGGTCCCGGACCAGTAAAAGCTTTGGAACATTTTCTTGCTTTAGCTGAACGTGATGGTTATAAAACTCGTAATATTGATAATTATGCTGGTGACTTTGAATTTGGTCAAGGTGATGAAGTATTGGGTATCTTTGCACACTTGGATGTGGTTCCAGCTGGGAGTGGTTGGGATACAGATCCTTATGAACCTGTAATCAAAGATGGCAAACTTTATGCTCGTGGGTCATCAGATGATAAAGGCCCAACAATGGCTTGTTACTATGCCTTGAAAATTATTAAAGAACTCGAGCTTCCAGTATCTAAGCGTGTGCGTTTCATTGTTGGTACTGATGAAGAATCTGGTTGGGGCGATATGGATTATTACTTCGCTCATAATGGGTTGAAAGATCCTGATTTTGGTTTTTCACCTGATGCAGAATTTCCAATTATCAATGGTGAAAAGGGTAATATTACAGCTTATCTCCATTTTGAAGGTCAAAATGATGGAGAATTTAGTCTTGTGTCTTTTAATGGTGGTTTGCGTGAAAATATGGTTCCTGAATCTGCAAGTGCAGATTTCACTGGGCCTATCACTTTGAAAGAACTCGAGTCCAAATTAGGAGACTTTGTTGCGGAACAAGAAGTGACTGGTCAAGTGACCGAAGAAGCGGGTGTTTTCCATGTGATTATTCATGGGAAATCAGCTCATGGTATGATGCCTCAAAATGGTATTAATGGAGCAACCTACTTAGCCCTCTTCCTTAGCCAATTTGATTTCCAAGGCAATGCTAAAACGTATTTGGATTTAATTGCTGAAACACTTCATAAGGATTTCTTCGCTGAAAAGACAGGTCTTGCCTATACAGACCCTAAAATGGGCGAGTTGACCATGAATGCTGGTGTATTTAACTTCGCTAAGGAATCTGAAGATAATACAATTGCTTTGAATTTCCGCTACCCTCAAGGGGTTGATACGGATGCTATTAAGGCTGGTCTTGAAAAACTTGAAGGTCCTAAGGCAGTTAGTCTCTCAGAACATGGTCATGTGCCACACTATGTACCAGTTGATGATCCTATGGTAGAGACTCTTCTTTCAGTCTATGAGAAACAAACAGGACTTAAAGGTCATGAACAAATTATTGGTGGTGGGACATTTGGACGTCTCCTAAAACGTGGTGTTGCCTATGGAGCTATGTTCCCTGGTTATGTCAACACTATGCACCAAGCCAATGAGTTTACTGAGGTTGAAGACTTGTACCGTGCAGCTGCCATTTATGCAGAAGCTATCTATGAGTTGATCAAATAAAAAAGAGAGACGGTTTTGTCTCTTTTTTGAGGAGGAAAATATGGAAACACTCGATGAATTAACACAAGAAATCATGTCCGATGAACAAAATATAGCTTATACGGAACAAGGTATAAAACCCTTGTTTTCCATTCCAAAAACGGCTCGGATTAATATCGTGGGACAAGCTCCTGGTATTCGTGCCCAAGAGTCCGGTCTTTACTGGAATGATCCTAGTGGTGATAATCTCAGGGATTGGATGGGGGTTTCACGCGAAGAATTCTATGAATCTGGTATGTTTGCTATTGTACCAATGGATTTTTATTTCCCAGGTCATGGTAAATCAGGTGATTTACCTCCTCGCAAAGGATTTGCAGATAAGTGGCATGAGAAAGTTCTTGCTTTAGCTCCTGATATCCAATTGACGATTTTAGTAGGTAATTATGCACAGCATTACTATTTACATCAAAAATCGTCAGCAAAATTAACGGATACAGTTAAGCATTACAAAGATTATCTTCCAGAGTTTTTCCCTCTCGTTCATCCTTCTCCTCGAAATAATATTTGGCAAGCAAAAAATCCATGGTTTATGGAAGAAGTAGTTCCAGATTTGAAGGCCTTGGTCAAAAAAATCTTAAGTCGATGATGTCTGATATCTGCACTTGGATTGTCATTTGGTATTGTTTCAAATCAATGAAGCAACTATCAGAACATACCCAAATATTGTAAAGATTTTAGCCCTTTGGGGCTTTTTTTGATGGTTTAATAAATTATTCGGGAAAATAATTAATAAAAAATCTAACATTAGACTCATCTATAGCCACTTAATTCTAATTTCCAGAAGAAGTAACATATAAAATTAAGCTATCTATCCTTTTAAATTAAAGAATCAATTAAACAATACTTATAAATTGAAAATGAGTGTAAAATTTTTGAGAAAATTAAGACAATTCTATTGACAGAAAATTTAAAAGTGTTAGACTTTAGGTGTTAAGAAAATATAGAAGGAAATTTGTGATATGGGAAGAAAAGATTCACAACGTTTTTCAATCAGAAAGTATAGCTTTGGGGCTGCTTCTGTTCTTTTGGGTACAACCATTCTTGCAATGGGTGCAACTGGTGTACATGCAGATGAGGTTTTAACTTCAGCTGTTACTGATACACCACTTAGTGCTTCTGTGCTAACAGATTCTGCTGCCGATCCGGCAACAACTGTTGACCATTCAGAGAAGCAAGTTGTTTCTGTCAAAGAAGAAGGAAATACCACTGTAACAACAAGTGTTGTAACAACTGATAGCCTTGAGGATGCTAAAGCTTCTGCGGTAAAAGAAGGGGTAGAAGTTGAAGAAACTGCACCTCAAACGCATACATCCCTAGAGGGGGCTATTGCTAACAATCAAGCTCAATCAAAAGAGATTAATACAGTTGTTTATGATTATGAGAAAGCAAAAGAAGACCACAAAAAAGATGTAGCTGAGTATGAAAAAGCTAAGGCTGAGTACGATGCTAAAGTGGCTGAAAAAGCAGCAGCTGATAAAGCAAACGCTGCTTCTAAAGCACAGTATGATACTGATCAAGCTGCTTATGAAAAAGGATTAGCTAAATATCAAGCTGATAAAAAAGCCTATGACGCAGCATTGGAAGAGTATAATACTCAAAAATTGACTTATGATTCTAAAGTAGCAGAAAAAGCAGCTGCTGATGCAGCTAATGCTAAGTCAGAAGCCGATTACAAGGTACAGTTGGCTGTTTATGAAACTGCTAAAAAGAACTATGAAGCTGCTATGGCTCAGTATACTAAAGACAAGGCAAAATATGATACTGAGAAGAAAGCTTATGATGCTAAAGTAGCTGAAAAAGTTCGTACAGAAATTGAAAACAAGGCTGCTCAAGAGCAGTATGAGAAAGATTTAGCTACTTATAATGTCGCTTACGAAAAATATCAAACCGATTTGGCTGCCTACAAGACTGCTAAAGCAGCCTATGATGCTAAAGTAGCAGAAAAAGTAGCCGCTGATGCAGCTAATGCAAAAGCTAAAGCCAAGTATGATGCAGAAATGGTCACATACAACGCAGCTTTGTCTGAATATAAGGCAAATAAGGCTCTGTATGATGCAGCTCTAGCTGAATACAACACTAAAAAAGCAGCCTATGATGCTAAAGTAGCTGAGAAAACGCAAGCAGAAATTACGGATAAGGCTGCTCAAGAGCAATATGAGAAAGATCTTACTGCATACAATACAGCTTATGAAAAATATCAAACTGATTTAGCGACTTATAATACAGCTAAAGCAGCCTACGATGCCAAAGTAGCCGAAAAAGCAGCAGCGGATAAGGCCAATGCAGAAGCAAAAGCTAAGTACGATGCGGAAATGGCTGTTTACAATACAGCTAAAGCGCAATATGACAAAGATTTACAAGAATACCAAGCTAAGAAAACGCAATACGACCAAGATAAAGCAGCTTATGATAAACTTGTTGCTATTAAAGCAGAAGAAGATACTGCTAAAGCTAAGTATGAAGTTGAGCTTGCCAAATACAATGTAGACCTAGAGCAATATGGCAAAGATTTTGCTACCTACCAAACAAAACTTGCTGAATATCAAACAGCTTTAGCACAGTACAAAGATGCTAAAGAAGCCTATGATAAGTACATAAATGATAATGGTTTCCAAGATCTAAAAGATGTAGAAACTGTTCAAGATTTGACTTTCCAACGTGAAGGTGGAGCCATTCATACCATCAATGGTATCAGTGCTTATCTCACTCGTGATGCTCAATCTCGTTTGAATACAAGCAATGTACATCAGTATGATTCCAATAAATTGGAAACTTCAGATATTGTAGCAACTAGTCCTTGGGCTAATAATGAGACTGAATACATTCAAGTTAAAGAAGGTGATAAATTTGTTGTTACTTATGATAACTTGAATCAGTCAAGCATGCGTGAAAATACGGATATGCATCCAATCAAGCGCGTGATTTACCGCTATGAGATTTTGAGTCTTCCATCAAATGATGGTAAGGGAATTGCAGCCGTTAGCTCGGATCCAACTGTAACATTAACAGTCGGTGCTTCAACAGACCAAAATAAACCCGTTAAAGTTGCTGTTGATATTGAATTCTATGATGGTAATGGCAATAAGTTTGATTTGACACAACACAATGCTATTGTAGCTTTGAACTCTCTCAACCACTGGACAGGAGCTTCTTACGTAGATAGTGGGGATAAACCTCGTGCTCTTACAGTAGAAGCCAAAGATAAAGATGGTAAGACTGTTCGTGGAACATGGGATCCTTATGCAGATGGTTCATCAATGAGCATTGAAAACAATGCGGTTCTTGTTAAAAATGGAACAGCTGACTTTGGTACTGCGGATGTCACTATCTCTGCTGAAAATCCGATCAAGATTGTGGCACAAAAAGCAACGTGGAATGGTAGTGAATTTACAGTCAGTGAAGATACTGTGATTGACGCAACTTCAGTCAATGTTTCAGGTGCTGGGAACGGTCACTCTATTGGAACAGATGAGTTCGCTCTAGATGGTAAAGATGATGTGATCGGTTCTTATACGATTGATCCAACTTCTGGACGTATCATCTTTACTCCTAAGAAAAAGTTTGAAAATGTGGAGCACCAAGAGTCTGCAAATGTTGGAAACAATAAATATATTCCAATTCCAAATTCGAGTGTTTCTTATGACTCTGCTACAAAAGAGGTAACATCATTTAAAGATAACCAATACATTGAACATGGATCAATCTTTAATGGTGAATCTTCAACGACTCTTGAAGGTTGGGACAATCCGTCTTCTCCATACCTCTATTATGGTGGAGCAGGATTGAAGATGGCTGATGGTCACTTGGTATTTACGGCCAATGGAGCTAATGCTGCTGGTCAACCAACGGTTTACTGGTTTGCGATTAACTCAAATGTTGGTATTCCAAAAAATCCAGGTGAAGCGCCAAAAGAGCCAACGGCTCCTGAAGAACCAAAGGCTCCAACACCACCAACGATTACATTGGAAGTTCTTCCAGCAGTACCAACAGAACCAACACCACCAACTGGCCCTACAGCACCAACAGCACCTAACTATACAGTAGTGACAGTTGATGCTGAGGAGCCAACAGCTCCAAAAGAACCTAAGGCACCAACACCACCAACTCCTACAGTAGTTGAAGTTCCTGCGGAACCAGGCAAACCAGAAGAGCCTAAAGCGCCAACACCACCGACAGAACCTAACTACACTGTGGTTACAGTTGATAGTGAGGAACCTAAGGCACCAACAGAGCCTAAGGCACCAACGCCACCAACTCCAGCATTAGTTGAAGTGCCAGCAGAGCCACGTAAGATTACGGCTCCAGTAGAACCTAAGGCACCAACACCACCTACACCAGTAGTTGTAGAGGTACCTGGTGAGCCAACGAAACCAACACCACCAACAGAGCCTAAAGCTCCAACACCACCAACTATGGTTACAGTTAATGTTCCTAATAAACCTGTTTCACCTAAAGAACTTGTAGCTCCTAAGGTGAAATGGCATAAAAATTATCTTGTTGAGCGAGTAACTCGTCCAGTGCCAACGCCACCAACAACTCCTCAAAAACCAAAAACTCCTGGAACACCTACAGGACCAAATGTAACACCAACTTCTTCTGTGATTGCTAAGCAAGAAACAGAAAGAAATAATAGTGGACAATTGCCAGAAACAGGTGATTCTAACCAAAAATTAGCATCTGTAACTGGTGTAGGCTTGCTTACAATGGCACTTACAGGTCTATGGTCAGCTCGCAAACGTAAACATTAATAAGATAAAATAAAAGATTAGGTTGTTTTGTTATGCAAGACGTCTAGTCTTTTTTAGTTACTTATTGATAGATGTTTGTCTTTTAAAATAAGCTTGAATGTTAAAACTAATATAGAAAGATAAAGGAGAGAATCTAGGTAGATAGCTATCCGAAAGCTAAATATCACAATGAAAATCAAAATGAAAGCTTATTATCGCTTGTTTTTCATGATTTTTTCAATAAAAAAACATTAAAGCAAATTGGACTAGATATTATAAAATTAAACCTCCTATTTGTATCGAAAATGCTATTAATTATAGGGTTTTGTCTATCAAATAATTTGATATTAAAAAGTATTTGAATTTAAGAATCTAATCGAATTTAAAGGAATGGATGTTTTTATGAGATATCTCAAATTGACATGGTCCTTTCTTTTGTTAGAATATGAACATAACTAAATATAGAAGGACGTAATTTAAATGGGGAAAAAGGAATTACAACGTTATTCACTCAGAAAGTCTAGCCTTGGTGCGGCTTCTGTTCTTTTGGGGACTGCAGTTCTTGCAGTAGGAGCTTCAAATGCAAGCGCTGATGAAGTAGCAACAACTACAGATTCAGCAACACCAGCAGTTGAAGCAACAGATGCTGTTGAAGAAAGCACTTCTGCCGTAGCAGATTCAACTGAGAAGAAGGTTGTTAACGTTACTGAAGAAGGCAACACAACTGTTACAACGAGTGAAGTAACAAATACAAGCTTAGAAGCTGCAAAAACAGCTGCAACTAACGAAGGGGTTGAGGTTAAGGAAGAACCTGCTCAAACTAAAGAAACTGTTGAAGCAGCTGCTGCAGATAATAAAGCACAAGCAGAGAAAATCAATACAGTCGTTTCAGATTATAAAGCGGCTAAAGAACAATACAAGTCAGATAAAGCTGACTATGATAAAGCAAAAGCAAACTACGATGCCAAATTAGCTGAGAAAGCACTTGCTGATAAAACAAATGCTGAAGCTCAGGCTAAATATGATACTGAAAAAACAGCTTATGATAAAGCTTCAGAGCAATACCAAATTGCTAAGCAAGCTTATGACTCAGCTCTTTCAGAGTACAAGACTAAGAAAGTTACTTATGATGCTAAGGTAGCAGAAAAAGAAGCAGCTGATAAAGAAAATGCCTTGTCTGCAGCTAAATACCAAGCAGAATTGGCAACTTATAACCAAGCAAAAGCTGATTATGAAGCAGCTCTTGCACAGTACAATAGCGATAAAGCCAAATACAATGCTGAAAAAGCTAATTATGATAATAAAGTAGCTGAAAAAGTTGTTACTGAAAAACGTAACGCTGAAGCTGAAGCTAAATATCAAACTGAGCTAGCAGCATATAATGAAGCAAAAGCTAAATATGATGTAGAAAAAGCAGCATATGACAAGAATCTTGAACTTTATAACGCTAAGAAAACAGCTTATGAAGCAGATCTTGAAACAAAACAAGCTATTGAAAAATACAATGCAGATGCTAAAGCTAAATACGAAGCAGCCTTGGTTGTCTACAATGAGCAAAAAGCTAAATATGACCAAGAGTACCTTGAGTATCAAAACAAATTAGCTGTCTACCAAACAGCACTTAAACAATACCAAGAAGCTAAAACAGCTTACGATAAATACATGAATGATCCTGTATATCGTAACCTTAAAGATGCTGAAGTTGTTCAAGAATTGACCTTCCAACGTGAAAACGATGCAACACACAAAGTTGAAGGTGTAAGCAACTACTTGACAAAAGAAGCACAAGAGCGTCTTAACACAAGTAATGTTTTCCAATATGACTCTAACAAGTTACAAGCATCTGACATTGTTTCAAATAGCCCTTGGACAAATACTGAAGACGAGTGGGTTCAAGTTAAAGAAGGTGACAAATTTGTTGTTACATATGATGGTTTGAACCAATCAAGCATGATTGTTGAGAATGAAGCATCAGCAATCAAACGTGTTGTTTACCGCTATGAGATTGTTAGCCTTCCATCAAATGACGGAAAAGGTATCGCGAAAATCAGTAAGGATCCAACAGTAACTATGACAGTTGGTGCATCAACTGATCAAGATAAACCAGTTAAAGTAGCAGTAGATGTTGAGTTTTACGATAAAGATGGTAAAATGTTCAACCTTAGTGAGCGTAATGCTATCGTAGCACTTAACTCACTAAACCACTGGAATGGTGCAGCTTATGTTGAAACATCTGAGCGCCCACGTCCACTTACAGTAGAAGCGAAAGACGTTAATGGTAATACTGTCCGCGGTACATATAATCCTTACGCAGATGGTTCTACTTTGGCAATCCAAAACGGTGAAGTTGTTACTAAATCTGGATACGCTGATTTCGGTGGCGCTACTGTTAACATTTCTGATGAGAACCCACTTAAGGTAGTTGTTCCTATCACTGACTGGAATGGTTCAGAATGGGTTGTCTCACGTGAAATTCCATCTGATGTAACAACTCTTAATGCTTCAGGTAGTGGTAATGGACACGCTCTTGGTAACCAAGATTATACATTTGGTGATAAAGATGATGTTATTGGTTCGTACAGCGTTTCTGCTGAAACTGGTTTGATTACATTCACACCTAAGAAAAAATACCAATCAACACGCCACCAAGAATATGTAAATATTGGTGATAACCAATTCATCGCTATTCCAAAATCATCAGTTACTTATGATGCTGCTACTAAAGAAGTAACGTCAGTCAATGATAACCAATACATTGACCATGGTGCAGTCTTTAATGGTGAGACAACGTCTGAATTGACAGGTTGGGATAACGCTGATTCACCTTACCTCTATTATGGAGGTGCAGGTATCAAGATGACAAATGGTCACTTGGTATTTACTGCTGAAGGTGCAAATGCTGATGGTGCACCAACAGTATACTGGTTCGCAATCAACTCTAATCTTGGTTTGCCTAAGAATCCAGGTGAAAAACCTGAAGAACCTAAGGCACCAACACCACCAACAGCACCGGTTAAACCAGTTATTAAAACAGTTGGTATCAATCCACAAGAACCAACACCACCAACACCACCAAAAGAGCCAGTGGCACCAAAGCCACCAACTCCAGAGGTAGTTGAAGTACCTGGTAAACCACAAGAACCAACACCACCAACAGGTCCAACGGCACCAACGCCACCAACACCAAAAGTGGTTGAAGTTCCAGAAAAACCGGTTGCACCAACACCACCAACAGGTCCAACGGCACCAACGCCACCAACACCAAAAGTAGTTGAAGTTCCTGCTAAACCAGTAGAACCTAAAACTCCTGAAAAACCAAGTGTTGTATGGCACAAGAACTATGTCGTTGAGAGAGAGTCTCACGTGGTACCACCAACACCACCGACTCCACCAACACCTGTTACTCCTCCAACTCCAGTGACACCGCCAACTACACCAACTCCAGATACTGAAGTTCCTGTAGTGCCTCAAGCTGAGTTGCCACAAACTGGTGAGCACACTAGCAATGCTGGATTTATTGGACTTCTTTCAATGATTTTTGCAACCTTTGTAGGATTCTTCAAACGTCGTAAAGAAGATTAAGTGGTGCTATTAAATTAGTTCCCCATCAAAACTAGATTCTATTTAGAATCTAGTTTTTATTTTTGCTAGGTTTTACTCCCTCGTATCATTTCTATTTACTGTTGAAACATGTTATAATTGTTTTGAACGACTATTATAGAAAGATGCAAGGAGACGAGCATGGAAGAACTTAAGAAAATCGCTGGCGTAACCGCTGCCAAATACGTTGAAGATGGAATGGTTGTTGGACTCGGTACAGGGTCAACAGCTTATTTCTTCGTGGAGGAAATTGGCCGTCGTATTAAGGAAGAAGGCCTTAGTGTTGTTGGAGTAACGACATCAAGTCAAACCACTAAACAAGCTGAAGGTTTAGGTATTCCTTTGAAGGCAGTGGATGATATTGACAGTATTGATGTTACTGTTGATGGCGCCGACGAAGTAGACCCTCAACTCAATGGGATTAAAGGTGGCGGTGGTGCCCTTCTGATGGAAAAAATCGTCGCTACACCTACGAAAGAATATATCTGGGTAGTTGATGAGTCAAAAATGGTTAATCAATTAGGTGCTTTCAAATTACCAGTTGAAGTGGTTCAATATGGTGCTGATCGTCTCTATCGTGTCTTTGAGTCGAAGGGCTATAAGCCATCATTCCGACTTACGGAGGAAGGTAATCGCTTTGTTACAGATATGAAGAACTATATCATCGATCTTGATTTAGGTAAGATTGAAAATCCAGTAGCTCTTGGTGAAGAACTAAAAGCTATGACAGGTGTTGTCGATCATGGACTGTTCAATGGTATGGTTAACAAAGTCATCGTTGCAGGAAAAGACGGTGTTAAGGTCGTTGAAGTCAAGGCCTAGTCCAATTTTGATTTCCCCTCACTTTTAATGAGGAAAACTAATTAATTTTTGTCAAACTATTAAATAATATAGAAAGGCAAGAGGTAATTTCGAAAAGATTTTATCTCTTTGTGGTGTTATTATGTCCAAATTTAACCGAATGCATTTAGTCGTTCTTGATTCAGTAGGAATTGGTGCTGCTCCAGATGCCAATGACTTTGTCAATGCAGGTGTGCCAGACGGTGCTTCAGATACCCTTGGTCATATCTCTAAATCAGTAGGATTGAATGTGCCAAATATGGCTAAGCTTGGTCTAGGAAATATTCCTCGTGAAACACCTTTGAAAACAGTACCATCAGAAAGTAACCCAACTGGTTATGCAACAAAATTGCAGGAAGTTTCTCTTGGTAAGGATACGATGACTGGTCACTGGGAAATCATGGGTCTCAATATTACTGAACCTTTTGATACCTTCTGGAACGGATTCCCAGAAGAAATTCTCACTAAAATTGAGGAATTCTCAGGTCGTAAAGTCATTCGTGAAGCTAATAAACCATACTCAGGTACAGCTGTTATTGAAGACTTTGGCCCTCGTCAAATGGAAACTGGTGAATTGATTATTTACACTTCAGCTGACCCAGTTCTTCAAATTGCTGCACACGAAGACATTATTCCATTGGATGAGTTGTATCGTATTTGTGAATATGCGCGTTCAATTACCCTTGAGCGTCCAGCTCTTCTAGGGCGTATCATTGCTCGTCCTTACGTTGGTGAGCCTGGAAACTTCACTCGTACATCTAATCGTCGAGATTTGGCTGTTTCACCATTTGCACCAACTGTTTTGGATAAATTGAATGAAGCTGGTATTGATACTTATGCCGTTGGTAAAATCAATGATATTTTCAACGGAGCTGGTATTAATCACGATATGGGCCACAACAAATCAAATAGCCATGGTATTGATAATTTGATTAAAGCTATGACTTCTGAAGATTTCAAACATGGCTTCTCATTCACAAACTTGGTAGACTTCGATGCCCTTTATGGACACCGTCGTGATCCACATGGATATCGTGATTGTTTGCACGAATTTGACCAACGTTTGCCTGAAATCATTGCTGCCATGCGTGAAGATGATCTCTTGATGATTACAGCAGACCACGGAAATGATCCAACTTATGCAGGTACAGACCATACTCGTGAATATATTCCTTTCTTGGCTTATAGCCCATCATTCAAAGAAAATGGACTTATTCCAGTAGGTCATTTCTCTGACATCTCAGCAACTGTCGCTGAAAACTTTGGTGTAGATAAAGCCATGATTGGTGAAAGCTTCTTGGATAAACTTGTCTAAAATGAAGCGCTATGCATTTTTGGTTCGTGGGATAAACGTTGGTGGTCGTCACAAGGTAGTCATGGAAGAATTTTGTCATGAGTTAAAAGAACTTGGGATGTCAAATGTTTCTTCCTATATAAATAGTGGGAATTTTTTCTTCGATTCATCCTTGATGAAAGCGGAACTCCTCTTAGTTTTAGAGAAATTTCTTAATAAGACTTATCCATTTATTAAGGTGTTTTCTCTTTTTACTCTAGAAGATTACCAAAATGAAGTGGCCTCTTTACCTAAGTGGTGGGAAGATGATTTCTATAGAAAAGATGTCCTCTTATATACTGAAAGACTTGACAAGAACGAAATGAGAAATGTTATTGAGTCTTTAGAGTTGGGAGATGAAATTATTCATCTTGGTCAACTTGGGATCTACTGGGGGAAATTTGATAAATCAAGCTATAACCAAACGGCTTATCATAAGAAGCTATTGAAAGCACCTTTTTATCCTTCTATAACCATTCGAAATGCAAGAACGTTTTCAAAAATTGGTCACTTTTTAAGAATGAAATAAAATTAAGGAAGAATTAACATGTCGCTACTTGAAAAAATTAGAGTTACTCAAGCATTTTTGGAAAGCAAAGGAATTGAAAAACCTGAGTTTGGTTTAATTTTGGGTTCTGGACTTGGTGAGTTGGCTGAAGAAGTTGAAGACGCAGTTATCATTGACTATGCGGATATTCCAAACTGGGGACAATCAACGGTTGTCGGTCATGCTGGAAAACTTGTTTATGGAACTTTGTCTGGACGTAAGGTTTTAGCTCTTCAAGGACGTTTCCATTTTTATGAAGGAAATCCGCTTGAAGTAGTTACTTTCCCTGTACGTGTTATGAAAGCTCTTGGATGCGAAGGAGTTGTTGTAACCAATGCAGCAGGTGGTATCGGCTTTGGTCCAGGTACTTTGATGGCCATCACTGACCACATCAACATGACTGGTCAAAACCCATTGATTGGTGAAAACTTGGATGATTTTGGTCCTCGTTTCCCAGATATGTCTAAAGCGTATACTCCAGAATACCGTGAGACTGCACATCAAGTTGCTGACAAATTGGGCATTAAATTAGATGATGGTGTTTATATCGGTGTGACTGGTCCAACTTACGAAACTCCAGCTGAAATTCGTGCTTATAAGACTCTTGGTGCAGATGCTGTTGGGATGTCAACTGTCCCTGAAGTCATTGTTGCAGCACATTCTGGTTTGAAAGTTCTTGGTATTTCATGTATTACCAACTTTGCGGCTGGTTTCCAAGAAGAACTCAATCACGAAGAAGTGGTGGAAGTGACAGAACGTGTTAAAGGGGATTTCAAAGGCTTGCTGAAAGCTATTTTGGCTGAACTTTAAAACATGATTTTTCGGGAAATAAAACGTTTAATGTCGTCAGCTAAGTTTATTAGGTTAAGTTTAGCTGTTTTGACAACCGGAATAGCTTCTGGTCTGATTGGTATTCTTTGCCACTATCTTTTAGATTTTATAAAGCTTCTTACTTTTGGCAATGATACGACAGATCTCTTGTTACAATTTAATTCTGTAAGTGCTTATCGACGCTTTGTAGTTATAGTGGTAGCTGGTGTCTTAGCTAGTATCTTTTGGTATTTCCTTCAGCGTCGAGTGTCCCTTCTTTCCATTAGAAAGGCTAAGCAACTCGTTGGCAAGAAGAGTCCAAATTTTCTTGGCCAAAGTCTACATGCTTTGGTGCAGGTAGCAATCGTTGGAGCAGGTGCTTCAGTAGGCAAGGAAGCAGCTCCACGAGAATTAGGTGCCTTATGTGCTGGCAGTTTATCAAAAAAACTGGGTTTAGAAATTCCTGAAAGACAACTCATGATTGCATGTGGTGCAGGAGCAGGTTTAGCTGCGGTTTACCAAGTTCCCTTTGCCAGTACACTGTTTGTTTTGGAAACTTTGGGAGTTGCTTGGAAACTGAAAAACATTGGTATCATTCTTGTGACAACCTATTTGTCAGCTTATTGTGCTCGTCCAATTGTTGGTGGGAAAGCTATATATTTAGTAGATAAAGTAAGCTTACATCCTACTAGTTTGATACAGATTGTTGTTTTGACGCTGTTTGTAACTCCGCTTGCTCTTATATTTAAAGTTTTAGCTAAAAAGGCGAGTAAAAGTCGTATAACAGATAAACATATTCTCTGGACCATGCCCGTCTCTTTTATAATATTAGGTGGTATTGTAGCTTTCTATCCTATAATCATGGGAAATGGTCAGGTTCTAGCACAATGGGTGTTTTCTGGAGGAACTTCGGAATACCTTCCGATTTTGTTAGTGATCAAAGGGCTTATTGTGTGCTTGTTGCTATGGTCAGGTACTTATGGAGGGACACTGACGCCTTCGTTTACTTTAGGTGTCGGATCGGGTTTCTTATTAACAAGGTGTCTTGAGACTTTTGGTTTATCCCTAAATCCTAATCTAGGAATGTTACTTGGTGCAACCATATTTTTAGTAACAACTTTGGATGCTCCTCTGACGGGAATAGCCTTAGTTCTAGGTTTTACCGGTCAAGGAGGGCTGGTAGCAGTTCCTCTAATCTTAGCGGGTCTACTATCAAGGATAATTAATAATAGATGGAAGAAAAAACAATGAATATTCATTTTATCTTACACGAAACGTTTGAAGTTCCAGGAGCCTATTTAAAATGGGCTCAAGACCGTGGACATAATATCACATCAACCAAGGTATATGAGGAAGAGGTTCTTCCTGAAACCGTTGAAGGTATTGATTTTCTAATTGTGATGGGTGGTCCTCAGTCACCTGATGAGGATCATCAGACCTTTCCTTATTATGACCCAAACGCTGAGATTGCATTTATGCAAAAGGCAATTGCTGCTGATATCTATATTGTTGGTGTATGTTTGGGAGCTCAGCTTCTGTCTGTAGCCTATGGTGGTAAGTATGAGCATAGTCCAGAACGCGAAATTGGTGTGTTTCCAATAACACTTACGGATGATGGATTAGCTGATGAGCATGTCAAAGGTTTTGGCACAACTCTCAATACTGGCCACTGGCATGGTGATATGCCTGGATTGACTGATAATGCAGTTGTTCTTGCTACTAGTCAAGGTTGTCCACGTCAAATTATTCGCTTTAGTCCTAAACACTATGCCTTCCAAGCACACCTAGAGTTTGATCACCAAGCCATTGATTTGCTCATAGCTGCGGATGGCGAAGAACACTTGCGTAAGCAAAATAAGGAGTTACCTTTTGTTCAAACACCTGAACAATTGCGTACCAACGATTATTCAGAAATGAACAAGAAGTTATATGATTTTCTTGATTCATTGACTCAAGCTTAATCCACTTTTAAAAAAGTAATTATTTATCAACTATATAATAGTAGAAAAATTATTTAAAAATAAAAATTAAGAATGGTAGATAGTGTGTTCAGGTTACTCTTTTACCATCAAAAAATAGAAAGGACGGGTTAACTGTATTCACTAAATTGAATACGGGCGGAGAACGAAGTAAAAAGATAAACTGTCTAGCATTTACAAGGCGTCGTCAGTTTCCTATTATTACTTTGTTCTCTGTCGCCTGTCCTGTATATAAAAAATGAAAGGAAGGGTAGTTCGGGTTTGAAACTGAACCCGGGCTAGAGGCTGTGTAAAAAAGATAAATCCTCCTAGATGCGAAGCATCTTTGTCAGATTTCCTATTTTTACCTTGCCTCTTTAACGCCCTTGGTATCTTATATTATGTCTATCCATATTGCTGCTAAGCAAGGTGAAATTGCTGATAAAATTCTCCTACCTGGAGATCCTTTACGTGCGAAATTCATTGCCGAGAATTTCCTCGAAGACGCTGTATGTTTCAATGAAGTTCGTAATATGTTTGGTTACACAGGAACATACAAAGGTGAACGTGTCTCAGTAATGGGAACAGGAATGGGGATGCCATCTATCTCTATCTATGCGCGTGAGCTTATCGTTGACTATGGTGTTAAAAAATTGATTCGTGTGGGAACTGCGGGTTCATTGAATGAGGATGTTCACGTTCGTGAGTTAGTTCTAGCACAAGCGGCAGCGACAAACTCTAACATTATTCGTAACGATTGGCCACAATACGATTTCCCACAAATTGCAAGTTTCAATCTCTTAGATAAGGCTTACCACATTGCTAAAGAGCTTGGTATGACTACACATGTTGGTAATGTCTTGTCTTCTGACGTCTTCTATTCGAACTATGGTGAAAAGAACATCGAGCTTGGTAAATGGGGTGTGAAAGCTGTAGAAATGGAAGCAGCAGCACTTTACTACCTTGCAGCTCAACACCAAGTAGATGCTCTTGCCATCATGACTATTTCTGATAGTTTGGTTAATCCAGATGAGGACACAACAGCTGAGGAACGTCAAAATACTTTCACTGACATGATGAAAGTTGGTCTTGAAACACTAATTGCAGACTAGTTTGTAAAAGGACGCCATTTGGTCGTCCTTTTGTGTTGTAGCTAATATCTGTTCGAAGTGACAATAGGTTAAAATTTTTCAAACTACTATAAAAAAATAAAAATATTCGGAAGAAAGATGCTTTTAAGGAATAAGTAAATATCCGACAATTTAAAAAACAACCGCTAAAAATGTGAAAAACAACTTACGAAACAATGAAAAATGATAGAAATTAAATGCTTGATATCATAATGAAAAACGGTTTCTTCTTTTTTAAAAAGAATGACAATTGAAATGAAGTTATAGTAATGTTATAATGATAATGGGAAATGTCTAATTTTAATTTTTAGGAGCAATTTATATGAGTTCGCGTACGAATCGTAAGCAAAAACGTACGAGTAATAGATCGTGGGGGATGGTCAACGTTGGGTTGACCATTCTGTATGCTATTTTAGCATTGGTCTTATTATTCACCATGTTCAATTATAATTTCCTATCCTTTAGGTTTTTGAACATCATTATCACCATTGGTTTGTTGGTAGTTCTTGCTATTAGCATCTTCCTTCAGAAGACTAAGAGATCACCACTAGTGACAACCGTTGTATTGGTTATCTTCTCGCTAGTTTCTCTGGTTGGTATTTTTGGTTTTAAACAAATGATTGATATCACTAACCGTATGAATCAGACGGCTGCATTTTCTGAAGTAGAAATGAGCATCGTGGTTCCTAAGGAAAGTGACATCAAAGATGTGAGCCAGCTTACTAGCGTACAGGCACCTACTAAGGTTGATAAGAACAATATCGAGACCTTGATGTCGGCTCTCAAAAAAGATAAAAAAGTTGATGTTAAAGTTGATGATGTTGCCTCATATCAAGAAGCTTATGATAATCTTAAGTCTGGCAAATCTAAAGCTATGGTCTTGAGTGGGTCTTATGCTAGCCTACTAGAGTCTGTCGATAGTAACTATGCTTCAAATCTAAAAACAATCTATACTTATAAAATTAAAAAGAAGAATAACAATTCTGCAAAACAAGTAGATTCAAAAGTCTTCAATATTTATATTAGTGGTATTGATACCTACGGTTCAATTTCAACAGTGTCACGTTCAGATGTCAATATCATTATGACCGTTAACATGAACACACATAAGATTCTCTTGACGACTACTCCACGTGATGCATACGTTAAGATTCCTGGTGGTGGGGCAGACCAGTATGATAAATTAACCCACGCAGGTATTTATGGCGTCGAAACATCTGAACAAACTCTGGAAAATCTTTATGGTATTAAGATTGATTACTATGCACGAATTAACTTCACATCTTTCCTTAAGTTGATTGACCAACTTGGTGGTGTGACAGTCCATAATGATCAAGCTTTCACAAGTCTTCATGGGAAGTTTGATTTCCCAGTTGGAGATATCCAAATGAATTCAGAGCAAGCACTTGGATTTGTTCGTGAACGCTATAGTTTAGATGGCGGAGATAATGACCGTGGTAAAAACCAGGAGAAAGTTATTTCTGCGATTGTAAACAAGTTGGCTTCTCTAAAATCTGTATCAAACTTTACTTCAATCATTAATAATCTCCAAGACTCTGTTCAGACAAATATGTCTTTGGATACCATTAATGCTTTGGCTAATACACAACTTGATTCAGGCTCTAAATTTACAGTAACGTCTCAAGCAGTAACTGGTACTGGTTCTACTGGTCAATTGACCTCTTATGCTATGCCAAATTCTAGTCTTTACATGATGAAACTAGATGATTCGAGTGTGGCAAGTGCCTCTCAAGCTATCAAAAATCTGATGGAGGAAAAATAAGTGATTGACGTTCACTCACATATTGTTTTTGATGTTGATGATGGTCCTAAAACTTTAGAAGAAAGTTTAGACCTTATTGGTGAAAGCTACGCCCAAGGGGTACGTAAGATTGTTTCAACATCTCACCGTCGTAAGGGGATGTTTGAGACTCCGGAGGATAAAATTTTTGCCAACTTTTCTAAGGTAAAAGCAGAAGCAGAAGCACTTTATCCAGACTTAACTATTTATTATGGTGGTGAACTTTATTACACCTCAGACATTGTGGAGAAACTTGAAAAGAATCTTATTCCGCGTATGCACAACACTCAATTTGCTTTGATTGAGTTTAGTGCTCGCACATCTTGGAAAGAAATTCATAGTGGGCTTAGTAATGTTTTGCGAGCGGGGGTAACGCCTATTGTTGCTCATATTGAGCGCTATGATGCCCTCGAAGAAAATGCTGACCGTGTTCGAGAAATTATCAACATGGGATGCTATACTCAAGTTAATAGCTCTCATGTTCTAAAACCAAAGCTCTTTGGAGATAAAGATAAAGTAAGAAAAAAACGTGTTCGTTATTTCTTGGAGAAAAATTTGGTTCATATGGTTGCTAGTGACATGCATAATCTTGGTCCAAGACCACCATTTATGAAAGATGCTTACGCTATTATCGAAAAGACTTACGGCACGAGACGTGCTCGTAACCTTTTTATCGAGAATCCACAAACACTACTTGAAAATCAATATATATAGGAGAAACTATGACTCAGGAAAACACGAAGCGTGTTGAAATCGATGTACTTGCACTATTGCAAAAACTTTGGACTAAAAAAGTATTTATTTTATTTACAGCCTTTTATGTCGCTGTCTTTGCCTTCTTGGGAACTTATTTCCTCATTCAGCCAACATATACATCGTCTACACGTATTTATGTGGTTAATCAAGCTAATGATGGCAAAAACCTTTCTGCTCAAGATTTGCAGGCCGGTACATTTTTGACAAAAGACTACAAAGAAATTATTACATCAAACGATGTCTTGTCAGAAGTTATCAAAGATGAAAAATTGAATATGACAGAAGCAGAACTTGCTAAAATGATTTCAGTTAATATTCCTACTGATACTCGTCTTATTTCAATTTCTGTTAATGCTAAAACTGGTCAAGATGCGCAAACACTTGCCAATAAGGTTCGTGAAGTTGCTTCAGAAAAAATCAAGAACGTGACAAAAGTTGAAGATGTCACAACACTTGAAGAAGCTAAATTGCCAGAGTCACCATCTTCACCAAATATCAAACGTAATGTGCTTCTTGGAGCAGTGCTTGGAGGATTCCTTGCAGTGGTTGGTGTATTGGTACGTGAAATCCTAGATGATCGTATTCGCCGTCCAGAAGATGTGGAAGATGCCCTTGGAATGACACTTCTTGGAATTGTCCCTGATACAGATAAAATTTAAGGAGAAGAAATGCCTCTATTAAAGTTAGTAAAATCTAAAGTAAACTTTGCCAAACAAACAGAAGAGTATTACAATGCCATTCGCACAAATATTCAATTTTCTGGTGCTCAGATGAAAGTGATTGCGGTTAGCTCTGTTGAAGCTGGTGAAGGAAAATCAACGACATCTGTTAACTTGGCGATTTCATTTGCTAGTGTTGGGCTCCGAACACTTCTCATTGATGCGGATACTCGTAACTCTGTTTTGTCAGGTACATTTAAATCAAATGAGCCTTATAAGGGCCTTTCAAATTTCCTTTCTGGAAATGCTGATTTAAATGAAACGATTTGTCAAACTGATATTTCTGGTTTGGATGTCATTGCATCTGGTCCTGTACCACCTAATCCAACAAGTCTTTTGCAAAATGACAATTTTAGACATTTGATGGAAGTTGCTCGTAGTCGTTATGATTATGTCATCGTTGATACGCCACCAATTGGTTTGGTCATTGATGCTGTTATTATTGCCCATCAGGCTGATGCCAGTCTTTTGGTTACAGCATCTGGAAAAATTAAACGTCGTTTCGTAACTAAGGCCGTCGAACAATTGGAACAAAGTGGTTCTCAGTTCTTAGGTGTCGTCCTTAATAAAGTTGACATGACAGTTGATAAATATGGATCATATGGTTCTTACGGATCATATGGTGAGTACGGGAAAAAATCAGACCAAAAAGAAGGTCATTCAAGAGCACATCGTCGTAGAAAAGGATAGCATTAATGGGGATGATGCGGCTCCTTATACCTTAACAGATAAAAAAGGGGTTTAGAGTGAAAGAAAAACAAGAAATTCGTCGCATTGAAATTGGTATTATACAGTTGGTTGTGGTTGTTTTCGCAGCCATGGTAGCTAGTAAATTACCATATACAGAGATTACCCAAGGAAGCATTGTTCTTTTAGGTGTCGTACATGTAGTGTCTTACTATATCAGTAGTTATTATGAAAATCTTAAGTACAGAGGCTACTTGGATGAACTCATTGCAACTGTCAAATATTGTTTTATATTTGCTCTAATTGCAACTTTCCTCTCATTTTTTGCAGATGGAAGTTTTTCAATCTCACGTCGCGGACTTCTTTACGTCACTCTAATTTCAGGTGTTCTCTTATACTTTACAAATACAGTTCTTAAGTATTTCCGCTCATCTATTTATACACGTCGTAAAAGTAACAAGAATATTCTCTTGATTTCTGATCAGGCACGTCTAGAAAATGTTTTGTCTCGTATGAAAGACAATATGGATGGTAGGATTACAGCCGTTTGTGTCTTGGATAACCCCTATTTCACGGATCCATTTATCAAGAGTGTTAAACCTGAAAATTTGATTGAATATGCGACACACTCAGTAGTAGACCAAGTTTTGATTAATCTGCCAAGTGAGCAGTACAAGATTTGGGATTATGCGTCACCATTTGAACTTATGGGAATCCCAGTATCCATTAATTTGAATGCTCTTGAATTTATGAGTCAGGGTGAAAAACGTATCCAACAATTGGGTCCTTTCAAAGTTGTTACGTTTTCTACGCATTTTTATAGCTATGGAGATATCTTGGCGAAACGCTTCCTTGATATCTGTGGAGCTCTAGTTGGTTTGGTGCTCTGTGGTATTGTTGGAATCTTCCTTTATCCTCTTATTCGTAAAGATGGAGGACCAGCTATTTTTGCTCAAGATCGTGTGGGAGAAAATGGACGTATCTTCAAGTTTTATAAATTCCGTTCTATGCGTGTTGATGCGGAAGAAATCAAGAAGAATTTGATGGCACAGAATCAAATGTCTGGTGGTATGTTTAAGCTGGAAAATGATCCACGTATTACCAAGATTGGACATTTCATTCGTAAAACGAGTCTTGATGAACTTCCACAATTTTGGAATGTTTTAAAAGGTGATATGAGTTTAGTTGGAACACGCCCTCCAACATTGGACGAATACGAATCTTATACGCCAGAACAAAAACGCCGTCTTAGCTTTAAACCAGGTATTACTGGTCTTTGGCAAGTAAGCGGTCGAAGTGAAATTACTGATTTTGATGAAGTTGTAAAACTAGACGTTGCTTATATGGACGGATGGACAATCTGGCGCGATATCAAAATATTATTGAAAACAATTAAAGTAGTAGTAATGAAGGATGGAGCAAAGTGATGGCTTTCTCCATTTCTTTTAATGGTGATTAAATGACAAAAACAGTTTATATCGTTGGTTCTAAGGGAATTCCAGCAAAATATGGTGGATTTGAGACCTTTGTTGAGAAGTTGACAGAGTTCCAACAAGACAAAGATATCCAATATTATGTAGCTTGTATGCGTGAAAATTCTGCTAAATCAGGAATTACAGCAGATACTTTCGAACATAACGGTGCTAAATGCTACAATATTGACGTCCCAAATATCGGGTCTGCACGTGCCATCGCTTATGACATCGCAGCTCTTAATAAGGCCATTGAGATTGCTAAGGAAAATAATGACCAAGCACCTATTTTTTATGTTTTGGCCTGCCGAATTGGTCCATTTATCTCAGGTATTAAAAAGAAAATCAAGGCTATCGGTGGTACCCTTATGGTTAACCCGGATGGTCATGAATGGCTTCGTGCAAAGTGGAGTCTTCCGGTTCGTAAGTATTGGAAAATTTCAGAGCAACTCATGGTTAAACATGCTGATCTCTTGATTTGTGATAGTAAAAACATTGAATCTTATATTCAAAAGGATTATGCGAAGCATCGTCCTCAAACAACCTATATTGCCTATGGAACTGTTACAAGTAAATCTCGATTGACTAAGGTTGATGATAAGGTACGCACATGGTACTTCGAAAAGGGGGTTATTGAAAACAATTATTATCTTGTTGTAGGACGTTTTGTGCCTGAAAATAACTATGAGGCTATGATTCGTGGTTTTATGGCGTCTAACTCTGACAAGGACTTTGTTCTCATTACCAATGTTGAAGAAAACAAATTTTACGACAAGTTGCGCCAGGAAACTGGTTTTGACAAGGATGCTCGTGTGAAGTTTGTCGGAACTGTTTATGACCAAGAATTGCTCAAGTACATTCGTGAGAATGCCTTTGCTTATTTCCATGGTCATGAGGTAGGTGGAACCAATCCATCACTTCTTGAGGCACTTGAGTCAACTAAGCTCAATCTCTTGTTGGATGTTGGCTTTAACCGTGAAGTCGGTGAAGATGGTGCTCTCTATTGGAAAAAAGACCAATTGGCAAGTGTCATTAATCAAGCTGAACAATTGGATGAACAAGCTATCGCAGACCTCAATCAAAAATCAAGTAAACGTATCGAAGAAGCCTTTACTTGGGAAAAAATTGTTACAGACTACGAGAAAGTATTTAAAGGATAGAAATGCAGAAAATTTTATATCTTCACGCTGGTGCCGAAATGTATGGTGCTGATAAGGTTTTGTTGGAGCTTATTAAAGGATTGGATAAAGAAGCCTTTGAGGCTCATGTCATCTTGCCCAACGATGGTGTCTTAGTGGGTGCATTGGAAAAGGTTGGTGCTAAGGTAAAAGTTATCGATTATCCAATCTTGCGCCGGAAGTATTTTAATCCTAAGGGAATACTTGAGTATTTTGGCTCTTATAATCGTTATTCAAAGCAAATTGCTAAATATGCTAAGGATAATGGGATTACTCTTATTCACAACAATACGACTGCGGTACTTGAAGGGATTTATCTTAAACGTAAGTTGAAATTACCTTTGATTTGGCATGTGCATGAAATTATCGTCAAACCAAAAGCAATCTCCGATTTCATCAACTTTTTGATGGGGCGTTATGCTGATACGATTGTGACAGTCTCAAATGCTGTGGCCAACCACGTGAAGCAGTCTCGCTTTGTAAAAAATGACCAAGTTCAAGTTATCTATAATGGTGTTGACAATTCTGTCTATCATGAAATGGATGCCAGCGCAGTTCGTGACCAGTTTGGTATCGCACAGGATGCTTTGGTTATCGGAATGGTTGGTCGAGTGAATGCTTGGAAAGGTCAAGGCGATTTCTTGGAAGCAGTGACTCCAATCTTAAAGGCTAATCCAAAAGCAGTAGCCTTTCTGGCAGGGAGTGCTTTTGAAGGTGAAGAGTGGCGTGTTGATGAGTTGGAAAAGGCAATATCAGACTCACCAATAGCTGGACAAATCAAGCGTATCGATTATTATAGTAAGACAACAGAGCTCTATAATATGTTTGATATCTTTGTTTTGCCAAGTACCAATCCAGATCCCCTACCAACCGTAGTCCTAGAAGCCATGGCTTGTGGCAAACCTGTAGTCGGCTACCGTCATGGTGGTGTCTGTGAAATGGTTAAGGAAGGTGAAAATGGCCTTCTCGCTACACCGAGTCAGCCTGAAGATTTGTCTAAGGCCATCCAAGAATTGGCTGATAACACTGAGAAGAGAGAGCAATTTGGCAAGGCCTCTGTCAAACGCCAAAAAGAACTCTTCTCATTACAAAGTTATATTCGGAATTTCTCAGAGCTATATAAGAAATATTAAGATGAATACTGAAAAAATTAAGAATAAATTAAAACCAATCGTTTATCCAATTATTAATTTTATTCCTAGACGAAGACTTAAGAATAAAAATTTTACGATCATTTGTGATAATTGTTGGGCTGGAAAAGTCTATCAGGAATTGGGCTTACCTTATCAAACTCCATTTGTAGGGATGTTTGTCTTTTCTCCTGATTACATCAAGATGCTCAAGAATTTAAAACATTATTTGAGCGGAAACATCCCCTTGAAATTTGTTAAGGAATCAAAATATATCAAAGACTTTGATAATGCCTATCCTCTAGCACTTCTTGATGATATTGAACTTCATTTCCTGCATTATGCTGATAAAGAAGAAGCAACTCAAAAATGGAATCGTCGTTTAGAAAGAATTCATTGGGATAATTTGTATTTCAAGTTCAATGATAATGATGCTTGTACTTACGAGCTGATGAAAGAGTTTGAAGAACTTCCATATAAGAGTAAGGTGATTTTCTCTTCAAAGAATTACAGTGACCTACCTTCATTGGTCCACTTTAAATCAGCAGAGAAGCAAGGACATGTTGGAATTGATTTAAAAACTTACCACCGCTATTTTAATGCTGTTACCTGGTTGAATAGGGGTGGAGAGGACTTAACCAAATGAAAAAGATAAGACTTATTATTCCATACTTTGGAAAACTTCCAAAGTTTTTCCCATATTTTTTGCTGACCGCCAAACGTAATCAAAAGATTGATTTCTTAATTTATACGGATCAAAATATTGACCAATTTGAAATTTTGAACGCTGAGAATATTGAATTTAAGACTCTTTCGTTTGATGATTTAAGAAAAAAAGTACAGTCTAAATTTGATTTTGAAATTTCTCTCAAAACACCTTATAAATTATGTGACTATAAAGTTGCTTATGGGTTTATCTTTGAAGAGGAGTTGAAGGGATATGACTACTGGGGATTTTGTGATACAGATGTCTTACTTGGTGATATTTATCAATTTCTGGAAGAACATAGCTTTTTTGAGAATGACTATGCTCGATATGGTCTTTTAGGTCATCTCCAAATATTTAAAAATTCACAAGAAGTTAATCATGTATTTATGTCTGGGCAAGGTTTAAACTATCGATTAGATTATCATAATGTCTTTACTAGTGAGCAAAATTTTATTTTTGATGAGGCAGAAGGTATTCAAAAATTGTTTGAAAAATCTGGTTTTGAACAATTACAAGATAAGTTTTTTGATGATATTGATATCAGCCATTTTTCATTTCGAGAATATGGAGAAGATGAGCCTAAACGTTATTATTCTTGGTCACAGAAACATGGCTTGAAATCGATTAATTTAATTGATGGTAAAATAGTTATCAAACATCCGCTATATACACATTTTCAAAAAAGGACAATTGAATGTCCTGAATTTGAACTTGTAGAATCATTTTATGTTATCCCGAATAAGTTGGTATTTGGAGAAGAACTTTCGATACAAGAAATCGAAGAAGTCACTAAAAATAAATTCTATTGGGAATATGTCAAGTCAACGTTTTTTAAAAAATTTAAAATGGAAAAATGGTCGTTAGAATTTATTCGCCATAAATTAAGGATGAAAAAATGAAAAAAGATGTACTTTTAACTGTCGTCATTCCAGTTTATAATGTCGAAAAATATTTAAAACGTTGTATTGAGAGTATCCTTATTCAAGAGTGCAATAACTATGACATCTTACTTGTAGATGATGGAAGTACTGATAGTTCTCCTCAAATCTGTGATGATTATGCTAAAGTTTATGACTTTATCTCAGTGATTCATAAAAAAAATGGAGGGCTTTCTGAAGCTCGCAATACTGGTATTTCACATGCTAAGGGTGACTATGTTTATTTCCCTGATTCTGATGACTGGCTTGAACCACAAACATTTAAAGAATTAGCAGAGGTGTTGGAATCCCAAGAGTTTGATATCGTTTCTTTTAACCGTGAGTTTGTGAAGGGTGAAGAAGATCCTATAGTTTCAGATCCATTAGTAACTCAAGTGTTTGAAGGTAAAGATGCTTTTGTCCAAATGCTCAAGCATAGTTATATCACAGGTTTTGCCAACGACAAAATTTATAAAAAGTCTCTATTTATTGATAATAATATTTCTTTTCCAAAAGGAAAATATTATGAAGACTTGGGAACGAATTACAAGCTTTTTCTTTCAGCCAAGAGTGTTTTTGCTACCAATCAAAAATATTATCACTATTTAGTTGATAATCCTGATTCTATTACACAGTCTTGGAATGAGCAGAAGTTTAGTGATATGTTTGGATTTTATAAAGATATTTTCTATTCTGATTTTGTTCGTTCACAATTAAATCAAGAAGAATTACAAATTTCACAGCTTTATTATGTGAATGGCTTGACTCATATCTTGGCAAGTTTATATAAATCTAAATTAGATAAAAAATATATAGACATTACTAATGAAGTGAAACAAGAATTACTTAAGAATAGTGTTTCTCTTTCTCAAATGAAAGACCAACCAAATAAGTTAAAATATATACTGTTTAGACTTAAAGTGTTAAAACTTGTCTTTAGTATACAAAACGTTTTCTAATATGTTTTAGGAGTCTATTTTGAAATACTCTGTTATTATTCCAGTCTTTAACGTTGAGAAATATATAAATCGTTGTGTAAAAAGTATTCTCTCTCAGCGTTATAATGACTTGGAAATTATATTGATTGACAATGGATCAGAGGATAGTAGTGGGATACTATGCGATAATTATGCAGAACGTTATTCAAATATTACAACTTACCATATACCTAATGGCGGTGTCAGTTCAGCTAGAAATTTTGGTTTGGCAAAAGCTCAAGGTGAGTTTATTTGTTTTGTAGACGCAGATGATTATTTAGTAGGAAACCTATTTTCCGATATGGAAAATCAGTTGGATTCGGAAATTGATTTGTTGGTATTTAGCTACTATAACTCTCTTGAAAAGAATTTATCAGAAACGACTAGATCAGCAAAAATTCTTCCTATTGAAGGAAGAAAAGACAGAAATCAGTTCATTGCTCTCTTTACGGAATTATTTTTATCGGACATGATGTATACTGTTTGGAATAAAATTTATCGTAGAGAGTTCTTGGAAGAACATAGAATAATATTTGAGCAGTATGAATTAGGGGAAGATGTTCGGTTCAATCTGAATGTATACGAAAGTGTTCATAAAGTTTCCTTTTCACAAACTTGTTATTATGTTTATATTTCGGGTAGAGCAGGATCTGCGATGGGGCGCTATAATCCCAAACGGATGAGTTATCAATTGGAAGAACTTGGTAAAATTGATCAGTTGATGGTGAGATGGGATATTCATAATGATCGGTATATTAGTCAAATAAAAGCACGTATCTTGATGAGTAATATACAGAATATTTCAGAACAAAAGATTTCTCTTTTTTTAAAACGACAATATGTTGAAACATTATGTAGAAATAAGGAGATGATTGTTTTAATAAACGAAGATACGTCTTTTCTTAATCCTCTAATTAGATTACTATTGAATCACAGGATGTATATTACAGTGATTATTCTTAAAAAAATACAAACATTAATAAAAAGGGAACGCCTGATTAATTATTAATTGATACCTTATATTTTTTTGATGATGCTTAATTTTATGATTGAAAGGTTTGGATGACTATTGTGACGAACAATCGTTTTATCTCAGAAAGAATTTATTTATTTACCTTATTTATATGGGTTGTTGTCGCTTCATTAGTCACAACCACCTATTTTATTCGATTAGAAGGTTTTCTATCCCTGTATAGAGTGCTCCTCTATTTTACAATTGTCATGATTTTGATAAAAGAGTTTATCACTCTTTCGAGAACATTACATTACTTTAGATTTCACTGGAAACAGTTATTGACAGCACTTGCTTTCATAATTTCGATGTTTATAGTAGCAAAAAATCGTGATGGTTTACTTGACATAAACGTCTTATTATTAGTTTTTTCTGCTAGGGATATAGATTTTAGAAAGTTATTGGGAACTTTTTCTTTTGCTACATTTCTAGTCCTTATTTTGACGATTTTTGCTAGCAACAAAGGCGTGATTTCAAATATGTTTATGAGGGCAGATGGTGGCTATCGTTTTAGTTTAGGGTTTAACTATGTTTCATTTGCTTCACAGAGATTGTTTTTTGCCTTGTGTAGCTATCTGATGTTTCGTGGTAAAAAAATTTCGTACATAGAATTGCTGGCCTTACTTTCGGCTACGATATACATGTATCAACAAACTTCGACGTCTAGTCCATTTTACTTAAGTATTTTGATACTCGCATATGCATTATTTAGTCTAAAAATCATTAAAAAAGGCTTTATTATTGAATACTTCTGGATGAAAACAATTGCAAAGTATGGTTTTGTTTTCGCTTTAATCATTACATTATATTTCTGTTTTTATTCATCTGGAAGTTTATTCCATTTGGTAGATCAATTTACACATAATCGACTACGGTTAAGTGTAGAAGGTTTCCGAAATTTTGGAGTATCTTGGTTAGGGCAAAGAATATCTTTTTCTACATTAGATTTATTTGGGAATTTTACAAGTAATTATAATTTCATTGATAGCTCATTTGTTCAGTTGTTGGTTATTGATGGTTTAATCGTCAGTGTATTCATGTTGTTTGCTCTTACAAAAGTTATGAAATATTTTGTATCCATTCGAAAAGATATCGTACTGGCTTGCTTAGGGATTATGATTATCCATGGAATGTTCGATCCTCAGATGTTGGTTCTTCGCTACTCCCCATTAATTTTGTTTATAAGTCGATTATTTATTATGAATCCAGATAATAACATCGAATAAAAAGAGTTAAGTCCAGTTAAAAAGAAAGATTAAGACGAGTTACATCCTTATGAAAGTTCTTAAAAATTACGCCTATAATCTCTCCTACCAGTTACTGGTGATTATCTTGCCGATTATCACCACCCCTTATGTGACGCGGGTCTTTAGTTCAAATGACTTGGGGACCTATGGCTATTTCAACTCCGTTGTTACCTATTTTATCCTTTTGGCGACCTTGGGAGTGGCCAATTATGGAACTAAAGAGATTTCGGGACACCGGAAAGATATCCAAAAGAATTTCTGGGGGATTTATACCCTCCAGTTGGGGGCTACGATTTTATCCCTTACCCTCTATGTTCTTTTATGTGTGGCCCTACCTTCCATGCAAAATCCTGTCACTTATATCCTAGGACTTAGCTTGATTTCTAAGGGACTCGATATCTCCTGGCTTTTTCAGGGATTAGAAGATTTTCGCAAGATTACGGTTCGGAATATCACGGTCAAACTGGTTGGGGTCATCTCCATCTTCTTGTTTGTCAAATCTGCGAAAGATCTGTATCTCTATGTATTCTTACTAACCATCTTTGAGCTCTTAGGTCAGCTGAGCATGTGGCTACCCGCTCGTGAATTTATTGGGAAAGCCCATTTTGATATGGCTTATGCACGGGTACATTTAAAGCCAGTCATTCTCCTCTTTTTACCGCAGATTGCTATTTCCCTTTATGTCACCTTGGATCGGACCATGCTGGGAGCTCTCGCCTCTACAAAGGATGTGGGAATTTATGACCAGGCCTTAAAACTCGTCAATATTTTGTTGACCTTGGTGACCTCACTGGGGAGTGTCATGTTGCCTCGAGTATCGAGCCTCTTATCCTCAGGGGATCACAAGGCGGTTAATAAGATGCACCAAATGTCCTTCTTGATTTATAATTTGGTCATTTTCCCAATCATTGCAGGCATGCTAATCATCAATGATGACTTTGTTCAATTTTTCCTAGGGAAGGATTTTCAGGATGCGCGTTATGCCATTGCCATCATGATTTTTAGAATGTTCTTTATCGGATGGACCAATATCATGGGGATTCAAATTCTGATCCCTCACAACAAAAATAAAGAATTTATGCTTTCGACTACTATACCTGCCATTGTCAGTGTCGGATTGAATTTGCTCTTCTTGCCTCACTTTGGTTTTATCGGTGCAGCCATTGTTTCGGTTTTAACAGAATCCTTGGTCTGGGGAATTCAATTGTACTATACCCGTCATTACCTCAAGGAAGTTCCGATTATTGGGGCTATGGCAAAAATTGTATGTGCATCTGCTATAATGTATGGCTTGTTGCTAAGTGCAAAACCATTCTTGCATTTTTCACCTACTTTAAATGTTCTTGTGTATGCAGTGCTTGGTGGCCTCATTTACCTGATTGCTATTCTAGTTCTGAAAGTGGTAGATGTGAAAGAGTTAAAACAAATAATAGGAAAACAATCGAAATGAAGAAAATACGGAATACGAACCTAGATTTGCTTAAAATTATGGCTTGTGTAGGAGTTGTCCTACTCCATACCACAATGCCAGGATTTAAAGAAACTGGATCTTGGAATCACTTAACATATTTATATTACTTAGGTACCTATTCAATTCCGCTATTTTTTATGGTAAATGGCTATTTATTATTGGGAAAAAATGAAATAAGCTATTCATACATCCTGCAAAAAATAAAATGGATTCTTGTAACCGTATCGACATGGACTTTAATCATTTGGATTTATAAGAGGGATTTTCCAGAAAACCCAATAAAAAAAGTTTTGGGTTCTTTGTTTCAAAGAGGTTATTTTTTCCAGTTTTGGTTTTTTGGTGCTTTAATCCTTATTTACTTGTGTCTACCAATTTTGAAAAAATTTCTAAAATCAAAAAATCGGTATTTGTTGGCTCTATCTCTCTTAGTAATTATCGGTTTTGTACTTGAGCTGACAAATATTTTACTTCAAATGCCAGTGCAAGTTTATGTTATACAGACATTTCGATTATGGACCTGGTTTTTCTATTATATTTTAGGTGGGTTTCTAGCACAATTTAGCTTGGATACTCTTAAAAAGTGTTTTAGGAGTTGGATGAAAGAAATCACCGTAGTTTTACTATTTGCTTCACCATTAATCTTATTTATGCTAGCGAAGTATATTCACCATAATCTTTTTGCTGAATATTTTTATGATAGTATTTTTGTGAAAGTTGTAAGTTTAGGGACTTTTTTGACGGTACTGACGTTTGATTTAAATACAGATAAAAACAGATGGATAATCTATCTTTCTAATCAAACTATGGGTGTTTTCATTATACATACATATGTTATGAAAGTGTGGGAGAAATCAGTTGGATTTAGTTTTGCAGGAGCATATTTGCTTTTTCTCATCTTCACATTGAGTGTAAGTTTTATTGTGGTTGGAATATTAATGAAAATCCCTTATTTCAATCGAATCGTTAAATTATAAATTATAAATAGGAGACAACTATGTACGATTATCTAATTGTTGGTGCTGGTTTATCGGGGGCAATTTTTGCTCATGAGGCAACCAAGCGTGGCAAAAAAGTAAAAGTCATTGATAAACGGGACCACATTGGTGGAAATATCTACTGTGAAAATGTTGAGGGCATCAATGTTCACAAGTATGGTGCCCACATTTTCCATACGTCCAACGAAAAAGTTTGGGACTATGTCAACCAGTTCGCTGAATTTAACAACTATATCAA
>ERZ772912.159-NODE-159-length-33223-cov-4.757779_pt1 | contig 33223 bp, 22 predicted proteins | sample MGYA00512119_ERZ772912 | MGnify/ENA primary metagenome ERZ772912 (study PRJEB29015, sample SAMEA2738048) | human oral metagenome | biome: human oral; feature: human-associated habitat; material: saliva | place: China | collected 2230 ...
AACGCTATCGTGATTACGGCATTTTTAATTATTGGTTTCGAATGATTGAAAAACATGCCCCTTGGGTAAATCATATTTACTTAGTCACCAATGGACAAAAACCGGAATGGTTGAACTTGGAGCATCCAAAACTCAAGTTGGTCACTCATAAGGAATTTATTCCTGAAGAGTATTTACCTACTTATAATTCAGCGGCTATTGAGCTTAACCTCCATCGTATTGAAGGCTTGTCGGAAAACTATCTCTATTTCAATGATGATATGTACTTGATTAGAGATAGTCAACCTTCGGATTTTTATAAAAATGGTCAACCTAAGCTTTTAGCGGTATATGATGCATTGGTTCCTTGGTCACCATTTACGAATACTTATCACAATAATGTTGAATTGATCTATCGTCATTTTCCTAATAAGAAGGCTTTGAAATCTTCACCTTGGAAATTCTTTAATTACCGTTATGGGTCCTTGATTTTGAAAAACCTGTTACTCTTGCCATGGGGGCCTACGGGATATGTAAACCAGCATTTACCTGTTCCGATGAAAAAGAGTACCTTAGCACATTTGTGGGAAATTGAGGGAGCAACATTAGATAAAACGTCACGAAATAAAATTAGAGATTATGGAGTAGACGTCAATCAATACATCTGTCAGCATTGGCAAATTGAAAGTAATCAGTTTTATCCTATGTCAAAGAATTTTGGAGAGTCGATAGATCTAAATCAAGTGGATCGATTAGAGAGTATCTTTAAAGATAAACATAAAAAACTGCTTTGTGTGAATGATGATGTTGACTTTAAAGAGGAGAATATCATTCGTTTTAAGGAAATCTTGAAAGAACGCTATCCTGAAAAATCAGCTTTTGAAAAATGAGAAATAAGAGATGAAATACTATTTAAAAGAAGAGTTTTTACACGATAACAATGTAAAAAATGCCGGTAATAAGGCACGTAATGATGTTGAAGAAATTGTAAAGAGAGAAGGTTATCAAGCCTTGGTTCTTTCAGTTGATAATTGGTACGAGATGAGTACACTTAAAGCACAGCTTCATAAATCTAAGGCTATTGGTCAGGCCTTGAATCAACTAAAGCAAGGTGATGAGTTACTTATTCAGTTCCCAATGCTTCATCATAGTTTTTTCACAACACATCATGTAAAGAAAGCACAGAAAAAAGGCGTAAAAGTTCATTTTATTATCCATGATTTAGAAGCTCTTCGTTATGTCAATGTTGAGAATTTCCCTTTGAAGCATAAGATTCGCATTCAAATTCAAGAATCAGGTCTTCTTGATGCAGCTGATGGTATCATTGCCCACAATCCAATTATGAAATCTGTATTGGTAGATAAAGGAATTGCGGCAGATAAGATTGTTAGCCTTGGTATTTTCGACTATTTGATTCCAAATTTCCAAGAGAAGACAGGTTTCACGAAGAATCAGCCAATTATTGTGGCTGGAAATTTGGCACAAGAAAAAGCTGGTTATCTTTACTCTCTTCCTGCAGAACCTGCTTATAATCTGTATGGTGTTGGTTTCGACGAAAGCAGAGCTCTTGAGAATGAGAACTACTTTGGTTCCTTCCTACCTGATGAGCTTCCTGCAGCCCTTGAGGGTGGTTTTGGGCTTGTCTGGGATGGCGACAGTGCTGAGACATGTAGTGGTGTTTTCGGCGAGTACCTTCGCTATAATAACTCTCACAAGGCGTCACTTTACTTGGCCTCAGGATTCCCGCTTGTCGTTTGGAAACAGTCAGCCTTATCTCATTTTGTGCTTGAGAACGGCTGTGGAATTGCAGTAGATTCTCTTCAGGATTTGAAGGCGACAATTGACAACCTTTCAGATACTGATTACCAAGATTTGGTTGAAAATACCAAGCGTGTCGGTAAAGGTATTCGTGATGGTCACTACCTACTTACTGCATTGAACAATTTAAAATAAGAAAATCCTCATGCTTGTGAGGATTTTTTGCATTATTTGGAGACTTCAAACTGGTATTGGGTTCCTGGAACTTTTCCATTTGAATAGATTGCTTCAATATAGTCGTCATAAGTGATTGACTTGGATTTACCTGCTTTTACGAGTTCTGGATCACGCCATATATTTGGATCAGCAGCATTAGTATCACGCTTGGTGAGGTAGAGGTACTCAATATAGGTTCTATTGTCGACAAAGGCACCAGCAACCTTTTCCTTACCATTATCAGATCGCGTGTACATACGAGTCGTTCCACCACCATCTAGTAGGAAGGCAAGACGAATATTCGAGTAGCCTATATTTTTTAAAAGCTTATAGACGTCTTCGTGATTCAAGCCCTTATTGAGGGAGTTGTGGCCATAGGTTTGGATAATACGGATAATACCATCATAGGTCTCTACGTAAATCGAACGAGCATTTGGTTGGTCAGGATCACCTTTTTCCCAGGTTTTATCTACTTTTTTATCTTTAATGAGAATACCAAAGGCACCTGTATCCCAACCGTTGCTTCCCATGAGGGTAAACATTTTAGCTATGTCGATATTTGGATAGGTTCCGGCAGTGATATTATTTTGATCATCTCCATATAGAAGGCCTGTTTTCCCCAATTCGATTTCCTTTTGAGCGAAAGGACGATCTAGCCCTTCGTAAGACCAAAAACCAGAGTTAATAAGAGCAAGAGCTTCTCGTCGTTTAGCTTCGTACTTAATACTTTGCTCTGTGAGTTCAGGATTATTGTCTTCGGTTCTTCCTTTTTGTAGGATATATTTTCCGTCCTTCTTGAAGGAGAGAATCTGCATGTCTACATTTTTAATATTGCCTTTTTCAAGTAAGACAGACTGATCTAAGAGCTCTTTATTCTTTATGGTGAAGTTCAATCCATCCTTATTTGATGGGATGGAAAGCTTCTTAATATCTCGATTGTTGAAATAGATGGTGAGGTAGAGCAGTCCACCAACTATGGCACCTATAATTAGAAGGGAAAATAGTATTCTTAAAATATTCTTCAATTTCATACTATCATTATAAACAATCTAGGCTGACAAAACAATCCTAAGACCATTAAATATCCAAGAATAGTATCAGTTTTTCCTAGTATGGTACTGGTAAGCGTTTTCCAAAAGGGTTATAATAGGGATAAGTTAGTCAAGGAGGTGCTTTATGACCATTAAGGTGATTGCATCAGATATGGATGTAACATTTTTAGACGATAAAGGGAGCTATGATAAGGAGCGTTTTAGTCAGATTTTGGTTGCCATGGCTGCGCGTGATATGCACTTTGTCGTTGCATCAGGTAATAGTATGAGTCGCCTTAAACCGATGTTTGCGGAGACTTTTGACCGCCTGCATTTTGTAGCTGAAAACGGTGGTCAGGTGGTTAGCTATGGCAAGCTTCTGTGTCAGGAGTTCATGGCATCTATTGATGTTGAAAATTTGCTAAGATATTTTAATTATGATTTGTTAGATAAACCAACTATATTTAATGGGGCTTAAGCAGCTTCTTAACCATTGGGACTTGAATGAGGCATATGTTATGGCTTTTGGTGATGGTGACAATGATATTGAGCTCCTGCGTATGGCTAGTCATTCTTATGCGATGGAAAATGCCAGCCCTGCTCTTTTGCAAGTGGCTGACCAAGTCGCACCGCATCATAAGGATCAAGGTGTCTTGACTATCTTAGAAGATTATTTAGGTTTATATTAAAAAAGGGTGGTAAAGTAATGAAGTTATATTTAATGCGACATGGTGAGACATTATTTAATACACAAAAGCGTGTTCAGGGATGGTCTGATTCTCCCCTAACTGAAAATGGAATCTGTCAGGCAGAACAAGCTAAGCAGTACTTTGCGAAGAAAGGTATTTCTTTTGATGCTGTCTATTCATCTACGCAAGAGAGAGCAACTGACACGGCAAAGATTGTGGCGCCTGAGTACACTGTAACCCAGCTCAAGGGAATTAAAGAAATGAATTTTGGGTCTTTTGAAGCTCAACCAGAGCATCTCTTACCCAAACATCGTCCAGGTTCACGATCCTTTGAAAATCTCTTGGTCCCATACGGTGGCGAAGATATTCGCAAGGTTGGACAGAGGGTTTTAAAGACTGTATTAGAGAAAGCAGAAGAACACACTAAAGATGGTGCTGAGAATCTCCTATTTGTCAGTCATGGAGCGGCTTTATGGGGATTAATCATTACCATGGACTTAGCCTTTCCTGAAGGAGTGCGTTTTTGGAATTGTAATATTTGTGTTTATGATTATAACCAAGGACAATTGGAGCTTATTCAGGTGATTGATCCGATTTCTGGTTTAGAGGTAACATTATGAAAGAATTTTATTTAATGAGACATGGGCAAACACGATTTAATGTTCAGCATAGGCTTCAGGGGGTCTGCGATGCCCCTTTGACGGAAGTCGGGATTGAACAGGCTAAAAAGGCTGGTCAATATCTAGCCAAGCAAGAGCCAATTTTTGATCATGTCTTTACGTCAACCTCTGAGAGAGCTAGCGATACTCTAGAAATTGTGACTGGACGAACAGATTATGAAAGACTTAAAGGTCTTAAAGGACAGGATTTTGGTGCTTTTGAAGGGCAGCCAGAGTATCTTACTCCTAAAGCCTTACCTGATGGACAAGGCTTTGGTGATTACTTTGTTCAATTTGGTGGCGAGAGTACGAGCCGGGTCCGGGATCGTATGGAGTTGACGATTAGGGCTATCATGGAGAGTGTAGCCGATGGTTCTAAGTCCTTGCTGGTTAGTCATGGTCCATCTATTTTGCAATTCTGTAGACGTGTTTTAAACCCCGATCCAGAGATTAATGGTCTTAAAAATTGTTGTATTTTACACTTTACTTATGACCAAGGTCAATTTGAACTGGTCTCAGTTTATAATCCAGTAGAAGAAGAGTATATCTATGGAGGTGAAGAATGACACGATTCTATTTAATGCGACATGGACAAACACTTTTTAACACACTCAATCGAATTCAAGGTTGGTGTGATTCCCCTTTGACTGAAAAAGGTCAGGAACAAGCTCGTCAGGTGCGTGCCTATTTTGAAAAACATGGTTTGACTTTTGATCAGTATTATTGCACGACTACTGAAAGAGCTTCTGATACGCTTGAATTGGCTACTGGGCGTACTGATTATAAACGTGTTAAGGGACTTAAAGAGATGCACTTCGGTATCTTTGAGGGGCAACCGGAGTATCTTCATCCTAAAATTCAAATTCAGGGGCATTTCGGTGACCATTATGCTCAGTTTGGTGGGGAAAGTCAGGACCAGTTTGTAGAACGAGTGGTTGCGAGTGCTAAGGAAATCGTTGAAAGGCATCCTGAACAATCTATTTTGGCTGTTAGTCACGCAGGAGCCTTGATGACTTTTCTCCATGCCGTAGAGCCAGAGCAGGCGTTTGAGTCGTGTCCAGGCAATTGTGCCATCTTAGTTTTTGATTATGAAGGATCGGACTTTCACTTTGTCAAGCTGATTGATCCTTTAACGGACCAAGAGTTGGTGGAATTTTAGTGGCTTTCATGATCAAAGATAGTAAGAAACCCTTTCTTAGTGTATAATGGAAGGGTATTTTAAATTATGGAGTGCCTATGAAATTTACAAAAAATCAGTTCATTTGGTTGGCTGTCCTCTTTTTCAGCTGTTTCTTGATTTATACTTACTGGGAAACAGTTGTTTCAATTTGTAACACCATTTACGTTGCCAGTCAGCCCTTCCTGGTTGGAGCAGGGATTGCCTTTGTGGTAAATATCCTGATGTCTTTTTATGAGAAGCTGCTGGTCAAGTTTATTCCATTTGGTTTTATTACTAAGATTAAGCGTCCCATTGCTTTACTTGCAGCATTGGGAACCATTGGTCTGGTTTTTACTTGGGTCGTGTTCACTGTTCTTCCTGATTTGATTGACAGTATCAACACCTTGATTAGTCAAGACCGCTCAGCTATTAATAACTTGATTAATTGGCTGCTTAAAAACAAATCCTTGCAAAAAATTATTCAAGATTTTGGTGGTGTGACACAGGTTAGAGAGCTAATCAATAGCTACAGTGCCCAGTTGCTTCAACAAATCATGAATGGTTTGACGAGCTTCTTGACTTCTTTAACGAGTCTGCCATCAACCTTGATTAATCTTTTTATCAGTATTGTCTTTTCTTGTTATGTCTTAGCTGGAAAAGAGAAACTTGGGAATCAGGTCAATCGTTTGGTAGACGTCTATTTAGGACGTTATGGTAAGACTTTCCACTATGTAGTTGCTATTCTCAATAATCGATTCCGTAATTTCTTCGTCTATCAGTCGCTTGAGGCTTGTATTTTGGGGACCTTGTGTTATATTGGGATGCGTATCTTTAACTTCCCTTACGCAGCGACTATCTCTATCCTGATTGGTTTTTCAGCAATGATTCCAGTTGTGGGAGCTTATATTGGTGTGACGATTGGTACTATTTTGATTATGACGCACTCTGTGACCTTGGCGCTTTTGTTTGTTGCCTACGTGGTTATTTTGCAGCAGTTTGAAGGGAATCTCATCTATCCTTATGTGGTCGGTGGATCTACCGGACTTCCTGGTATTTGGGTTATCTTCGCAATCACCATAGGTTCTGCTTTGGGTGGTATCTTGGGTATGTTGGTTTCTGTGCCAGTAGCCGCAACCCTATATCAGATTGTTAAGGATAATGTTGTTAGGCGAGAAGAAGCCAAAGCAGCAAATGCTCTTGAAAGTAATGACTAATTAAAACAGACTTCGGTCTGTTTTTTTCGTGCTAAAGTATCAGATTTCAATAAGATAGTATAAGTGTAATCGTTTTCTAAGTGTTATACTATTAGTAAAGTGAACAATGCAAGGAGATAAAAGATGACATATACATTTCCAAAAGATTTTCTCTGGGGTGGTGCAACAGCTGCCAACCAGTTTGAGGGTGCTTACAACCTAGATGGCAAAGGCTTGTCCGTACAGGATGTAACGCCAAAAGGCGGTGTTCCCTTTGAACCCGGGGCCTTGAATCCTTTGATTACTGACCAACCAACACCAGATAATCTAAAACTAGAAGGTATAGATTTCTATCACCGTTATAAAGAAGACATAGCACTTTTTGCAGAGATGGGCTTTAAGGTCTTCCGCATGTCAATTGCATGGACTCGTATCTTTCCAAATGGTGATGATGCCGAGCCAAATGAAGCAGGTCTAGCCTTCTACGATAAGGTTTTTGATGAATTGGCCAAATATGACATCGAACCGCTTGTAACCTTGTCCCATTATGAAACACCACTCAACTTGGCGCGTGAGTACAATGGATGGACTAATCGTAAATTAATTGGTTTTTATGAGAATTATGTTCGTACAGTCTTCACACGTTATAAAGATAAGGTCAAATATTGGTTGACCTTTAATGAAGTGAACTCTGTTTTACACGCACCGTTCATGTCAGGTGGGATTGCAACTCCGATGGAAGAGCTCTCTAAACAGGATCTTTACCAAGCAGTTCACCATGAGTTAATCGCTTCGGCTTCAGCAACCAAGATTGGTCATGAAATCAACCCTGACTTTAAGATTGGTTGTATGGTTCTTGCCATGCCAGCTTATGGAATGACAGCTAATCCTTTGGATCAGTTGGCTGTTCACGAGTTTGAAAATCAAAACTATCTCTTCTCAGATATTCATGCGCGTGGGAAATATCCAAACTATATTAAACGCTATTTCAAAGAGAATGGTATTGAAATACAATTTGCTCCAGGTGATGAAGAAATCTTGAAGAATACCATTGATTTTATTTCATTCTCATATTATATGTCTGTGGCAACAGCACACAATCCGCAAGACTATAAGGTTAGAAAAGGCAACATTTTAGGTGGTGTCGAAAATCCCTACCTTGAAAAATCTGAATGGGGTTGGGCTATTGATCCAATCGGTCTTCGACTAGTTTTGAATGACTTTTATGATCGATATCAGTTGCCATTGTTTATCGTCGAAAATGGTTTAGGTGCAAAGGATGTTCTTGTTGATGGCCCAGATGGTCCAACAGTTGAAGATGATTATCGTATTGATTACCTTCAAAAACACTTGATTCAAGTTGGCGAAGCCCTTCAAGATGGTGTAGAACTTTGGGGCTATACGACATGGGGGCCAATTGATTTGGTATCAGCTTCAACGGCTGAACTCAGTAAACGTTATGGCTTCATCTACGTTGATCGCAATGATGATGGTAGTGGTAGCTTGGCTCGATATAAGAAAAAATCATTTGTTTGGTATAAGTCTGTTATCGAAAGTAATGGTGAAGTCCTTTACAAATAGAATATGGCTAAGAATCTCAAAAATATTCGAGATTCTTTTTTAGTATCGAAATACAGCCTTGACATATCTGGATTTCTGTTGACATGAGTAAAAATAGAGTATTTCAATACACAATAACTTTGTTTATGTTATTCCACATATTTTCTGAAAAAGTGGTAGAATAAAAGTGTGAAAGCGTTCTTATATTTTCCGAAGAAGTAGCGAGTCTATCTCTTTGCTTTTCCTACTTAGATGGAGGTAACGATAATGAATGATTTGAAAAAAGTTCTCTTAGCTGGAATCGGGTTGACTGCTATGACAGTTGATAAGGCCGATAGCTTTGTCAAAGAGTTGGTTGAAAAGGGGCGTTTGACTGTTGAAGAAGGTAAGGAACTGGAACAAGAGCTCAAACGTCAAAGTAAGGAAGAAGCTCAAGAATTTTTAGCGAAACTTGATGCTAAGAAATCTTCAGTTGAGTATGCGACTAAGGATGATGTGAAACGTCTTGAAGAAAAACTTGACGCTTTGCTTAGTCAAAATAAATAAAATGTAAGGAGTCTAAAATGGCTAGTAAACGATTGAGACATGTGTTGAAGGTTTTCTCGTCAGTTGGTCTCCTTTCTTATCGTGAAAAGCATCTTCCTCAAGACCAACAGACAACACCTGTCAAGCTACGCCAAGCCTTTGAGCAATTAGGACCTAGTTTTGTTAAAATTGGTCAAATCCTATCCACGCGCTCTGACCTTTTGCCAGAAAACTATATCAAAGAATTATCAAAGCTCCAGAGCTCAGTTCCTCCTTTGAATAAAGAGGAAGTCATGACTGCCATTAGGCGAGAATTACCTAATGAGCTTTCTGACAGTTTCCTTGATTTTTCGGAAGAGCCCTTAGCTTCTGGTTCTGTCGCTCAGACCCATAGAGCTAGATTATTGTTTGGTCAGGAAGTGATTGTAAAAATCCAGAGACCTGGTATTGATGAGGTTGTTAAGGAAGATATTCAGCTTCTCATTAAGCTTGCACGCCATATACCAAAGCATTTTATCCCCATGGTCGATGTTCAGGAGGTTTTGGAAAATCTGCGTGAAACCTTAATTAAGGAGCTAGATTTCAGGAATGAAGCAGAGGCCATGAAGTGCTTCAAGGCCAATAACAGTGCTGTTGCTTGTCTAGGTGTCCCCGAGGTCTATGATACCTTCACGACACCTCACCTCATAGTTGAAGAGTATATCAATGGGATTCCGCTTAATCACTACAGCCAACTGATTGAGGCTGGCTATGATTTAGAAGATGTGGGTAAGAAACTTATGCTGTCATTTATCAAGCAAGTTTTCAAAGATGGCTATTTTCATGGTGACCCCCATCCTGGAAATCTGTTGGTACGTGATGGCAAGATTTATTTCATTGATTTTGGAATTATGGGTGAGTTGGAAGTGGGGATGCGTGCGTCCTTAAATGACATCCTGTACAGTTTTACCGCACAAGATGTTGATGGTATGACCAAGGCCATCTTGTCCGTTACACAATTTGATAATGGTCTTAATCGTGCAGTTCTAAGTCAAGATGTAGAGCAAATGTTAGGTCGTTATTCTGGTATTGACTTGGGAAGTCTCTCTATAACAGATTTGCTGCAGGATTTGATGGCTATTTTCCAGAAAAATCATCTTAAAGCCTCCTCTCAAATTACCATTTTGGAGAAGGCTTCACTTCAAATTGAGGGGATTTTCCGAGAGTTAGCGCCAAATATGGATCTTATGACCCTGGCCAAGGATTACTTCCTAGAAAATATGGGACCTGACATGCTTAAGCAGGCCCTGAATAAAGAGAGTATCTTGATTGAACTCTTTTATCTGATTCGCAATGGGAAGAATATTCCACGTCGTCTTCATCAGCTCTTGGAGCAGATTTTAAACGGACGAATTGTGGTGAACCATGATTTTATTAACTTTTCGGGTCGAATTAAAGTTTTTGAGAAAGTATTAAATAATCTGGTTTTAGCCTTATTGACATTGGGATTTCTACTTTCCGGTGCCCTTTTGGCTAATAAATCAGGTTTTGAAAATCTTGCCTGGCTATTTCTTGGACTTGGAATTTTTCTAGCTTTAATCACAGTAGTGCGTATAATATTTAAGAAAAAAGGATAAAGTATGATTGAAACAACTAGGCCTGAGCTTGTGGCCTATCAAAAAGAGCGTTTAGCTAAATTTGTAAGTGAAAATCAAAAGTTAGACAAAGGCCAAATCGTTTTTGCAGGGGACTCCATCACGGAGTTTTTTGCATTGAAAAAATATTTGGGTCGAGAGTTTCCCCTTGTTAACCGTGGGATTGCAGGAACTGACTCGGTTTGGCTTTTAGAACACCTTAAAGAGCAGGTCTTAGATTTGGAACCAAGTAAATTGGTGCTCTTGATTGGCATTAACGACATCGGAAGAGGTTACCCTATTCGAGATATTGTCACTCGTATCTCCGATATTATCATGACAGTTCGTCAGGAATCCCTCTTTACTGAGGTCTATTTGCTGAGTGTCTTTCCAGTTAGTGAAGAATCACAGTATGCTTCTAAGGTTAAGATTCGAAATAATACGACTGTACGTGAGCTAAATCAACAATTAGCTGTCCTCCCCGGTGTGACCTATGTCGATCTTTTTGATTACCTTACTGATGACATGGGACAGTTAAATGACAACTATACAACGGATGGTTTGCACTTGAGTCCACAAGGTTATCAAGTCCTTGCGGAACCAATCATAAAGGAGATCATAGAATGAAAGTTGGCTTAGTCCTCGAAGGCGGGGGGATGCGTGGCTTATATACGGCTGGTGTATTAGATGCCTTTTTAGAAGCTGGAATTAAGGTTGATGGCGTTGTTTCGGTATCGGCTGGAGCACTTTTTGGTGTTAATTACCTTTCTAACCAGCCCCAAAGAGCCCTTCGCTACAACAAGCGTTTTATGGGAGACCGTCGCTATATGAGTTTCTGGTCATGGCTGACAACAGGTAACTTCGTTAATAAGGAATTCTCCTATTATAAGGTTCCCATGGAGTTGGACGTTTTTGATCAGGAGGCCTTTGCTGATTCAGGTGTTCCCTTCTATGTGGTCACTACAGATATTGAGACCGGAAAACCAGACTATATCAAGATTGACCATGTCTTTGAGCAAATGGAAGCCCTTCGTGCAAGTTCTGCCCTACCTCTGGTTTCTGAAATAGTCGAGTACAAGGGCAAACGCTACATGGATGGTGGTCTGTCTGATAGTCTCCCTATTGATTTTATGGAAAATTTGGGCTTTGACAAACTCATTGTAGTTTTGACACGTCCTAAAGGCTACCGTAAACAGCCATCTAAAACGAGTAAGCAAATCTACAAGCTCTTTTATCGTAAGTATCCTGAATTTGTCCAAGTGGCTTCAAATCGCCACATCCACTACAATAAGAGTATTGAAAAAATAGAGGCTTTGGAAAAAACTGGAAATCTTTATGCTATCCGTCCAGAATACGCACTCGAAGTTAGTCGTTTGGAGAAGGATCCTGAAAAGTTTGAAGCCATTTATCAAGAAGGATTGGATCAAATGCGTAATGATATGTCTAATCTCAAAACATTTCTTGGAGACAACTAAAAACGTGCTCAGTTGAGCACGTTCTTTTAGTTATTCATTTGTCTTGCTTGACGACGTTCTTTAACTTTTTGACGACGTCCTTTTTCATTAAGGTAAATGAAGTAGAGGAGTCCAACTGGGACAAAACATAGCAACCAGAAATAAACTGGGAGTTGGCTCTTATCTGTTGTTTTAGTAGCCTTTTTATCTTTCTGGTTACTTCCAAAATCGAACCATCCCTTAACTTTAGTTGCCTTAACAGAAGTAGCTTTGATATTAGGTGACACTGTCTTCAGACCATTATCAATGACAATGTAATCATCTTTAACAGAGATTTTAGGGTCTTTACCTTTTTTAACGGTGGCATAGACGTCTTTTTCGACATTGTATTTTTTACCGTCGATTTCTTGTTCACCCTTGCTAAGAACTTTCTTGTAAGAGAAGTCTTTGTACATCTTCTCAACGAGAGCATTACCAAAGGTATGACGAATCTCTTCACCTGTTTGGTCAGACCAATCACCAGAACCCATGATGACAGCAATCATACGTTGATTACCACGCTTGATGGTATCAATATAGTTGAAAGCACCTTCTGGGCTAGATCCTGTCTTCAACCCATCAACCCCATCAATTCCGTATTTGGCACCTGGAATAGAGTAGTTGTAGGTTTCAAAGGTTTCCTCGTAAGGTGTTCCTTTTTTAACTGTGACAACAGGTTTGCTAGTGTATTTGAGAATGTCAGGGTATTTCTTGATGAAGTTATAGGTCATGATAGCCAAATCACGCGCAGTTGTTTGGTTGGTTTGGTTGTTATCATAACGTTGAGGACTGTAGTAACCTTTGAAGGCAACAGCAACGGCACCAGAAGCGTTGAACCATTTGGTATTGGTCATCCCTAGCTCTTTAGATTTCTCATTCATCATGTCTAGCCATTTATCAGGATCATTATTGGTCAAGTAGTTGGCTAGCATCACGGTTGTAACGTTAGAGGAAGGCACCGCTGTCATAGTGATGAGTTCTGAAACGGTATAATCAACACCCGCAACAATCTTGTTGTTTGAAATTTCGTAAATATCGGCAATAGCTTGGTCGGTTGGAGTAGCTGTGATAACAGTATCTTCAGAAATCTCTCCTTTAGACATAGCTTCAAAGACCAAATAAAGTGTCATGGCCTTAGACATAGAAGCTGGGTCACGCACCTCATCAGCATTTTCTTCCCAGAGGACATCTCCGGTATTTCCATCGATTAAGAGGGTTGATTTTGGGCGATAGGCCTCAGTGGCTTCAGTATAACCAGCAGCGCGTGTGATATCCATCAATTCGTCTGCACTAGACAAACTCGGTGCTAGGGCTAGACAAGCTCCTAAAAGGGCGGCAACAATTTTCTTTTTCACAATGTGTCTCCTTTAATATCTATGGGGTTCTGTAGCTGCCAGAACCTATTTTTATCTATTAATATCATTTGCCTGTCAAAACCCTAAATTCGGTAGTGACAAACACTTTCATTATAACATATAAAAGTTAGAGTTTTCCTAACATTTAGTATTTTAATGTAATTTTTAGAATCGATTGAATGTTACACAAAATCTATTTGAAAGCAGAAAAAAACGAGCTTGCTTGCTCGTTACTTTTCATCTTTTATCCTTGTGACTTGGTGGTAAATCATGAACCAGGTTTCATTTCGACGCCAGATACTAGTGTGGAAATTTCCCCCCAACTCATAACTAATTAATTTCGTTTTTTGACTAACAGATGTCATCTTGAAGCTGTCAAAATTATTGAGAAGTGGTTGGTGATTGGCAATAACTTCTTCACGATTGTGGTGGTGACCATTTTCATCGATTAAGTAGAAGTCTGGTGCTAAGAGATTTTCATAGTCAGGAATTTTTGACAGAATAATCTTTTCATTGCGAGAGAGTTTGTGAAGGACATTGCCATAAATTTCATCTTCGGGAATAGCAGCTGGTTCTACATGGACATCAGTGTCATAGACAGAGAAACGCTTGCTGAGAACCTTTTCAATTTGTTCAGTAATGGCATGACTCTCGTAAACAGAGAGGTCAGGATTCATTTCAACCACAATATCAAGATAGACGTTGCTACCATAAGAACGGCCACGCTGCTTCTTAACCTTAGTGACTTTTGGAATCTCAAGAATCGCTTTCTCATAGGCTTTGAGGTTTCTCTCATCGAAACCGTCTGACAAACTAAAGGTTGCTTCCATGAAGATATCATAGGCTGTTTTTAGAATAAAGGAAGTAATGATAATGGCTGTAATATAGTCAATAATCGTGAGGTTGAAGGATGCTGCAACAATGGCGATTGACGTTCCAATAGAAGTTACGGCATCGGAGAGATTATCCTTAGCGGCCGCAATCAAAGCGCTAGATTTCAGCTTTTTGGCAAGTCCTTTATTGTATAAGTAAACGCCACACATGACGATAGCAGAAAGAACTCCGACGGTTGCACCAAGGGGATCGACTACAGTTTCCTCTCTTAGAAAAATTTTTCGGACTGTTTGAATTAGGACTTGGAAGCCTACCACGAACATGATAAAGGAAGTGACTAGGCTTGATAAGTCTTCAATCTTCCAATGACCAAACCTATGATCTGCATCAGCAGGTTGACTAGCTAGGTGCAATCCAATGAGTAGGGCCACGTTCCCTAAAATATCTGACAAGTTATTGAAACCATCGGCAATCAAAGAGCTAGAATTTAAAAAGTGTCCAGCTAGAAGTTTTGCAATGGTAAGAAGAAGGTAGGCAGCGATACTGACAATAGGACCTCGTCTGGCTGCTCTTAAATTTTCATACGTAGTCATAGGGTTACCTTTTCTGTTAAAATACAAGTTTAAATTATAGCATAAAACTATAACGAGTTAAAGGTTGTAAGCCCTTTAAACTTGTGGAGTAATGAATTTTTAAAACTTGATAGGAAATGCTTCGTAATCATGGTGTTTTTTCAGTATTTTCCGAATATTCCCTACAAATTATGGTATAATTTAGGATGTAAAACAGTCTAAAAAGAGGTTTTTATGGAACATTCGACATGGCACAAGCTTCTGAAAGAGGAGCTGCCTGACCATTATTTTTCAAAGATAAATCAGTTTATGAACCAGGTTTATAGCCAGGGGACGGTTTACCCGCCGCGTGACAAGGTTTTTAATGCCTTGTTGGAGACTCCGTTTGAAGAAGTGCGGGTGGTAATCCTTGGTCAGGACCCTTATCATGGGCCTCATCAAGCACAGGGACTTTCCTTCTCGGTACCTGATAGCCTTCCAGCTCCCCCGTCTTTGAAAAATATTCTCAAGGAATTAGAGGAAGATTTAGGTCCAGGTCCTAGATCCTCTCATGATTTAACGTCATGGGCCGAGCAGGGGGTGCTTTTGCTTAATGCTTGTCTAACAGTTCCAGCAGGTCAAGCAAATGGGCATGCTGGTCAGGTTTGGGAACCTTTTACAGATGCTGTGATTAAGGTTCTCAATCAAAAGGATACTCCTGTTGTCTTTATACTTTGGGGTGGCTATGCTCGTAAGAAGAAGGCACTAGTGACTAACTCTAAACATGCCATTATTGAGAGTGCCCATCCGAGTCCCTTGTCAGCCTATCGTGGTTTTTTTGGCAGCAAGCCATTTTCAAAAGCCAATGCCTACCTTGTATCTCAAGGCCAATCCCCAATTGATTGGTTGAAGTAAAATAGAAAGTTGGAAGATTATGTTACTGATTAAAAATGGTCGTGTTGTAGACCCTAAGTCTGGTTTGGATACGCAAGCTGATGTTCTTGTTGATGGTAAAAAAGTCGTTAAGATTGCTGAAAATATCGAAGCTGGAGATGCTCAAGTCATCGATGCAACTGGTCTTGTGGTTGCTCCTGGCTTGGTAGATATCCATGTTCACTTCCGTGAGCCAGGTCAAACTCATAAGGAAGACATTCATACTGGGGCCTTGGCAGCGGCTGCGGGTGGTTTTACAACAGTTGTAATGATGGCTAACACTAATCCAACGATTTCAGATAAGGAAACCTTGGAGGAGGTCTTGACTTCGGCAGCTAAGGAAAATATCCATGTTAAGTCTGTTGCGACTATTACTAAGAATTTTGATGGTGAAAACCTCACTGATTTCAAGGGTTTACTTGAAGCCGGTGCTGTCGGATTCTCAGATGACGGTATTCCCTTGACCAATGCTGGTATTGTCAAAAAAGCCATGGAGCTAGCTAAGGAGAATAATACCTTTATCAGCCTTCACGAGGAGGATCCTGATCTAAATGGTATTCTCGGTTTCAATGAAAATATTGCTAAAAAAGAATTCCATATTTGTGGGGCAACAGGTGTAGCTGAGTACAGTATGATTGCGCGTGATGTCATGATTTCTTATGATACACAAGCCCATGTTCATATTCAACACTTGTCAAAAGCTGAATCTGTAAAAGTGGTTGAATTTGCTCAAAAACTTGGAGCAGAAGTTACAGCCGAAGTGGCACCACAACATTTCTCTAAGACAGAAGACCTCTTGCTCTCAAAAGGTGCTAATGCCAAGATGAACCCACCACTTCGTTTGGAATCTGACCGTCAGGCCGTCATCGAAGGGTTGAAATCTGGAGTCATCTCAGTCATTGCCACAGACCACGCGCCACACCATGCCGATGAAAAGAATGTCGATGATGTGACTAAAGCACCATCAGGAATGACTGGTCTTGAAACATCTCTATCTCTTGGATTGACCTACTTGGTTGAAGCAGGACACTTAAGCTTGACGGAACTCTTGAAAGTAATGACTAGCAACCCATCTGATCTTTATGGCTTCGATGCTGGTTATTTGGCTGAAAATGGACCAGCTGACCTTGTGATTTTTGCAGACAAAGAAAAACGTCAGGTCACAGCAGACTTTAAGTCTAAAGCAGCCAATTCACCATTTGTAGGCGAAGAACTTACGGGCAGTGTTAAATACACTATCTGTGACGGTGAGATTGTTTATCAAGCCTAAGTTTTCGCCCCTTCTTATTTGAGAAACCGAATGAAATTGTTATGGTTTTGTCTATTGCTATTTCTTTTGGTTTTAGGGCTAGCAGTAAGGAGAGATTATGAAAAAATTTTTGATTTGGCTTGGTTGTTTAATAGCTTTTATAGTCCCCGTAATTTCTGTTAAAGCTGATGACGTTAGTTACCGTATCCCTTCGTACAAAGGGCATCTAAGTATTTCGGATAATAGTAGTGCTACATTTACGCAGGAAATTACTTATGATTTTGAGAGTGATTACCATGGGCAGTATGTCACATTAGGTAGTGCAAAGCCAGTTCCAGATGGTTTTTACATTAGTGGTAATCCAACGGTAACAGCGACAGTAAATGGCCAAACCAAACCCTATGTTAAGGTTGAAGCATCAGAATTATCAGATGGAACTAAGCTGAAAGTTTACAACCAGGGGCATAGTGGTGATAAAGTTGTTCTTAAGGTTACTTGGCAAATTAGTCGTATTTTAAATCTTTATTCTGATGTTGCTGTCCTCAATTGGTTTCCGATTTCCGATTGGGATAAGTCTATTGGTCATGTTGATTTTACTGTTGATGGTTTAGATTCCAATAAGGGTGAGCTTTATGCTCATGCAGGATTCTTTCAAAAAAATCCTCAGGTTCAAAGGACGGATGAAGGCTATAATATTCAGTTTGATCATTTTCCTGCAAAGGGGAAACTCGAACTTCATGCTTATTGGCCTATGACACCAAGTCTAAAATCTAAAAATTCCACTAATATCATCAATAGTTCAGCTAAAGATAAATTCCTAAAACAGGAAAATGATATTGTGAGAAATAGAAAGATTTATCACATCATTTTCTATGGTCTTTTCCCAGGACTTCTCCTCGTCCTATTTGTTTTAGCTATCGTGTTTTATAGTTCAGTCTTGAGAAGCACTAGGCCACCACGTTTTCCAAAGGATAGTAGACTTTATGACATACCTCAAAATCTTGCTCCTCTAGTTCTTGCTCAGAACGTCTACAACCAACGATTTGACATTAGTGGTCTGAATAGTGTGACTTACCCAATATCCTTTAACCATATGGTCCAAGCAACGATACTGGATCTTATAGATAGAGGAAATTTATCCTTTAATCAATCAACGGGAGAGCCAATCCTTGAATTTGTTAAAAGTGATGGCTTAGCCGATTTTGAAATAGCTTTTATTGACATGCTTTTTGATGGTCAAAGTCAAGTCAAAGAGAAAGATATGTTCTCACGATACTATATCAACGAAGATGAAATTGAAAGTCAGTATAAAAAAGCTAAAAATAGGACAGAAAGAGATAAGCTTCGTTCTATAGGTAGAAATATTAGAAGTCTGTTTTTAGAAGATGCTACAAGGGTTACCCAAGGTGTCGAAAATCAAGAAAAGCAACTCGGATTACCAAGCCTGTATAGGCAGCTTACACCTTCAGAATCTCATTTATCTTCAGTGGCGAACATAATGTTTATATCTCTTTATGTACTCATTGCTATTGGTTTCTTCCTTCTCTCAATCGGTTTCTCCTCTAATTTATCCCTTTTATATTTACTCATTTTCTTCCCAGTTATTACCATGCATCTTATTTATCGTCTTCAAATCAATGGGCGGGCAAACGGGTGCCTTGTTCCAGAAAACTCGGATATTTATTATCAATGGCATAGTTTTAACAACATGATTAAGAGTATCGGGCAGTTTAATCAAGCAGAATTACAATCCATTGTTTTATGGAATCGTATTCTAGTTTATGCGACACTTTATGGACAGGCCAAGAAAGTTAGTGACGTCCTGAAACGTTACAACATTCACCTCAGCAATCCATCTTTAGATGCCTTTACTTATTCACCTGTATCTTTTGCCATGCTCTATAATTCAACTGCATTGCAAAATTATGTTTCTGCTTCAGATACTGTAAGTAACTTTTCTATCAACTCAAGTAGTGGTAGTGGAGGCTTTAGTGGTGGTGGCTTCTCTGGTGGTGGCGGAGGAGGCGGTGGTGGCGCCTTCTAAGCTACGCTAGTTGGAGTTTACTATCAATAGAGACACTCAGTCTATATGATCTTGGGTGTCTTTTTGTTTGGCGAATAATTCCTTTCATTCTAAACTGTTAGGAATTTTTAGTGAGAAGAGATATAAAGTAACAAAAAAAGAGCCAGTGGCTCTTTTTAAATTTGATCTTAATAACCAGGTTCAAAGATTTCAATAATTTGAGTCAGATAACCTGCATGTAAACCGATACGATAGTCAACATTTGGCAAACTCTTTACTAAATCATTCAGTTCTTTATCTTTGCTAACCTTATCAGCCAAAACTGGTAATTCAACAACAAGGAGTTGTGAGTGATCTAGTTGAAGGTAACTACTATTGACCTTGACATCAGGACGAAGTAGTTTAAATATCGCTCTTTCCGAAGCTTGGAGCAGTTGATATAAATCGAGGTCAGATAAAGGAATCTCACCAAACTGAGGACTGATGTTTATAGCAATATCAATATGAGCAGTTCGCATTTCTAAAATGCGGTTAGAGAGGAAACTAGATATTATTGGATTGCTAAGCCTATCTAAGTTTTCTTGAGTCTCTGGATTACCAATGCTAGCATTGTCCGTTTTATAAATCTCAAGTAGACTAGTAGCTTTGGCAGTATCTTCATTTTCCAAGGCAAGAGAAACCTCCTTGAGATTTTTCTTGAATAAGTCGAAGGACGTTTGCTTTTGCATAATAATCTGGATAAAGGATTTGCTATAGTTAGTCATAGTACCCAACAATTTATGACGTTCTTTGTTAAGTCTATCGATAGATTGTTGGTGGACAGCCTGGTTCCAATTGTAAAAATCCCATAGTAGTAGGGCAATATAGAGAACTAAGATAACAGAACTATTAGGACTGACCTTGAAAACTATTTCAAATAAATTTTTAGGGTCATTTGCTGTTGGAAGAATACTGTTAAGACCATGGATAACAGTAAAGAAGACATAATAGACAGCTAGGAAGGCAGTGCTTCGCAACCAGTTACGTCTAGCCCAAGCTTCGTCAAGACTACTCATCTGATTTAGGTCTACGGCGAAGATTTTAAGCATTAGGTAAATGATTAATGGTGCTAAGATGTAGGTCAAGATATGTAAGTTAGTGTTGAGGGTAATATCACCTTTGATATGTAAGACGTGAGGGATAATGACAATTGAAAGTAGTCGTGTTGCCATATCAAAAAGGATAGTTGGATAAAAAGCGTAAAGCAATCGATGATAGAAAGAACGCTCTTTGACAAGGGCCAAATCGGCAACAAGGAAGAAAAGCGGGTCCACAACGATTTTTACGAGACTAAAATAGGACGCTGCAGCTACATAGGACAAAAATAGAAGTAAGAGGTGTCCTCGTAGTGGCTTAATCTTAGACATAGTCTGGTAGAGGTACCAAATAGAAATGAAACTAACGGCCTGTAAGAGAGGATTGATAATATTAGTAATCATTGTAACCTCCTTTAGTCATGTCAATTTCAATTTGTAAGCGATAAATCCCAGCACGTGTATTTGAAACAATGTTAACGTTTGGATAAGTAGATAGAATAGTATTGACGCGTTTTAGTTCAGGATCAGAGAAATCAGATGTAATAGCTGAATCTTCTTTAGTGCTTGAACTTTCAACGACAAAGTGTTGACTATCCTCATCCTTAAAATAAGCATAGCTAAGGTATTTCTGGTCACTATCTTGTGCTTGGTCAATGACATGATCCAAGATAGTTGATAGGACATATACCCAGTCTAAAGTATAAATAGGATAGACGGTAATAGGTTCTGGGACCTCCATACTAACCCAAACATCCAGTTCTTTTGCCTTTAGAAATTTAGCTTCAAAGAGTACCTGTAAATCTGGCAGTTTAATATTTTCTAGTTTGTCTCGATAAAAATGATCAATCTTCTTATCTAGCGGATTCGGTGTCAGCAAGTAGTCAATTAACTCCTGAGCTTCCTCATTTTGTTGAAAACGGATGATATCGTAGAGGTTTTCAGCTTCGTCTTTGATGAAGAGCTCTTGGCTAGTCTTTTTCTGGTACCAGGTATTGATGTTCTGACTTGATTTTTGAAGAAGGAGAGAATGTTCCTCTTGGGCTGCTTGTGTTTGAGCATTGAGGTCTTTTCTATAGAGTTTAACCTGCTTAGATAGAATCAGAGCCGTAATGATAAGAAAGGCAATGGTAAAGTGAATGTCTGTTGAAACGAGTTCAGAAGCAAAGTAAATAAAGGCTAAGCTACAAAGAGCGACAGACGTTGACCTGTACCATGGTCTTGCTTTATCAATTTGCATCATTCGAGAGTAGTCCACCTGAAGAAGGGCACTTTGTGCAAACCAAAGTAAATAAGCAAGAAAGAGAATAAAGGGACCAGCAAAATAGTAATCCAAGACTGCAGGGAAAAAAATTGGAATAATCAGGAAAATGACCAATCTTACCGTTAAGGCAAAGGTGAAAGGTATGAAGAAAGTCTCCAAAATAGTATGTCTTAGATTTTTGTAGGATTTGGCAGCTAAAAAGAGTACAAGTGCAATAAAACCGGATTTTGGATACAAAATGCCCAAATAACTAGAGGCAAAAATTGCTATACCAGCTAAAATAATAATCCAGTACCTAAGAGGCCTTTGCGTGGTCACCTTGAAGATAATAATTTGTAAAATAAAAGCTATACATGCCGTAAGCCCGTGAATTATGACATCACTCAATATCAAATATACTCCTATTCGGGTAAAATCTATACAATTATATCATAATGCTTTGAAAAAGAGCATACGAATTGCCTATAAGTGATAAGGATGTAAGGCTTTTCATTTTTCAAGCATATTTCTTGCTCATTAAGTTTTTTTAACCTATCCTATACGTATAGAAAAAATTCGATAGAGGAGATCGATATGGTAAAACTGTCTAAAGAGACACATCTTGAGATGTTCACTAAAATGGAACGTATCCGTGAATTTGATTCACGTATTAATAAATTGGTTCGTCGTGGTTTTGTTCAAGGGATGACTCACTTTTCAGTAGGTGAGGAAGCCGCTAACGTTGGAGCTGTTCAACACTTGAGTTATGACGATATCTTCTTTTCAAATCACCGTGGTCACGGACAATCTATTGCTCAAGACATGGATTTGAATAAAATGATGGCAGAGCTTGCTGGTAAGGCAACAGGTGTTTCTAAGGGTCGTGGTGGTTCTATGCACTTGGCTGACTTTGAAAAAGGTAACTATGGTACTAACGGTATCGTTGGTGGTGGTTACGCTCTTGCCGTAGGTGCAGCCCTTACTCAACAGTACAAAGAAACAGGAAATATTGTTGTGGCTTTTTCAGGTGATGGTGCAACTAACGAAGGTTCATTCCACGAGTCAGTCAATATGGCTGCTACTTGGAAGTTGCCTGTTATCTTCTTCATTATCAATAACCGTTATGGTATCTCAATGGATATTCATAAAGCTACCAACACACCTCACCTTTATACACGTGCGGAAGCCTATGGTATCCCTGGATTCTACTGCAAAGACGGTAACGATGTCATGGCCGTTTATGAAACAATGGGCAAGGCTGTTGACCATGTACGTGGTGGTAATGGTCCTGCTATTGTTGAGGTTGAATCATACCGTTGGTTTGGTCACTCTACTGCCGATGCGGGTGTTTACCGTACTAAAGAAGAAGTTGACGAGTGGAAGAACAACAACGACCCAATTATTAAATACCGTGACTATCTGGTTTCTGAAAATATCGCAAGTGCAGAAGAATTGGAAGCTATCCAAAGCCAAGTTAAGGCAGAGGTTGATGCAGCTTATGAGTTCGCCCAAAATAGCCCAGATCCAGAACTTTCAGTTGCCTTTGAAGATGTATGGGTAGACTAAAGAGAAAGGATGAGTAATACAAGTATGAGTGAAACAAAATTGATGGCCTTGCGTGAGGCAGTAAACCTTGCTATGAGCGAGGAAATGCGTAAAGACGAAAACATCTTCCTTATGGGTGAAGATGTCGGTATCTATGGTGGTGACTTCGGTACATCAGTTGGTATGTTGGCAGAATTTGGTGAAAAACGTGTTAAAGATACACCAATTTCAGAAGCAGCAATTGCTGGTGCTGCAGTGGGTTCTGCTATTACAGGTCTTCGTCCAATCGTTGACTTGACTTTCATGGATTTCATTACTATTGCCCTTGATGCTATCGTTAATAATGGTGCTAAAAACAACTACATGTTTGGTGGTGGTTTGAAGACTCCTGTAACTTTCCGTGTGGCCTCTGGCTCAGGTATCGGATCTGCTGCGCAACACTCACAATCTCTTGAGTCATGGTTGACTCACATTCCAGGGATCAAAGTTGTTGCTCCAGGTAATGCTAACGACGCTAAAGGTCTTTTGAAATCTTCAATTCAGGACAATAACATTGTTATTTTCATGGAACCAAAAGCTCTTTACGGTAAGAAAGAAGAAGTTACACAAGACCCTGATTTCTACATTCCACTTGGAAAAGGTGAAATCAAACGCGAAGGAACTGACCTTACTATTGTCACGTATGGTCGTATGTTGGAACGTGTTCTTAAGGCGGCTGAAGAAGTGGCTGAACAAGGTATTGATGTTGAGGTCGTTGACCCTCGTACTCTCGTTCCTCTTGATAAGGAATTGATTTTCGAATCAGTTAAGAAGACTGGAAAATTGATGTTGGTCAATGACGCTTATAAGACTGGTGGCTTTATCGGTGAGATTGCGGCTATGGTTACTGAAAGTGAAGCATTTGATTACCTTGACCACCCAATTGTACGTTTGGCAAGTGAAGATGTGCCTGTACCTTATGCGCGTATCTTGGAACAAGCGGTTCTTCCAGATGTTGAAAAGATTAAGGCTGCTATTATCAAGATGGCTAATAAAGGAAACTAACTTTCTAGCGACGGTTAAGTGATATTTCTCGCTAGTAAAATGCATTTCTTGTTTTCACTGTGGGAGTATCGGAAATTATAATTTAAAGTAGAAAGGAGAGGGCGTTAAAGCGTTTGAGTCGATTTAAACTCGAACGAAATGCTTCGGAATTTAGATAGTTTTATTTGTGTGCAAGCACACTAACGTAAAACTCCCAAAATTCTGTTGCATTTTAGCGTTCTTAGTATCATAAAATATGGCTTTTGAGATTATTATGCCTAAGCTCGGTGTTGATATGCAGGAAGGTGAAATCATCGAGTGGAAAAAACAAGAGGGTGATGTGGTTAATGAGGGAGATATCCTTCTTGAAATCATGTCAGATAAGACGAACATGGAGCTTGAAGCAGAAGATTCAGGTGTTCTGTTGAAGATTACCCGTCAAGCTGGTGAAACAGTACCAGTTACTGAGGTTATCGGTTATATTGGAGCAGAAGGTGAAGTTGTGGCCGATAATGCTGCGAGCGCACCAGCTGCAGAAGCTGCTCCGCAAGTTGAAGAAGTTGCTAAGGTGGATGCACCTGTAGTGGCAGCCCAAGCCCCTGTCGTACACGAAGGTGGCAAAGTACGTGCAACACCTAAAGCACGTAAAGTAGCGCGTGAGTTGGGGATTGACCTTGCTCAAGTTCCAGGAACTGGAGCAAAAGGTCGTGTTCATGCTGATGACGTTGAGAACTTTAAGGGTGCTCAACCTAAGGTAACTCCGTTGGCACGTAAGATTGCAGCGGACCTTGGTATTGATTTAGCTAGCGTATCTGGAACAGGCTTTGGTGGTAAGATTACCAAGGAAGATGTCCTTGCAATCAGTGTCCCAGCCCAAGTTAAGGAAGCTGTAGCTGCACCTGTGGTTGAAGCTAAGCCAGAAAAAGTCTTGCCAGAAGGTGTGGAAGTTATCCCAATGTCTGCTATGCGTAAGGCTATTTCTAAGGGAATGACGCACTCTTACTTAACTGCGCCAACCTTTACCCTTAACTACGATGTGGACATGACTAACCTTATGGCGCTTCGTAAGCAAGTCCTTGATCCAATCATGAATAAGACTGGTATGAAGGTGACCTTCACTGATTTGATTGGTTTGGCAGTTGTGCGTACCCTTATGAAAGAGGAACACCGTTACCTCAATGCATCCTTGATTGATGATGCACAAAATATCGAATTACACAAATTTGTTAATCTCGGTATTGCCGTTGGTCTCGATGATGGCTTGATTGTACCGGTCGTTCATGGTGCAGATAAGATGAGTTTGTCTGACTTTGTGGTGGCCTCTAAGGATGTCATCAAAAAAGCTCAGGCTGGTAAATTGAAGGCGGCAGAAATGTCAGGTTCAACCTTCTCTATCACTAACTTGGGAATGTTTGGAACCAAGTCATTTAACCCAATTATCAACCAACCAAACTCAGCTATCCTTGGTGTTTCAGCAACTATTCAGACACCGGTTGTTGTTGATGGTGAAGTTGTCGTACGTCCAATCATGGGGCTATGCTTGACTATTGACCACCGTATTGTAGATGGTATGAATGGTGCCAAATTCATGGTTGATTTAAAACATTTGATTGAAAATCCAATGGAATTGTTGATTTAAGTAAAAAAATATCTGAAAACTGAAGTTTTAATAGAAAGGAGAGAGCGTTAAAGCGTTTGAGTTGATTTGAACTCGAACGAAATGCTTAAGAATTTAGATAGTTTTACTTGTGTGCAAGCACACTAACGTAAAACTCCTAAAATTCTGTCGCATTTTAGCGTTCTTAGTATCATAAAATATGGCTTTTGAGATTATTATGCCTAAGCTCGGTGTGGACATGCAAGAAGGTGAAATCATCGAGTGGAAGAAACAAGAGGGTGATGTGGTAAATGAGGGAGATATCCTTCTTGAAATCATGTCAGATAAAACGAACATGGAACTTGAAGCAGAAGATTCTGGTGTTCTTTTGAAGATTACCCGTCAGGCTGGTGAAACTGTACCAGTTACTGAGGTTATTGGTTATATTGGAGCAGAGGGTGAAGTTGTGGCTGATAATGCAGCCAGTGCACCTGTTGCAGAAGCAACTGCTCAATTAGAATCTGCTGGTCTTGAAGTTCCTAAAGCTCCTGCCCCAGCTGCTCCAGCAGCTACTGCAGAAAAAGCACCACTTGCTGACAATGAGTACGATATTATTGTTGTCGGTGGTGGTCCTGCTGGTTACTATTCTGCCATTCGTGGGGCACAACTTGGTGGTAAGGTTGCTATCATTGAAAAATCTGAATTTGGTGGAACATGTTTGAACAAAGGATGTATTCCAACTAAGACCTACCTTAAAAATGCAGAAATCCTTGATGGGCTTAAGATTGCTGCAGGTCGTGGTATCAACCTAGCGTCAACAAACTACACTATCGATATGGATAAGACTGTTGACTTTAAGAACTCTGTTGTTAAGACCCTTACAGGTGGTGTGCAAGGTCTTTTGAAGGCTAATAAGGTAACTATTTTTAATGGTCTTGGTCAAGTTAACCCAGATAAGACAGTTACTATTGGTTCAGAAACAATCAAGGGACGTAATATTATCCTTGCGACTGGATCAAAAGTTTCACGTATCAATATCCCTGGAATTGAGTCACAACTTGTGATGACATCAGATGATATCCTTGACTTGCGTGAATTGCCTAAATCACTTGCTGTTATGGGTGGTGGTGTCGTTGGTATCGAACTTGGTCTTGTTTATGCTTCATACGGTGTAGAAGTAACTGTTGTTGAGATGGCTGACCGCATTATCCCTGCTATGGATAAAGAAGTATCACTTGAACTTCAAAAAATCCTTGCTAAGAAGGGCATGAAGATTATGACTTCTGTTGGTGTTTCTGAAATTGTTGAAGCTAACAACCAATTGACCCTTAAACTCAATAATGGTGAAGAGATTGTAGCTGATCGCGCCCTTCTTTCAATCGGTCGTGTTCCTCAGTTGGATGGTCTTGAAAATCTTAACCTTGAATTAGACCGTGGTCGTATCAAAGTGAATGCTTATCAAGAAACATCAATCCCTGGTATCTATGCACCGGGTGATGTAAACGGAACTAAGATGCTTGCTCACGCTGCTTACCGTATGGGTGAAGTTGCAGCTGAAAATGCTATGCATGGTAACGTTCGTAAGGCTCACCTTGACTACACACCTGCAGCTGTTTACACACACCCAGAAGTCGCAATGTGTGGTCTTACTGAAGAAGATGCACGCGCTAAATATGGTGATGTCCTCATTGGTAAATCAAGCTTTGCTGGTAATGGACGTGCTATTGCTTCAAACGAAGCTCAAGGTTTTGTTAAAGTCGTTGCAGATGCGAAGTACCATGAAATCCTTGGTGTTCATATCATTGGACCGGCTGCAGCTGAATTGATTAACGAAGCGTCAACAATTATGGAAAATGAATTGACTGTAGACGAGCTCTTGCAATCTATCCACGGTCACCCAACCTTCTCTGAAAACATGTACGAAGCCTTTGCTGACGTACTTGGAGAAGCAATCCATAACCCACCAAAACGTAAATAATACTGATAAAATTCTCGGACAAAGGTTCGGGAATTTTTTTCGTACATTTTCATATGTATTTATTTGAAAAAAACGTCACGGATTTTCAATAGTTTTGAAGAAAAATACGAATAATAAGTTAAAGAGTTTTCTATCAAGAGAGAAACTTTGTTTATAATTTTATAATATTTCTATTTTATTTAGAAAAATTTTAATAATAACCTTTCCACGAGAGTTTTTCTGTGGTAAAATGGTTCAAGTATTACAAATGCAAAAGGAAAGTTAAATGCGAACGAAAGATTTTATCTACTATGCCAGTGCGGCTGTTCTCTTGGCTGTAACTACTCAGGTTGCTCAAGCTGATGAAGTGGCGACACAAACGCCTTCTGTTACTGAAGGAAACCACTATCAACCTGCGACAGCGGCTGAGATTTTTGGTGGAGAAGCAGCCTTACCTGTAACTCCTAGTTCAACGGTTTCAGCACCCGCAGCTACGAGTGAAGTGGCAAAAGCTAGTGCTCTAGCGGTATCTACGTCTCCTGCTTCACAGAGTTCCGAGGCTGCAACGGCAGCAGTATCAACTTCGGTAGCTAACTCTACTGTTGCTGCAACATCAAATTCAGTTGCGACTTCTGTAGTAAGTTCAGAAAGTGGAACTGCTTCTACAAGTGCGACAAGTTCAGAAATGTCAAATAGCACTGTAGCAACACCTGCTAAATTAACGAATTCTACGGATGTTCCTTCGAGAAATCTTGAGGTACAGCCAAAGACTTTTATTGATGTCAGCAGCCACAATGGAGATATCAGTGTAGATGATTACCGTGCCCTTGCACGCCAAGGAGTGGGTGGTGTCGTTGTCAAGTTGACTGAGGATACTTGGTACAACAACCCTAAAGCACCATCACAAGTTCGCAATGCTCAAATTGCCGGTCTTCAAGTATCTACCTATCATTTTTCTCGATACACAACAGAGGAAGAAGCACGTGCAGAGGCTCGTTTCTACATTCAAGCTGCACAAAATCTTAACCTTCCAAAGAGTACTGTTATGGTTAATGATTTCGAAGACTCTAAGATGCTTCCAAATATTAACCGTAACACTCAAGCATGGGTTAATGAGATGCGTAAGAATGGTTACAACAACTTGATGTTCTATACAAGTGCTAGCTGGTTGGATGAGAACAATCTAGGCTATCGTGGACCTGTCTCAACCTCTCAATTTGGTATTGAAAATTTCTGGATTGCCCAGTATCCATCAAGTACACTTACGGCTACGAGCGCAAAAAACATGCGTTACAATGCTAAAACTGGCGCTTGGCAGTTTACAGCAACTGCTAATCTCCTTCCAGGAAAACATGTCTTTGACCACAGCGTGGACTATACAGGACGTTTCACAGCTAATGCCAGTGCTGGGGTTGATGCAACTCAAGGCGCTTTAAGTGGAACCATCTCTATTGTTAACAATAATCCAACTGTTGGTAGCTTTGATGTTGTCATCTCTAATGTCAAAGCACCAAACGGTGTTGAAACAGTCTCTGTTCCAATTTGGTCAGAAATTAATGGCCAAGATGACATTATCTGGTATACGGCTGACCGTCAAAATAACGGAACTTATACAGTAAATGTTAAGGCTTCAGCTCATAAAAATTCAACAGGCCTTTATAATGTTCACCTTTATTATGTTCAAAAAGATGGTCAAATGACGGGTGTTGGTGGAACAACTACTCAAGTCTTCATTGGTAAGACACCGGAGCAGTTGAAACCCAAAGCAAGTTTTGCTATTGAGAATAATAACACTCAAAATGGTACATTTGACGCCGTCATCACTAATATCAACGCACCTTTGGGTGTTAAGGAAGTTTTGGTTCCATCCTGGAGTTTAGAGAATGGCCAAGACGACCTTATTTGGCATAAGGCGACTAAGCAAACTGATGGCAGCTATCGTGTAACCATTAAGGCAAGTGAGCATAAGGGCACTAAAGGAAATTACCGTGCCGATGCTTATATCGTGGATAACTCTAACAATCGCCATTATATTGCTGAAAAAGTAGTGGCTGTTGATTATGCTCGACCTAGTGGTCTCCTTACGATTGAAAACAACAATACTGCAGCAGGTACTTTTGATGCAGTTGTTCGTAACATTGTTGCTCCTACAGGTTTGAAAGAAGTTCTTGTTCCTTCATGGAGTTTAGCTGGTGGTCAAGACGACCTTATCTGGCATAAGGCAACTCGTCAAGCCGATGGTTCTTACCGGGTGACTATCAAAGCAACGGATCATAAGAATTCAACTGGTAAGTACCGTGCCGATGCCTACCTTGTAGATGACTCTAACAAACGTTTCTACCTTACTGAAAAAGTGGTAGAAGTTACTCAAACTCGTCCTAGTGCAAGCCTCTTTATTGAAAATAATAATGCTGATTTAGGTACTTTTGATGCTGTTATCCGCAATATCGTAGCACCAAATGGGGTTAAGGAAGTTTTAGTTCCTTCATGGAGTCTCGTTAATGGACAAGATGATCTCGTTTGGCACAAGGCTAGTCGCCAATCTGATGGTAGCTACCGTGTTACTATTAAGGCTAGTGAGCATAAAAATTCACTAGGAAATTACCGTGCTGACGTTTACATCGTAGATAATGCCAACCAACGTCATTATGTCACTGAAACCATTGTAGACGTAAAATATAATAAGCCAGTCGGTACTATTTCAGTAGTTAATAACAATAAAGATACTGGTACTTTTGATGTCATTATCAGTGATGTCTATAGTTCTAAAGGTGTTCGTACTGTTCAAGTACCTATTTGGTCTGAAAAAGATGGACAAGATGATATTCGTTGGTATGAAGCCACACGTCAAGCTAATGGCACTTATACGGTAAATGTTCAAGCTACTAACCACAAAAATTCAACAGGTTTGTACAATATTCATTTGTACTACATTTTAAATGATGGGTCACAAGTTGGTGTAGGAGGGACAACGACAACAGTTGAATTCCGTAATGCTAAGACTAAAACGCAAACCTATATCACTAATGTTAATTCAGAAGCTGGTAGCTTCACTGTAGTGGTAGATCAGGCACCTCAAGGGCGTCAAATTCAGAAAATTCGAGTGGCGGTTTGGTCTGAGAGCAACCAAGGAAACCTTTCTTGGTACGATGCTACACCGACTGGCACACATACTGAGGTCAATGTTTCTACAGTCAATCACAAGAATCTTGCTGGAAATTACACGACTCATGTTTATGTTGATTACGTAGATAATACTGTACAAGGTTTCAACCTTGGTGAGACAGCTCTTGCTCCACGTAATCGTCGTGTTGAGCCACAAACGACTTATTATTCTCAACGTGACCCTCGCTGGGCTTCTAAGTGGTATGGTATCAGCAACATGGATCAATCTGGTTGTGTTCCAACATCATTGGCGATGACTTTTACAGATATCTTGGGAACTGTCATTGCACCAACGACAGTTGCTGATTACTTATACTATAATACAAATTCATTCAATAAAACCTCAGTTGCTGGTACAGATGCAGATGGTATTGTATTAGCAAGTAAAAATTGGGGTCTGAAGAGCAACGTACTTTCAAGTATTGCTAACATTGCCTCAGCTTTGATGTCAGGGCAACACGTTTTGGCGGCAGTAGGAGCAAGTCAATTTATCAATTATCCTTACACGCATGAAATCGTACTTCATGGCTATGATAATGGTAAAACATATGTTCGTGATCCATTTAACGCCAATAACAATGGATGGTATTCATTGGATTACATTCATGGTGTTCAGAGTAGAGATGCAATGGATACTAAGCTTGGTGCACCATTCTTCTCTGTCTTTGCTTAATCTATCAATCAAAGGTCTTTAGAAGGAAACTTCTAAGGGCTTTTTTAGTGTTGATTTTTGATAGTTATGTTGTTATTTACCTATTTTCAGAATATTATATAAAGGATTGAAATCTTATATTTATAGGTTTTTAAGTTATTATTTTGGATTGTGTTAGTACTATTAGCATAGAAATTACTTAAATTTTTATCATTTTTGTAGTTTTTTTAGAGAATTATCACTTTTCCTCCATTCGTAAGATATTTTCTATGGTAAAATGGGTGACGTATTAAAAAGTGTCAAAGGAAAGTTAAATGCGAACGAAAGATTTTATCTACTATGCCAGTGCAGCTGTCCTCATGGCGGTGACTACTCAGGTGGCCAGTGCGGATGAGGTAGCCACTCAAATGCCTACAGTTACTGAAGGGAACCAGTATCAACCTGCGACTGCAGCAGATATTTTTGGTGGTGGAGCAGTTCTTGCGCAAGAGTCACCATCAGCAACACCAAGTTCAACCGTGGTGGTAGCTGCTACTGCTACAAGTGAAGTAACAAACTCAAATACTCCACAAGTCAGTCAAGCAAGCTCAACAACGGTTGTAGCATCTGAATCAAGAGGAGTAGCATCTGAATCTGTAGTTCAGCCGAACACGGTAGCGAGTTCTGAAAATGCTAGGGTATCGACAGCTTCTGAGGTTTCAAGCGAGGTTGTAGCTGGACCTGCTAAATTGACACATGCATCAGCTTCATCTCATGATACTGATGTTCTAAAACCTAAGGCAAGCTTCTCAATTGAGAATAATAATAAGGTAACTGGTACCTTTGATGCTGTGGTTCGAGATATTGTTGCACCATTGGGTGTTAAAGAGGTTCTTGTCCCATCTTGGAGTCTAGCTAATGGTCAAGATGATTTGATTTGGCATAAGGCAGCTAAGCAAATGGATGGCTCGTATCGTGTAACAATTAAGGCGGTTGATCACAAAGGGGAAGCTGGCAATTACCGTGCGGATGCCTATGTTGTTGATCGAACAAATAAGAGACATTATATTTCTGAGAAAGTAGTATCTGTTAATTACTCTCGTCCAAGCGCAACCTTAACTATTGAAAATAATAATGCAGCTACAGGAACTTTTGATGCGGTGGTGAAAAACATCGTTGCTCCTACAGGTGTGAAAGAAATCTTAGTACCGTCATGGAGTCTAGTTGGTGGACAAGATGATTTGATTTGGCATAAGGCTACAAAACAAGCGGATGGTTCTTACCGTGCTACCATTAAGGCAAGTGACCACAAAAATTCAACTGGTAAATACCGTGCCGATGCCTATATTGTAGATAATTTTAACAAGCGTTTCTACTTGACTGAAAAAGTGGTGGAAGTTAGCCAATCGCGTCCAAGTGCCAGTCTAACGATTGAAAATAACAATGCTACGACAGGAACTTTTGATGCAGTGGTTCGCAATATTGTTGCACCTAATGGTCTTAAAGAGATCCTGATACCGTCATGGAGTCTTATTAATGGCCAGGATGATTTGGTTTGGCATAAGGCAAGTAAGCAAGCAGATCGCAGCTACCGTGTGACGATTAAGGCTTCAGAACACAAACATTCAACTGGTAAATACAGAGCGGATGCTTATCTCATAGATAATACTGGTAATCGACAGTATTTGACTGAGACTGTGGTTGAGGTCAATGAAACTAAGCCAAGTGGTAGTATTTCTATCTTAAATAACAATGGTGCTGGAACTTTTGATGTGGTCATCAGCGATGTCTATAGCCCTAAAGGTGTGCGTACGGTTCAAGTACCTATCTGGTCTGAGACTGATGGTCAAGATGATATTCGTTGGTATGAAGCCACACTTCAAACAGATGGCAATTACAAGGTTACTGTCCAAGTTGCCAACCACAAAAACGTAACTGGTCTTTACAATGTTCATCTTTACTATATACAAAATGATGGCTCACAAATCGGTGTGGGGGAAACACAAACAAAAGTTACTTTGTCAGATCCCAAAGCTGACCTTACTATCACTGGTCTCAACAATGCTACTGGTAGCTATGATCTTGTTATCTCAAACTTGATTGCGCCACGAGGTTTCAAAGAAGTCCTAGTTCCAACTTGGTCAGAAAAGAACGGTCAAGATGATATCA
>ERZ772912.179-NODE-179-length-31155-cov-4.140514_pt1 | contig 31155 bp, 40 predicted proteins | sample MGYA00512119_ERZ772912 | MGnify/ENA primary metagenome ERZ772912 (study PRJEB29015, sample SAMEA2738048) | human oral metagenome | biome: human oral; feature: human-associated habitat; material: saliva | place: China | collected 2230 ...
CGGTTCTTGATGATGTCTGTGAAATCCATGGATGCCATCTTTGGTCTGTTAAAATTCCTATCAAGGGTAATGTTGAGGAAATCAGTCAATGTCCTGAGTGCGAGAAAGAGAACATTCGGCTCTTTGAAAAACAGTTGAATATGGAATCTGAGGTCAAGAGTAAGCTATCGGATACTTACGAGGTCTTTGAACGTGACAGTATCGTTTCAAGTAAGCTGGCCAGCAAGTCACTACACGATTATGAAATTCAAGTTGACATCGATGAAAATGCTATGAATTTCGTGAAGCGATTGGAACGTGGGTATGCTAGAGGTGAGACTGGAAATGCTATCATCACTGGCCCGTCTGGTGTTGGTAAGAGTCATCTGACCTATGGATTTGCTCGGTTTCTCAATGAACAATTTAAGTCTTATGACGAGCCGAAAAGCGTGCTCTTTGTGTCTGTTGTGGCTTTGTTTGATAAGATTCGTGAAAGTTTTGAGTTTGACAACGGCTTTTCAGAGGCTAAGATGGTCAAGCTACTGTCTGAGGTTGACTTTCTTTTCCTGGATGACCTTGGGAAAGAGAGTCGAAAGGCTGACACCAAGCGCAATGAGTGGGCTCATCAGATATTGTTCAAGATCCTGGATAATCGAACGAATACGATTATCAACACGAATCTGTCTAGTGAAGAAATTAAAGAGCTCTACTCGGATGATTTTGGGAATGGAGCTCTCTCTAGTCGAATTTTTGAAGGAGCAACCGGAAAGTGCTTTGTATATCCAGCTGGGATGAAGGATAGGAGGTATTGATTATCAAAAAAATGGTAGTCTGGGCACTCTTTGATAGTGGGAATGGTTCTTACTTCAAGGGTGCTAACTCTCTGAATAGTTCGGGGGGGGCGAATATTGACATCTATCCAATCGGAATAGATATAGAAAACAAGAACGATCATTTTATAAATTTGAACCTTGCTGACTATGGGCGATTGTTTGGAGATAACACGCTCTTTGACGTGTTAGACAAATTACCAAAACCTGAACTTATAATAGCTAGTCCACCATGTGAAAGTTGGTCAAATGCTTCTGCAATGGAAAATGGGAATGCGTGTTGGAAACGCAATGATGTCTCTGATAGCTTATTTGCTCCACAAGTAAGACCTTCACCGTTCACGATCAGGGCAAATCAGGATTACGAGTCAGCCTATATAAATTATCAGTACGACAGGCAATTTTTAAAAAGGGTCAATGGCGAGCTAACAGCTTTCAACACAATAGAAATCATAAAAAGATATAGACCACAATTTTGGGTTATTGAGAATCCAGCAGCTGACAGACTGTGGCCCTACATTGAGGATATTATTGGATTCAGAATTCCATACAAAAACCTAGCTAGATACAATAATTATGATTATCCTTTACAAAAACGGACGATTTTTGGAAGCAATATTGAACTTAATCTTAAGAATAAAATTATCAAGCAGGACATAGAGTGGAAGAACTTCTCAAAATCATACAACGAGAGATCTAATATACCTGAAAAATTGGTGTCAGAAATCTTTGAAAAAATTTACAAGGAGTTTAGCAAAGATGATTGAACTCTATTTAATTACGAAGAAAACGGAGGGAAAAATAAGATGAATACAAAAATGAATTTGGAAGAAAAGGTTCAACAGTGGTTTGTTGACAGAAATCTACATGAAGCAAATCCTGTCAAACAGTTCTTGAAGTTGATGGAAGAGTCAGGAGAATTGTTTGAAGGCATTGCGAAGGATAAATCTGAACTGATCTATGATGCACTTGGTGATATCCAGGTAGTAATGATTGGACTTGAGCAGCAGATTAAGAATGGTGCTCAGATTTCAGCGAATCAACAGGAACTTGAATTGCTGCTGATGGTTTCCAGTCTGGGTAATATTGCTCAGAAGCTATACGCCCATATCTGTCATAACGAGACACAGATTCCTTTAATCAAATCAGACTTGATGTTTCTTGACAGCGTCATCAGTACGGTTTCATTTTGCAATGGCACTACAGCTGAAAGTTGCTTAGAAGAAGCTTATGAAGTTATCAAGGACCGCAAAGGTAAGATGATTGACGGGGTGTTTGTAAAAGAGGAGGATTTATAAAATGAAAAGACTAGGAATTGTTTTAGGTGCAGTATTTGTAATCGTTGTATCGCCATTTGTGGTTCAGTATGGATGGAATGAGATTATCACAACAATTGTTCCAGTTGGGAAAATTACAGTCTGGCAAGCACTAGGGATGGATGCGCTACTATCTTTCATTTGGCCTGTATCATCTAGCAAAAAAGAATCTGAAAAGGATTATTCGTATGCGATAAAGAGCAGTATTTCGAAAATCATTACATGTGCATTCTTGATATGGCTAGCTAGTTTGTTCTTGTGAGGTTACTCATGAAAAATTTAAAAATCCTATGTGTTGTTTTACTCACATTCTTTCTCGTGGCATGTCACCAGATTTCGAGCGGGACGGTTGTAGACAAGTACATTGATGAACCTCATACAACGTTCATACCTGTTATGACAGGAAAAAGTTCGGTACTTGTGCCAACAAGAACAAAAAGAAGATATATTCTGGTCGTTTCTGGATATGTAGGAAATGAGCACGTTGAAGAAACATTTGAAGTGACAGCCGAAGAATACAAGCACTATGAAATTGGCAACACTTTTATACAGGATGCCGTTTTAGAAAACAAGGAAGGGGATGAATAATGAAACCTGAAAAAATTGACAACGTAAACAAACCAAGTCATTATCAAGGCTCAAAAGGTCTTGAAAGCATTGAAGTGATTGACAACTTTATTGGCAAATTGCCAGGCAAGGCAGCATGGTGCTGGGGAAACGCAATCAAGTATCTACTAAGATTCCAAAAAAAGAATGGTCTTGAAGATTTGAAAAAGGCTCGCAAAAACCTTGATTGGTTGATTGAGGAAGTAGAAAAGGAGTTGAACAATGATCAATAATGTTGTGTTAGTAGGTCGCTTGACTCGTGACCCTGAGTTGCGATACACACCATCAAACGTGGCTGTTGCAACTTTCGGTTTGGCAGTGAATCGCAATTTTAAGAATCAGGCAGGTGATCGTGAAGCTGACTTCATCAATTGCATGATTTGGAGAAAACCAGCTGAATTGCTTTCTGAATGGTGCAAAAAAGGAAATCTTGTAGGCATCACAGGTCGCATCCAAACTAGAAGCTATGATAATCAGCAAGGACAACGTGTCTATGTGACAGAAGTAGTTGCTGAGACTTTCCAATTACTCGAAAAACGAGACAATTCTGCAAACCAATCAAACATCGAAGAGCAGATGCCAACAAGTTTCGGAGCCACAAATCCTTTGGATATCTCAGATGATGATTTGCCATTCTAGGAGCATTCGGATGAGTACAATTAACCAAGATATAATCAAGGGTTTAAAACGTTCAATCGAAGTGGCAGAAGAAAAGATTGAAGAATTGAAGAAACCAAGTCAGAAGTCAGTGGGACACATGAGAGCTGCTGAACGTGATTTTTGGAAGAAGAAACTGAAAGGCTATAAGGAACAGTTAAAGGAATTGGAAGATGAATAAACAGGAATTGATTGAGAAAATTGGAAGTTTAGATAAATTGTATGGAGACAAGTTTTATATTGCTTTAGACGATGTTTTAGATTTAGTGAAACAACTAGACGAACCTGAAACAGGTCACGCAGACGAAGCACCTCGCTATGTCAAGAATATATTAGCAAGATTACGAGAATTGCCATTGCATGATTGTGAAGTTTGGCTAAAGGCCATCATGGGTGAATTTGAGCAAGAATTCAGTCATGCAAAATGGCGTGAAGGTTACGAGCAAGGTAAACTTGAGGGAGCGTGGGTTGGTAATCAATTGAAAGATGCTGATAAAATTCGGCAAGAATTGAATAAAGTGCTTCTACCTAATTTTATGAATGACTGGATTTTCGAATGCCAACTTTTAAAAGATTTTAGTTTGAGTGATGCACTAGATAGTAACACAATCCATCTCTATGCTAAAAAAAGCGAATTCGTGAAGAAATGGCTTCATGACAAAAAGAATCAAGAACTTTTTGCTAAAGCCTGGTTGACTGACTACGAGGCTGAGAAAGAATCAAAGTATAGAGTTAAGTTAAAAAATACAGATGATTATCTAAATCAAACAGAAACTGGATTCCACTTTTTTAACAATGGGAAAAATAACGAAAAATTTACACGAAAGGAACTAGAATATTCTAGTTTTGGTGAAGTGTTTAATAGTCCACTATTTGAAGTGGAGGAGGTTGAGTGATGATTATCAAGAATTACAAATATGATTTTTCGAGTGGCAGAATATGCTACACAATTGATGTTGATGGCTATGAACAAGCCATGGAACACACAAAGACAGAATACGGAAGTGTACAAAGAAATGATATTGATGATTTCTTAAGTACGGTTGAGGAATACGACTTTCAAGAAGCTGAGATGATTGAAGCATTCGTTGACTTTCAAAATGATTTGCTCTTATATGGAATTGGTTTTGAATTGAGAAATGAGGTCACGAGATGAAACGACCAGAACGATACCCATCTGGATACTTCATTCCTGAACTTATTGAAGATGAAGATATTATCTTTAACAAAGATAGCGAATATCACAAGCAGAAGAAAAAAGAAAAGAAGAATCCTATTTTCAAAAGAAATAAGTCCAAAAATAGATGGGCGCTTTGAGGAGGTAACAGAATGAAACGTTTTATCGCAATCTGGATTTTATTGTCAGCTACTTTGAATATCTGGCAATGTGTCCACATTAAAAATCTTGAAAAAAAGCGCCCTATTGTAATCTACAAAGCAGACAATAAAGGCGCAGAAATTAAAGGTAAAGTCGTCCACAAGGAGAAGATTGGCGACCTGTACACGATCACAATACAAAATTACGGCACATTCGTGGTGTCACAAGATAACTACGAATTTTTAAAGATTGGAGACGAGGTGAGATTATGAGCCTAGAAAAAATTGACAATGTAAATAAACCAAGCCACTACCAAGATCGGTACGGTGATGGAAAAGTTATTTAAAAATTCAATAGACTTAGAAATATTACATGGCATAGAAAAGAGGTGAACGATGCCTTTCTTTCCTGATATTAATGAATCAAAAACAAAAGAAAACGCCAAAAGAATTCTGAGCGGATATCTCAGATGGAGAAGAGTGGCCAATGACATAGATGGACAGAAGGTAACAACAACCTACTCATTTATGCCACGGTCTCAATCTACAGTCAGGATTAGCCAGGTTGAGAAATTAGCCATACGAAAAGTTGATGCTGAACTTGAACTTGATGCGATTGAACAGGCAGTAAGTGGTCTACATAATCCCCTCTATCGTAGAATTCTTATCGAAAAATACCTTCAGTGGGATTGTAAAAAAGATGAAGCAATCTTAATGGATTTATCACTTTCAAAAAGTTCTTATTACGATATTTTGGACAGGGCCTTAATGGCATTTGCTGAATTATATCGCAATGGTGAACAAGTTGAAATTTTAAAATAAAAAATGGAGTTTTCTTGGAGTAAATTTGGAGTAAGTCCGGAGTAAATATACGATTTAATGTGCTAAAATTATATTATGAAATAATTGTAAAGGCAGGCACACCCTGTCTTTTTCTTTGAGTTTGGAGGTGATATCGTGAAAAAAGTAGAACCAATCCGTGATCTAGACGATATCGAACGAATCAAAGATTACTTGAAAAACAAAAGTGACAGAAACTATGTTTTGTTTATGTTTGGAATCTACTCTGGTCTAAGAGTGAGCGATATAGTACCTCTTCAAGTTAAGCAAGTGATTGCAGACAGGATTGAACTAAGAGAGAAGAAGACTGGGAAGATAAGGTATTTTCCAATCAGTCCCCCTTTAAGAAAAGAAATAAATAGATACATAAAAGATAATCAATTAGCAGAGTACGATTATCTATTCCCGAGTAAAAAGAAAAAACGAACGGATGGTGTTCGTATCACTCATATCGGAAGAGTAGCAGTATATCAAATACTACAGGATGCAGCTAAGTATGTCGGATTGAATCACATAGGTACTCATTCAATGAGGAAGACTTTTGGTTATCATCACTATAAAAAGAATGGTAATGTAGCTATTCTGCAAAAGATTTTCAACCACTCTACACCAGACATCACGCTCGGTTATATCGGTTATAGTCAGGACGAATTGGATGAAAGCATACTATCATTTGACTACTAAATAACCCATCTATTTTACATAATGAGAAAATGTAAATTAGTTTTTAGAAAAACATAGTGAAAGCCTTGGTAATCTTGACTTTAAAGTTGTTTAATTTTATTTAACAGAATATAAGATATGTTAAATATACAAGGGTGTTGAAGAGATAAAAATACCCCCTAATAAAAACATACCCCAGGTTGCTAAAATACCCCCCTTTTATCTAAAAAGAAAGGCCTCTCCGAATATGAATACCACCCATGAAAGACCGGACCGGAGCGGTCCTCACAGAGTTGCTTTTGAAAAGAATAAAAATATTATTCTCAAAACAAGAAATACTTGTGGAATTTGTGGACTACCAGTTGATAAATCCTTGAGGTACCCACATCCATTAAGTCCAGTCATTGACCACATTATTCCAATCAATCGTAATGGTCATCCATCAGATATTCAAAACTTGCAGTTAGCCCACTGGCAATGCAACAGACAGAAGTCTGATAAGTTATATGCTGACGATAGATCAGCCAATGCTACTGTTGTAGGCAATCGTAATCTGCCACAGTCAAGAGATTGGACAAAGTATAGAGCTTGAAGAAACCAAAAAGGAAAAATTATATTATTTTTTAAAAATATCAAAAATAATAATGAGTGCTTAGATTTTGAAAAAAATAACAGATATGTGTGAAGCAAGTCCTAGCTGAGGATAGGGGGGTATCCCCCTCCCACTAGGCGCTCGCGAGCTTCACGCCGTCACTGTACATTTTTTCTCGCGCCAAATCATCACAATGAAAGGAGAACGGTTTGGAATTAAGAGGGATTGAGTATCTTAGGAGGAAGTTGAATCTCTATCAGAGCAGAGTCAATCTGAGATACAAGCATTATGCGATGCAGCATTATGAAGCACCTACAGGAATCACAATTCCTGCACACATCAGGGCAAAGTATCAAGCTGTCCTTGGTTGGGCTGCAAAGGGCGTTGATAGTCTTGCAGATCGTTTGATTTTCAGGGCATTTGCTAACGATGATTTTAATGTTACAGAAATCTTTAATCGGAACAATCCAGATATCTTCTTTGATAGTGCTATTTTAGCTGCGCTGATTGGTTCGTGTAGTTTCGTCTACATTTCGAAGGGTGAAGATGATGAGGTGAGGTTGCAAGTCATTGAATCAAGTAATGCGACGGGTGTTATTGATCCTATAACTGGATTGCTTGTGGAAGGTTATGCAGTTCTGGCTTGTGATGATTACAATCGTCCAACGCTTGAAGCATACTTTGAACCTAATGCTACTCATTTTATTCCGAAAGATGGGGAGCCTTACTCGGTTACGAATGAAACGGGTATTCCTCTGCTAGTTCCGGTCATTCATCGTCCTGATGCGGTTCGTCCTTTTGGTCGGTCTCGTATTACCAGAGCAGGAATGTATTATCAGAAATACGCTAAGCGAACTTTGGAACGGGCTGATATCACTGCTGAGTTCTATTCGTGGCCACAGAAATACATTCTTGGACTTGATCCTGATGCGGAACCTATGGAAAAATGGAAAGCTACTGTATCAAGTTTGTTGACGATTTCTTCAAGCGATAAAGGTGAGAAGCCGAGCGTTGGACAGTTTACTACAGCTAGCATGTCACCGTTTACTGAACAACTGAGAACAGCCGCTGCTGGATTTGCTGGGGAGATGGGCTTGACCTTGGATGATTTAGGTTTTGTGTCTGACAATCCGTCATCTGTTGAAGCTATCAAGGCTAGTCATGAGAACTTGCGCCTGGCTGGTCGCAAGGCTCAGAGGTCACTGGGAGCTGGTCTACTTAATGTGGCCTATGTTGCAGTATGCTTGCGTGATGATTTTCATTATGCCAGAAGTCAATTTGTAAGAACTACAGTCAAGTGGGAACCATTGTTTGAAGCTGATGCGAATACAATGACTATGATTGGTGATGGTGTTGTGAAATTGAATCAGGCCTTACCTGGCTACATCAATGCGGAAACAATTCGTGATCTTACTGGTATAGCTGGAGATATGTCAGCTAAACCAGTGGTAAGCGAGGGTGGTTCAAATGGAGAATGATGTTTTACCTGGTATCTTGCAAGAGGTTCAGGAGAGGTTTGAGAGAGATTTCGGTAAGAGTGGGATTGTCAGAAATGCTTTTGCTACATTGAAGGCCAAAAAAGCAACCTACAAAACAGCAAATGAGTTTGCGATTGAAATTGGTGATATTCTCTCTAAGGCTCTAGGAGCTTCTCTAAGCGCCGACAAACTACCAGACGGTAAAATGTATTACAATATCGCTCAACGTTTGCTGACGGACGTGCTAGGGAGGAATCACGAGCTTGTGAGTGGATATGCTAGTGATGTTCAGAAAAATTTGAATCAGGAAGCGAAAATTGGTATGGAAGTTCAAGTTCCTGAATTAAATAGGGATCGAATCGCTGGCATTGTTAATCGCTTTTCATCTGAAGAGAACTTTGAAGATGTCAGTTGGTTGCTTGGTGAACCTATTGTGAACTTCACACAGTCAATTATTGATGATACGATTAGGAAGAATGCAGAGTTTCATGCTAAAACGGGAATGACTCCAACAATTAGTAGGCACTCTACTGGACATTGTTGCAAATGGTGTGATAGTTTAGTAGGAAATTATATATATGGTGAAGAACCGAATAATTTCTACAGAAGGCATCAGCATTGTACTTGTGTAATTGACTATCATCCTAAAAATGGTAAGGTTCAAAATTCTTGGACTAAAAAAATTAGAAATGAGAGTTCCGATGAATTAGAAAAGCGTAAGAGAATAAATATTGATGTGCGTGATAATAATCGAAAAGCAGACATCAAGGAGTACAAAGAAGTGGTTGATACACTCGGTGTTGAAAATTCACCCATTTCTCTAGCGAAATTTCAGGATTTGAAGTATAATGATGGTGAAGAATATGAGCAACTGAAAGATAAAGTATTTATTTATCAGAAAATCCAAACTGGAGAATGGGGTAAAAAAATAAACCCTGAGAAGCAGTTGCCACATATGGAATCAACACATAAAACAGGAAAATCTTATATCTATGATTCAGTCGATGTTCAAGAATTGTTTAATAGACATTATGGAACTGGACGCATTGAGCTTGATAGACGTGGAAGAAGAACGAACAAAGAGATAATAGAACTAGGTTACCCAATTGGAATTAACAGTTCGGATGGTTCAGAAGTGACGTCTATTAAAATTCATCATTCTGAGAAGAGAACCCACATTGTACCTAAGAAAGGAGATCAGTAATGAATTTAAAACAATATTTAGGAAAAGATATTAGAGTTACTTTTGTTGATGGTCAAATTCTCGAAGGTCACTGTAATACTTATACGGGAAGACTTGATACTGAAGATGAACTGTATGACGAAATTACGATAAGGACAGATAAACATCCATATGTTGGATTCAATGAATCCGAAATCAAGTCAATAGAATTAATATAGCACTCGAAAGGGTGCTTTTATTGTGCTTTAGTTTAGGAGGTGATCCGATATCTCCCAGCGATAGGGTTATCATGCGATGACGATTGAAAGGAAAATAGAATGGCGAGGAAGAAGAAACTTGGCAATCAGAATCCTACTCAATCGGTGATTTTAAAATACGTCAAGAAAAATTCAAGAGCTAAAGAAGCGATTGAACTTTACGAACGGACAGGGCTTTCTTGCTATGCCTGGCAGAAAAATCTCTTGTTACCGATGATGGCCATTGATAAAAATGGACTTTGGGTGCATCAGAAGTTTGGCTATTCAATTCCACGTCGTAATGGTAAATCAGAAATCCTCTATATTTTTGAAATTTGGGGGCTGCATAAAGGATTAAATATCCTACATACTGCCCACAGAATTTCTACCTCTCATGCCTCTTTTGAGAAGGTGAAACGATACCTTGAGAAAATGGGGTATGTAGATGGTGAGGATTTTAACTCCATTCGAGCTAAGGGACAAGAAAGAATTGAGCTATATTCAACAGGTGGTGTTGTCCAATTCCGTACCAGAACATCAAATGGTGGTCTTGGTGAAGGATTTGATATGCTGATCATTGACGAGGCCCAGGAGTACACGACCGAGCAAGAATCTGCTTTGAAATACACAGTTACGGATAGTGAAAATCCTATCACAATCATGTGTGGAACACCTCCGACACCTGTATCAAGCGGAACCGTCTTTACTAAATATCGTGAGACTTGTCTTTTTGGAAAAGGGAAGTATTCTGGCTGGGCTGAGTGGTCTGTTTCTGATGAAAAGGAGATTGACGATGTTGAATCCTGGTACAATTCAAATCCATCTATGGGCTATCACTTAAATGAGCGTAAGATTGAAGCAGAGCTTGGTGAGGATAAGCTAGACCATAATATCCAACGTTTGGGATTCTGGCCAACTTACAACCAGAAATCTGCTATCTCTGAAACTGAGTGGAATGAACTCAAGGTGGATGATGTTCCAGAATTATCTGGCAAGCTATCTGTTGGTATTAAGTATGGTCAAGACGGAACGAACGTGGCATTGAGTATTGCTGCACGAACCAAGGATGGCCGGTACTTCATCGAGACAGTTGATTGTCAATCAGTTCGTAATGGCAATGAGTGGATGGTCGCTTTTTTGAGACAAGCCGATGTGGCTCAGATTGTCATAGATGGCGCAAGTGGTCAGAAGATCCTGGACGAAGAGTTGAAGGACTACAGAATCAAGAATGTGATTCTGCCGACGGTGAAAGAAATCATCGTGGCCAACGCTCTTTGGGAACAGGGACTTTACCAGAAGACCATCTGCCACGCTGGTCAACCATCATTGTCTAAAGTAGCCACTAACTGCGATAAGCGGAACATTGGCTCAAATGGTGGTTTTGGCTATCGATCGCACTTTGACGACATGGATATTTCTTTGATGGATAGTGCATTGCTTGCGCACTGGGCTTGTGCTACAACCAAGCCTAAGAAAAAGCAAAAAATTAGTTATTAAAATAAGCGGTCATCTGACTGCTTTTTTGATGCCAAAAAATTACCGAACTGCCGGGAAAGCAGGAGAAAGGAGACATGAGAATGTCAGAATTTAAACCAATCACTACACAAGAAGAATTTGATGCTGCTATTAAGGGGCGCTTATCTCGAGAGAAAGAGAAGTATGGCGACTATGACCAGCTCAAGTCTCGTGTTGAAGAGTTGGAAAAAGAAAATGTTGGCTTGAAGTCAACGATCGAAACTACTAATCAAAGTAAGGCAGATGCTGACAAGCAACTTGAAGTTTTGCAGAATCAAATCGCTGGTTATGAGACGGCTAGTCTGCGAACTCGTGTGGCTTTGCAATATGGATTGCCTTATGATCTTGCAGACCGTTTGCAGGGAACTGATGAAGAAAGTTTCAAAGCAGATGCGGAGCGCTTGGCTGGGTATATTAAAAAATCTCAACCAGTTGCGCCAATCAGAGAGACAGAGCCACAAGTTGGTGATAACAAAACAATGCAAATGAAGTCAATGCTTCGAGAATTAAATCATACAGGAGAATAAAAAATGGCAGATAATTCATTGAAACAAGGAACACTTTTTCAACCAGAATTGGTAAAAGAACTAATTTCAAAAGTGCAAGGACGTTCTGTTCTTGCAAAACTTTCATCCCAGAGCCCTATTCCATTTAATGGAGTTGAGCAATTCATTTTCAATCTTGAAGGAAACGCTCAAATTGTTGGTGAGGGGCAACAAAAAGGTGCTGGTAAAGCAGTTGTTGACACAAAGGTTATTAAACCTCTTAAATTCGTCTATCAAGCTCGTATCACAGATGAGTTTAAATACGCATCTGAAGAAAAACAACTTGAATATCTTTCACAATTTGCAGATGGTTTCGCTAAGAAAATCGCAGATGCTTTCGATATCGCTGCTATCCATGGTTTGGAGCCTAAAGGACTTACAGATGCAACCTTCCGTGACACTAACTCTTTTGATGGTTTGATCACTGGTAATATCGTGAACTTTGCAGAGGATAAATTTGACGATAACATTGATGCAGCTGTCCAACAAATTGTAGCTAAGGGTGGTGAAGTTACAGGATTGGCGCTTTCACCTATCGGAGGGCAAGCCCTTGCTAAGCTGAAAGTCAATGGTGTTGTTCAATATCCTGAATTCCGATTTGGACAAAATCCTGATTCATTCTACGGAATGAAATCAGACGTAAATAAAAACTTGACTGTAACAGGTGGAACTGCTCAAACAAACCACGCTATTGTTGGTGATTTTGAAAACCGCTTCAAGTGGGGATATGCTGAAAATATCCCGATGGAAATCATCGAATATGGTGACCCAGATGGTGCGGGTCGTGATTTGAAAGCATACAATGAAATCTTACTTCGTGCAGAAGCATTCATTGGTTGGGGTATTCTTGATGCCGACTCATTCGCTCGAGTGAAAGCTTAATATTTTAACGGAGGTAGGAAATGGCAACATATCGTGATAAAAATACAGGTGTTTGCATTTCAACTGATAGCGAGCTAACTGGGGATTGGATTCCTATTGAAGAATTCAAGAAGGAATATCTTTTAACAGTTTCCGAAATCAAGGAGAAACTTGATGAATTGGGTGTTGAGTATGATAGCAAGGCAAATAAATCTGCTTTGCTTGATTTACTAATCGCAAACGAAGGGTGAGTTAGATGGAAAACTTTGCAACAGTAGAAGATGTTCAAACATTGTGGAGAACATTGAAATTCGATGAGAAAGAACGAGCCGAAGCACTGTTGGAAGTTGTTTCTCATTCTCTTAGAGTTGAAGCTAAAAAAGTTGGCAAAGATTTAGATGGATTGGTTGCTACTGATCCATCTTTTGCCATGGTCGTTAAGTCCGTCACGGTTGATGTGGTAGCTCGCACGTTGATGACCTCAACCAACCAGGAACCGATGACTCAATTCACTGAGAGTGCATTAGGCTATTCAGTGAGTGGATCTTATCTAGTTCCTGGTGGGGGTCTCTTTATTAAAGACTCAGAATTAAAACGTCTAGGTCTAAAGAAACAAAGATATGGGGTGATTGATATATATGGGACGGATTAAAGGAATTACTGTAACTTTGACTGGGAAAACTAAGACTGGTCGGGATGACTTTGGTCATCCTATTTATGAGAATAAAGAAATTCAAGTAGATAATGTCCTGGTTGTTCCAGCTTCGACAGAAGATGTCACTACTCAGCTTAGTTTGACCGGGAAGAAGGCTTCTTATACGCTAGGCATCCCCAAAGGCGATCAGAACGAGTGGAAAGACCGTGAGGTTCGTTTCTTTGGGCGCAAGTGGCGCACGCTAGGCATTCCGTTAGAAGGCATTGAAGCCATGATGCCTTTAGAATGGAATAAGAAAGTGATGGTTGAAGCGTATGAGTAATTTCAAAGTCAAGCTTATCGGTGCGGGTGTAGGAGCTCTTTTGAAATCCAAAGAGGTTCAGGACATTCTGAACAAAGAAGCGACAGTCATTAAAAAAAGATGTGGCCCTGGTTATGAACAAGATAGCCACGTTGGTAAGACAAGGGCCAATGCTATGATTTATCCAGCAACGCGAAAAGCGAAGAGGGATAATTTGAAAAATAACACTTTGTTGAAGGCGGTGCATTAGATGATTGAAATTATTATCAAGAAATATCTTGACGGTCATTTAGATGTACCGTCATTTTTTGAGCATGAAGCTGAAGCTCCCGATAGCTTTGTCATTATTCAAAAGACAGGTGGAAAGGAGCGTAATCACTCTGGTAGTGCGATCTTTGCTTTTCAAAGTTATGGCCCAACTATGCAGAAGGCTGCAGAGCTCAATGTGAAAGTAAAAAGTGCTGTTAAAGGGTTGATTGAATTAGATTCAATCTGTGGTGTCCACCTAAACAGCGATTACAACTTTACGGACACTGAAACAAAACAATATCGATATCAAGCCGTATTTGATATTAATTATTTTTAAAAAAGGAGAAATTAAATGGCTACAGAAGCAAATGTAACTACTGCAAAACCTAAAATCGGAGGTGCGGTTTATTCAGCACCACTTGGAACAGCACTGCCAACTGACGCAACTACAAAATTAGATGATGCGTTTAAAGCACTAGGTTATATTTCAGAAGATGGTATGACCAACAGTAACTCGCCAGAGTCAGAAAATATCAAAGCTTGGGGTGGTGTCGTTGTAAGTTCAGTTCAAAAGGAAAAAACAGACACATTCAAATACATGCTTATTGAAGCATTAAATGTGGAAGTTTTGAAGGAAGTTTATGGCTCAGATAATGTATCCGGTGATTTGTCATCAGGAATTACCATTAAGGCAAATTCAAAAGAATTGCCACATCATTGTCTTGTAATCGAAACAGTTCTAAAAGGTGGTGTACTTAAACGTATTGTTATCCCTTCAGGAAAAGTAACTGCCATCGATGAAATTACTTATAACGATGGAAGTGTTCTAGGCTATGGTACGACTGTCACTGCATTTCCTAACGCTACTGATGACACACACTATGAATACATCAAAGGAGCTTAACTATGTCAAAACAAAATCGCAAAAAGAAAAATAAAGAAGCTGCGCCACAGATTAAAACAATCCGTGGGGTGACTTCGACCGGATTTTCGTTTGAAATCACAAAAGAGCGCTTGGAAAATTATGAGTTGCTCGAAGCAATCGCTGAAGTAGATACAAATCCGGCAGTTTTACCAAAAGTGGTCAAACTTATGCTTGGTGACAAATCAGAAGATTTGAAAAACCATGTGCGGACTGCGGATGGCATTGTTCCTTTGGATAAAATGGGAGCAGAAATTAGTGAGATTTTCACAAGTCAGAACCAGTTAAAAAAATAGCGCTCCTTGCTAGAATGATTCAAACAGATGAAGATGCTCTTATTTGTGATTTAGCTGAAACATATGGGGTTTTTGATTACAGACAGTTACCTGCTGACCAGGTAGCTGTTTTTGCTTTTGGTCTGAGAGATGATTCACGGATCAAACTAGCAATGACCAATAGCAAAGTTCCTTTTGAAACCTTTTTGCTTGCAGGCGTGCTTGATAGGCTTTCTGCTCTTGTTTGGTTTAAAACAACAGACGGTCAGAAAGGAATCAACAAACCATTAATGGTTGCAGAGGAACTAACAGGAAAAACTAAAGCTAAAGAAAGCAAGGAGATGATCTTTGATTCTGGTGAGGACTTTGAAGAATATCGTCAGAAAATTTTAGAAAAGATAGGAGGTGAGGATTAGTGGCTACAGAAATAGCACAGGCTTATGTACAATTGATACCATCAGCTAGAGGGATTACTGGTAAAATCCAATCAATCCTCAATCCTGAAGCGAGTGCAGCTGGACAAAGTGCTGGACAGTCATTGGGTTCTAGTCTTGTTGGTGTTATGACGAAAGTTATTGCAGCGGCAGGGATTGGTAAGGCATTGTCGGCAGCAATCAGTGAAGGTGCAGCGCTTCAGCAATCGCTCGGAGGTATTGAAACTCTTTTCAAAGGTTCTGCTGACAAGGTCAAGGGATATGCTAATGAGGCTTACCAGACAACAGGTTTGTCAGCGAATGCTTACATGGAGAACGTGACAGGTTTCTCAGCTAGTCTCTTGCAGTCTTTGGGTGGTGATACAAACAAAGCTGCTGAAACAGCTAACATGGCTATGATTGACATGTCTGATAATGCTAATAAGATGGGGACATCTATGGAAAGCATTCAAATGGCATATCAAGGCTTTGCTAAGCAGAACTATACCATGCTAGATAACCTGAAGCTTGGTTATGGTGGGACAAAGCAAGAAATGCAACGGCTTTTGGCTGATGCAGAGAAATTGACGGGTGTTAAATATGACATCAACAATTTATCAGACGTGTATAATGCTATACATGCTATTCAAGAAAATTTAGACATCACAGGCACAACTGCTAAAGAGGCTGCTTCTACTTTTACTGGCTCATTCCAAGCAATGAAAGCATCTGCACAGAATGTACTTGGAAAGTTGGCTTTAGGTGAGAACATCCTGCCTTCTTTAAATGCTTTGCTTGAAACAACATCTACTTTTCTCTTCAATAATTTTTTACCAATGGTTGGGAATATTTTCTCTGGATTGGGTTTGGTTTTGACCGAAGGGATTAGCCAGATTGCATCTCAGCTTTTTGGGGATGCTTTTGGAAGTGCAGTCTATAGTCAACTGTCGAGGGTGACAGGTATCTTTCAAACCTTCTTTGATATGATCTTTGGGTCATTGAGCAAGCAAGATAACATTGATATCCTGACCATGCTTGGACTTAGCGAGGGTGCTGCTAATCAAATTGTCAACATCGCCGACAATATCCGAGTAACTTTCGAGAATATCGGGGTTGTTGCTGGTAATGTTGCAAGTATTGTTGTTGATTTCATCGGAGATCTTTTAGGGATTAAAAATGGTGAGCAGGGAGTGAATCTAATAGGTATTGCCTTTGAAAGTATCACAGGTTTTATCAGAGATGCCTCTGAAAGTCTTAATAAATTTACCTCTTGGTTAAAAGATTCACCTCTTGCGTTAGATGCTTTAAAATCAGCTGTTGTTGGCATTACGAGTGCTTGGGCTGGATACAAAGCAGTAATGACTGTAATAAAAGGAATAGAAGCAATCAGAAATGCAACTCTAGCTATCACAAATGGTTTAATGTTAGCTCAATTCGTAAGAACCGGCGCACTCACTGCCGCAGAGGCGGCGAATGCGGCGGCTACTATGGGAGCAAGTGGAGCGTTTAGTATCTTTAATGCAGTTTTAGCTGCAAATCCGATTGGCCTAATAGTAACGGCAGTTGCTGCATTGGTTGCTGCCCTGATATGGTTTTTCACACAAACTGAAACCGGACAGCAAATTTGGTCATCTTTTGTAGATTGGATCAAACAGGCTTGGCAGGGAATTGCTGATTTCTTTGTAAATCTTTGGTCTGGTATCTCTGAAGGTGCTAGCACATTGTGGGATGGAGTTGTTGCGGCCTGGACTGCTTACGTTGAGACAGTAAAGGCGGTGTGGGGTGCTATTGGAACATTCTTTTCTGACTTATGGACAGGCATTCAAGAGTTTGCATCCGTAGCATGGACAGCTATCACATCAACAGTGATGGCTATTGTTCAACCGTTCATTGATGGATTTATGAATATCTGGAACAATATTTCAGATGGTCTTACTCAAATTTGGGAAGGGATTAAGATGATTTTTCAAGGTGCTTGGGAGTTCATCAAATCCATTTTCTTGGGAGCTATTCTAATCATCATCGACCTTGTGACTGGGAACTTTAACCAGTTAGGAGCCGATCTTTCTCTAATTTGGGAAGGTATTCAAAATGGCATTTCTCTGATATGGGAGGGGATTAAAACATACTTCTCTGGAGTTGTGGATGTTATCGTTGGATATGCTACCGGTGTGTTCGAGAACTTCTCTAATGTTCTTAGTACAATTTGGGAGTTTATTAAAACGGCTGCGTCTATGGCCTGGGAATGGATAAAATCTACAGTATCGAATCTAATTACTGGATTGATTCAAGGTGCTCAAAACTTATGGAATAACTTTGTAAATTTCTTATCCAGTCTCTGGGAAAACATCAAATCAACAGCGAGCGCAGCATGGGCCGGACTAAAATCACTTGTACTTGGTTTCATCAATGGGCTTGTCAGCGGTGCCCAATTAGCCTGGAACAGTATGAAGCAAGCAGTAAGCAATCTAGTATCAAATGTAACAAGTATTTTTAACGGAATAAAAAATATCAATCTTTGGTCTGCTGGGAAAGCAATCTTAGATGGATTCTTAGGCGGATTGAAATCAGCCTGGAGTAGCGTTACTAATTTTGTTGGTGGAATTGCTAGCTGGATTCGTGACCACAAAGGTCCTATCGAATATGACCGTAAACTCTTGATCCCTGCAGGTACTGCAATCATGAAAGGGTTAGACCAAGGGTTGCAAGACCAATTTAAGGATGTCAAACAAACGGTTGGAGGAATGGCTGATGAAATTTCAGATGTATTTTCAGGAGACAACCTAGATCTGAATTCCTCTGCATCCCTTACTAAAAACCTTGAGGCACAATTGGCTATGCCATCAAACAAATTTGAGGACCATGAGAGTAAAACCGTGTCTGAGATAGCGATTCTGAGAGCGAGTATGGAGAGAATCCTTACTGCTATCCTTGAGAAATCGTCAGACGTTTATCTGGACAATGACATTATCTCACTCAAAACCTATGAACAACATGGTGCGATTTATGCAAGGGAGGGAATTTAATGGATTATATGATCATCAATGGTTTTCACACCTCAACCCTTCCTGGTTGTGTTGTGACAGATTTTGGGAAGGTGGAGGCTGCTAAGCCAAAAGGAGAGAAAGCAAACCTTTATGGAGTTAATGGTAGTTACCGTGTGTTAGACGGTTCTTTCGACAGTTACGAAAGGACCTTCACTCTCCACGTTAAAAAAATGGTCGAGATTTCAAGTATTCTTGATAAGTTTCAATCGAATGATAATGTTTTAGAATTTAGCTATCAGCTGGGGTCGTTATTCTATGCAAACTTCCTTACTGCTAGTTTTGAACCGTTTGGGAATCATGCTTGGAAGTTGGAAATCAAGCTAGACATGCAACCGTTCCGCTACCAAAAAGATGTAGACCCTGTCATACTGACAGCATCTGGTACGATCAATAATCCTGGTACGATTTATTCTGAACCAATTATTGAGATTGAGGGCAATGGGGATGTATCACTCACTATCGGACGTAAAACCATGCACTTGTCAATTATTGGTAAGGCTACAATCGACTGTAGACAAGGAAAACAAAACATCTATAATGCTAATGGTGCAGTGCAGAACACTCTCAGAAAGCGTGGAGGGTTCTTTGAAATCCCTGTTGGTCGTAACGGTGTGACCTATACAGGGAACGTGCGTAAGGTAACTATTCGTCCTAATTGGAGGTATCTAGTATGATTTATTTAACAGAAGGGAATATCCCTCTTAATGCAGCATACGATGATGACATCACACAAGAAGCGAATAGCACCTATCAATTATTGTTCAAGTTTCCTACCAATAATTTGTTATGGCAACGACTAAGAGAAGAAACATTCTTGACTGCTGATGATCTTCATGGTGAACAAGATTTTTTGATTTTCGAAATCGAGAAGAAGCATGGATATATTCAAGTCTATGCGAACCAAGCATTCACTCTCTTGAACAACTATGTTGTTAATCCGATTTCTTTGGACAGAGTGACCGGATCAACTGCTTTAAGTCGATTTGCTGGAAGTATCACTCGTGATAATCCGTTCTCATTTTACTCTAATATTGAAGATAGACATACCTTCAATTCTGATATTAAGAACGCAATGGAAGTCTTTACTAAGGATAAACATTCTATCCTTGGTCAATGGGGTGGTGATTTAGTCAGACATGGTTATCAAGTTCGATTGTTAAAAAATGGCGGTTCAGAAAATGAATCGCTTTTTATGTACAAGAAAAACTTATCGAGCTATCAGCATAAGACCTCTACCAAGTCTTTAAAGACTCGGATTACATTCAAGACGACAGTCAAAGGTGAGGGAGAAAAGGCGCCGGACCGCAAATTTTCTGTGGTTGTGGAAAGCCCTCTAATCAACAAATACAGTCAGATTTATGAGGATGTCGTAGAAGTCAACGACCAAGATGTCAAGGATGAAGCAAGCCTTAGAGAATATGGCAAGCAGTATTTCAGAACAACATTGTGCGATATGCTCGAAGATAGCATTGAGATTGATGTTATCGGTCAGAGTGATGTGCCCGTCCAGATATTTGATATTGTGGGTGTCTACCACGAATACTACGATTTAGACGTGAGAAAGAAAATCACAAAATACAACTATTCTCCAATGGGAAAAAAATTGAAGCGTATTGGTTTTGGCGAATTCAAGTCAGGTCTTGCGAATGCGATTGGTAATGTCGTAAGTGATGCGGTTAAAGGTGAAACCCAGCAATTTCAAAGTAATTTTGAGCGACAGTTGGCGAGAGAACTTAAGAATGCTGACCGTGCTTTTGAAAAGCAAAAAGAAGAATTAGTTAATCAATTTACAGATGAAGTGAACTCCATCAAAGCTAAAGCTGAAGAAAACAAGAAAAAACTTTCTGACGAAATCAACAGACGGTTCCAAGAGTTCAACCCATCAGGTTTTGAAGAAGCTAAAGCTAAAGCAGAGGAAGCTTTACAAAAAGCTGGAGCAAATGCTGATCTCGTTGAGGAAGCGAAACGAATTGCTGCTGACAACGCTAGGGATTTAAACGCATTTAAAACCTCGACTCAGAAAGAACGTGAGAAGTTGTCAGATGAGCTGAAGCGTTATTCACGAGAAGAATCTGAGAATAAACTGACAGAAATCAGGGAAGTTCTGGCTAGTAACTATGTTTCTAAAAGGACCTATGTAGAAGATGCAGAAGGGACACGTCAACGACTCGAAGCTATAACACAAGACAACAAATCTAAGTTAGCAGAGTATAAACAAACAGTCGACGGTCAATTCACAAAACTATCTAGTCAGATTGCTGACAAGGTAGATAGGTTGGATTTCCAACAAGTCAAAGAAACCTCACAAATTTATGAACGTATTCTAGGCAGAACAGACTCAAATGTTGCTTCAAATATTGCCCGTATGGCCTTGACTTCAGAATTATTTGAGGTTGAAGTAGGTAAAAGATTCAGCAATCTTACCAACCTATTTTATGCGCCAACAGCAATTCCTAAATACATTTCATCAGTCGCAACCGATAAGCATTTAGAGCGCGTTAGATGGGGCGATCACGATGGCATTAGAATTAACTATACTGACTCTATGTCAGGATGGTTAGGGGTTCGGTTCCCTCTCACAAAGAAATTTGTTAAACAAGGAGAAAGCCTTGGTTATCGCATTGAGATTGCAGTTGACAAGGTACCACGAGACGGAAGAGTTTTGATTCAGTTGCTAGACAATACAACAAGTTTGGGAATGTACTATAACTCACAGATTACACTTACCAAAACAGGCAACCAGGTATTTACAGGTTATTTAGACATCCCAAGGACTGGCGAGCTGAACGAGTACTCACTTAGATTTACTCTTACGAGTCCAGGAAACATCGTTATTCATAAGCCAATGGTTATCGATAAGCGCATAATTCCTGAAGAATTTGTAGATAGCACTGACTATAACAATGAGTATAATCGAGTGACTATGTCCTTGCTACAAGATAGCTTTGCTATCAAGGCTTTGAATAGCGCAGGAGATATCATCGCTGGGATCAACGTAGGAGCTAACGGGAACAACCGCATTGTCGGTAAGGCTACGCATATTTCAGGCGATACCCTAATTGACAATGCGGTCATCAAGTCGGCAATGATCGACAAACTCAAAACCGCCAATTTTGAAGCTGGTTCAGTTACTACTACTATTTTGGGAGCTGAAGCAGTAACGGCTGAAAAGGTTAAATTTGACACGGCCTTCATTAAAAAACTTGTATCACAACAGGCATTTATCAATGAGTTATTTGCTCAAAGAGCGACGATCACTCAGGTCCAATCCATCGACATCACAGGAGAGCATGTTCGAGGTGGGCGTATTTCGTCTATCAACGGGAACACAACTTTTGATTTGCAGACAGGTTGGTTAGAGATGAATGGATATGGCGTAGGTATTAAAAACAGATTTCCAGGACGACCGTTGCAGTATCTAACTTTTGGCGCAGGTACCATCAATGGAGTTAACGGTACTTACACGGCTCTACTGAGCAACCGAAATGGTTTGCAAAAAATGGATAATACCTCTGCAGGTATTCAAATTTGGAATGGTAGAACAGGTGGTAATGTTGAAACAGCTATAACATTTTATGGACAGACAATGGATTTTATGCAGAGCGGTCAGGCTGGAGTAAGTTCTTTGTCAATTAATGCTATAAATCGTCAAATAACTGGAGTTGAGGAAATTGTTTTGAAAGGTGTTTCTTTAAGCAAAGTCCTTGATGATATCTATGACAATTTTAGAAACCTTGGAGCAGTAGCTGGCAATTATAGCCGTGGATATTATCCAAAATGGCGTTAAATAGAAAGGTAGAACATGAACATATCAGAAAAAGTAATTCAAAATCTTGGTATTCAACTAACAAATAAGACAATCGATGAGGCTTTTAGTCTTGCTGAACGTGATGAAGCACGGGAGCAACTTCAAGAAGCCCACGGACAACTTGAAAAAATCAACAAAGTCTTGCAGTCAAATGAAGAGTTAAAAACTCTATTTGACAAAGTGGCAGATGAATTAGATAAACAAAAGGAAGAAGGATAATATATGACATTCAAAGTAGTAAATAAATATCTTCAGGATAGCAACAGAACATTTGTAGCAATTCGGCAAGAAGCACCGTACACGGCTTTTGACCGTGTTTTGATTGGTGACCGTACCAATGAAACGGACGAAGTTCTTATCCAAGCGGTACTCGGTCAGGTAGCTACTGAGCTGAATCCAGCGGAAGGTGTGAAGAAGCTTCAGGAAGACTTGCAAACACAAGCGCAAGAATACGAAGCTAAACTTGAGCAGAAAGATGCAAAAATTGCAGAAGTTAAGGCAGTAGCAGACTGGGCGGTATTGGCTCGAGTGACTGATACAGACAATCCGCTAAATCCGACAGTCTTCAAGCGTGGTCTTGAATTGGTTGACCTTGGTCAAGTTGGCAAGACATACAAGTCACAGGAAATCTTCACGATTGAAAATCATAACCACATTGAAAAATATCAAGAAGGTAAGCGTGTGATGGTTCAAGTGAATGAAGCGTTCACTTACCAAGGTGAAACACTTGAACAACTTGCTACACTTGAGCAAAACGGCAAGCTTGGTATTTGGAAATGGACAGAACCTAAACCATCTAGTGAACTAGAAACTCAACCTGTTCAATAAGAGGTGACGTATGCGAGATCTACCAATTCATGAGCTTATTGAACATCTAAAGAACCTTTCGTCTAGTCCATACATTCACATCTTTTTTTGGCTAATGATCCTGGATATCGTTACAGGATATGTCAAGGCATTTAAGACTAAACGATTTGATAGTAAGATTGGAACCATGGGTTTGATTCGTCATTTCGTAGTATTCACAGTCATCTTACTTGTTGCGATGTATGCCCGTTCGTTGGGTGTTCGTCCGTTGGGAATTACCTGGACAATGTTCTTTATTGCCAATTATCTAGGCTCTGTGCTTGAGAATTGGGAAGCGATTGGTTGGGCATTCCCAGAATTCCTAAAACCTTACATCAACCAAATTAAGAAAGATAATGCTAGAAAACTTGGTCAATTACTAGTCAATGTTGACCAGAAAGATAAAATCGAAGTCGAAATAAAGGAGAAAGATGATGAATAAAATCAACTGGAAATTACGTTTACAAAATAAAGTCACTTTAATCGCTTTATTAGGAGCAATCTTTTTGATGTCTCAGCAGTTTGGTCTTGAAATTCCAAAGAACGTCCAAGATGGTGTAAACACGTTTGTTTATATTTTGGTATTGTTAGGGGTTGTCAATGATCCAACAACTGCTGGATTGACAGACAGTGAACGAGCGCTCGAATATTATGAGCCAAATAAAGACTAATCATTTGAGAACCTTTTTAGGTTCTCTTTTTTATATCTAAAGAAAGGAGCAAGACTTGAAGAAAACCATCGAAAAGAAGCTTGAAATCACATCGAATAACAGAGATGTTGATAGACTCTATCAAGAATTCTTCAGTATGGATAAGAACATCGCTGAATTCAAATTCACTCTTGATAATCTAGCTGCTAGCAAAGTCATCTGCTTGTTCTATTTCAAGCGTTCAAAACGGTACTCAACTGTCAAAGCGACAATCGAAGATAATGCCTTCACTGTAAAATTTGACACATCGTTGATAACAATGGATGAACCTGTGGTAGGATACATCTACTTTGAAGAGATTGAAAAATCTGCTGACGTATATAGTTTCCAGTTCAATGTTCGAGTTAGTGAACTTGATAAGTCTAAGAATGCACCTGTAATCGAGCAGAAGACAGGTCGCATCGTAGACATTGATAGCATTGTTACTAGGTCAGAATTAGAAGAAATTCTCAAGACTATTCATATTGAGAGTGCTGCACAAGACAATTCAGAGATCATTAAACGTTTAGCAGCCTTAGAAGCTAAGCCTGAAATCGACACGAGTCAGTTCGCTACGAAGGAAGAGATACAGAATATTTCTCTCACTCCTGGTCCAAAGGGTGACCGTGGGGATCCTGGACCACAAGGAAACCCAGGAGAAGTTGGTCCTCAAGGACTTCAAGGTCTGCAAGGTCCACCAGGACCTAAAGGAGCAGACGGTTTACAAGGTCCTCAAGGATTGCAAGGTATTCAAGGAGAGCGTGGTCTAGACGGACAACCTGGACCTCGTGGAGAACGAGGGGAACAAGGCCCTGCTGGCTTACCTGGACAAATCGGACCTCAAGGGCCAATTGGTTTAACTGGTCCTAAAGGTGCCGATGGCCATGATGGTGTGGGGATTCCTCAGAAATTGAGCATTGAAGGAAACACCCTAATCTTATCTGATGGCGGTGGCAACGTCACTCTACCGACTTCGACTGGTCAGAATAACCAAGCGAACCAGTACGAAATTCACGGTCAAGGTATGCCAAACGGAAAGATTACTGCTCCAGTAGGTACGACTTATGTGGACACAGTAGCCACTAATGGAGCTTTGAAATGGATTAAACGCTCAGGAACTGACAATCAGGGCTGGGAGGTGCTGACTGGGGACACTGGTTGGCGTACTCTCCCTATCGTGTCAAAATTGGGTAACTCTTATCTCAAAGTAAGGCGCAAAAATGACACTGTGATGTATCAATTTGGTGGGCTCTCTTGGGGGTGGTTTGGTATTGTAAGGCGTGGAGGTGCGGGGTATCAAGTCCAGCCTAGTGACCGCGAGAGAAATTGTTATATCTTAGGATTGAACGCTGTCCCTCAAGGGTTCCGCTCAGAGTTTAGCCTTATTGGCGGGATATACAATGACAAAGGGGTGCCTTATGGCACCTGGTACTTAGGAGGTATGGGAGACAGTAACATGTTGAGATTTCAGTTTTCTGACCCTGTCCCTACTGACAGGGACATCGGGGACATTCGTGTCAGCTCTATCTCATACTTAACGAGTGAGCCTTGGCCTACAAGGCTCCCATAAATGAAAGGAATAAAAAATGGTAGAAATTATTAACCATACAATTTTTAATGGGATTTCAGGCTCCCGACCAACTGAGCGACCAAAATATTATGTTTTACATAATGATGCTGGTTCAAAAAGTGCAAAGGCCTATATCGAATGGCTTCAAGAACGATATGACAATGGGCAGTCTGAACTTGGTTTTGCTCATTACTACATCACAAGAGATGCAATTGTGCGAGTCGAAGACACATACAATGGTTCGTGGTCTGCAGCGAACTATGATGCGAACATGAACTCTCTTAGCTACGAAGTATGTCAACAATACAACTCAACAGATGCCGAGTTCATTGAAAATGAAAACATGGTATTGCGCCAAATGGCTGAAGATATGACCTATTATGGTGATACTCCGAACTATTCAAATATCAAGTTTCATAACGAATTTTCAAGCACATCTTGCCCTGCCCGTTCTCTTGAATTGCACGGTGGCTACAATGACAGCCTGCGTGACTATGTGATTGCTAAGATTAAGCATTATCAGTCGCTCGGTTCAACTGTTCAAGAAATGCTCGATAATGAGGGCACCCAGGAAGGCTGGAAGAAAAATGCGACTGGTTGGTGGTATGTCAATTCAGACGGCACTTATCCGAAAAACAAATGGCAAAAAATCAACGGTGTCTATTACTATTTCGACCAAAACGGCTACATGAAATCTAACACATGGTACAATCACACGGACGGATATTGGTACTATTTACTCCCAAGTGGCGCCATGGCGACTGGCTGGGCGCTCATTGCAAATAAATGGTACTATTTCAAAGAAGATGGTGCCATGGCCACTGGTTGGGTCAAATATAAAGACCACTGGTACTACCTCGATGCCAAGGATGGCGACATGAAATCCAAGCAGTTCATTAAGTCAGCCGACGGATCAGGTTGGTACTACCTAAAAGAAGATGGCAGCATGGCAGACAAACCAGAATTTACTGTCGAGCCTGACGGGCTCATTACTACTAAATAAAAAAATACAGAAAGGCTTTCAAAATTTAATTACACTAAAACCGCAGGCAATAGCTTGCGGTTTTTTGTTTGCTCAAAATAAAAAAAACAGTGATGGTACTCACTGTTTTTCTTGTAGTGTATGGGCGTAAGAAGTCATGCTGATAGCGTGTTTTAAACGCATGTTCATTATATTTGATACACCATTTTTATATTTATCAACGGCTTGAGTAGATACGCCACAGTTTTTGCTGATAGCATAGGCTGTGGCGTTGTCTAAAAGCCAGCGGATAGCTTCAATATCTACTGACATATATTACCTCATAAAATACCAAACTGCAAATAGGAGTAGAAGAAGTCCAATAATAAATTCAACTTTTTCACGCTTGGTGGTTTTTCTAATTTTTAGATTTACTTTCATTGTTTTTCCTGTTATAATTTAAGTACACCCCCGAAGGGGTGGATAGTGATTTCTCACTATCCAAATTCGATGTGCCATTCAAAGCTGATTATAAATAAGTTTATTTTGACTACTAGCTTATTTGTTTTTACTTTGAGTGGCTTCTTTTTGAACTTAAACATTTTGTTTTCCTTTCTACTAGTTTCCTTGTCTAAGGTTTCCTCCTTAACCTTATGTATCTATTATACAACTAAAGTTACATAAAGTCAAGAGTTTTGATGAAGTTTTTTTAAATTTTTTCAAAAAAAAAATAGACCTTGTCCAGAGGTCGGGGAGTCGGAGGGGACACCCTCCAATGTAAACTATTAGAACTAAATTACAGCCTTCTCAACTATACGGGCAAAGGTGAGTATGAAAATGAATACGAAGATGAATACGATTTAAAAAAATGACGAAAAATAACGGAAATGATTTTAAATAAAAATAAGCAAAAACTAAACTATTGATAAGCAACAGAAAGCATTGGTAAACATTTGTCACTTATACCATAGTTCGTGACAGTTCCTGTTTTTTTTGATAGAATCATACAGTATGCCACTGGGCACAAAGTAAGAACTGGGACTGTCTTTCCCAGCTTCGGAGGTAAAAAATGTCAGATTCGCCAATCAAATATCGATTGATTAAAAAAGAAAAACACACAGGAGCTCGTTTGGGTGAGATTATCACACCCCATGGAACCTTCCCGACGCCTATGTTTATGCCAGTAGGGACTCAGGCAACGGTCAAGACTCAGTCGCCAGAAGAATTGAAAGAGATGGGTTCAGGGATTATCCTATCCAACACCTATCACTTGTGGCTTCGCCCTGGGGATGAACTCATTGCCCGTGCTGGAGGTCTTCACAAGTTCATGAATTGGGACCAACCAATCTTAACGGATAGCGGTGGATTCCAAGTATATTCATTGGCTGATAGCCGAAATATTACTGAAGAAGGGGTGACCTTCAAGAATCACCTCAATGGTTCCAAGATGTTCCTTTCACCTGAAAAAGCTATCTCTATCCAAAACAATCTAGGTTCAGATATCATGATGTCCTTTGACGAATGTCCCCAATTTTATCAACCTTATGATTATGTGAAAAAATCAATCGAACGTACCAGCCGTTGGGCTGAGCGTGGGTTAAATGCTCACCGTCGTCCGCACGATCAAGGTTTATTTGGGATTGTGCAGGGGGCAGGATTTGAAGATCTTCGTCGTCAATCAGCTCAAGACCTTGTCAGCATGGACTTCCCAGGCTACTCTATCGGGGGCTTAGCAGTTGGAGAAACTCATGAGGAGATGAACGCTGTTTTGGATTTCACCACTCAGCTCCTTCCTGAGAATAAACCTCGTTACTTGATGGGAGTAGGAGCGCCAGATAGCTTGATTGATGGCGTTATTCGTGGGGTTGATATGTTTGACTGTGTCTTACCGACTCGTATCGCTCGTAACGGGACTTGTATGACCAGCCAAGGTCGTTTGGTTGTCAAGAATGCTCAGTTTGCTGAGGACTTTACACCGCTTGATCCTGAGTGTGATTGCTACACTTGTAAGAACTACACCCGTGCCTATCTTCGCCACTTGCTTAAGGCAGATGAAACCTTTGGTATCCGCTTGACAAGTTACCATAACCTTTACTTCTTGCTCAACCTCATGAAGCAGGTTCGTCAGGCGATTATGGATGATAATCTTTTGGAATTCCGTGAACATTTTGTTGAAAAATATGGATATAACAAGTCAGGACGCAATTTCTAAATTTAGCTTAGTATCAGCTAAAAATCCTAAGTTTTATCTTAGGATTTTTCTGTTTTTTTTGATAAAATAAAGGTACTATGAATGAAAGTTAGATGGCTTTTTTTGCCAATCTAACGAATGGAGAATAGACTCGTATGCGTATTAAATGGTTTTCCTTGATTAGGATTACAGGTTTGCTTTTGGTACTCTTGTATCATTTCTTTCAAACGGCTTTCCCAGGAGGTTTCTTCGGGGTTGACGTCTTCTTTACCTTCTCAGGTTTTCTGATCACATCACTTTTACTAGAAGAATTTGGACAAAAAGGGAAGATTGATATCTTAGGATTTTTTAGAAGACGTTTCTATCGGATTTTTCCACCGGTTGTTTTAATGATTCTTGTCATCATGCCATTCACCTTCTTGGTTCGCCAAGATTATGTGGCAGGAATTGGTGGGCAGATTGCCGGTGTTCTAGGATTTATGACTAACTTCTATGAAATGCTGACAGGAGGAAGTTATGAATCTCAGTTTATCCCTCACCTCTTTGTTCACAACTGGAGCTTAGCTGTTGAAGTTCATTATTATATCTTGTGGGGCTTGGCAGTCTGGTTCCTATCTAAGCGAGCAAAATCAAGCGGACAACTACGAGGAACAATCTTTCTACTTTCATCAGCTGCCTTTATCGTCAGTTTCCTTTCGATGTTTATCGGTAGTTTTATTGTAAGTTCTTACTCAACAGTATACTTTTCAAGCTTAACTCATGTGTATCCCTTCTTCTTAGGTAGTGTACTTGCGACCCTAGTAGGGGTTCGTCATGCAACACCACTTCTTAAACGTTTGAATAGAAGCTTGGATTTGAAGCAGACTTTGCTAATCTTTGGAGCTGGGCTCGGAGTCTTGCTATTACTGACCTTCTTTGTGAAATTCACCTATCTCTTTGCTTATTTACTCGGCTTCTTGTTTGCAAGTTTAGCAGCGCTTCTGATGATTGTTGCGGCACGCGTCTTGCATGAGAAAACACCGACGATCAAAGAGCCAAAGATTATCAGCTTTTTAGCGGATACCAGCTATGCTGTCTATCTTTTCCACTGGCCGTTTTATATTATTTTCTCACAGTTAATGGGAAATATTCCGGCAGTGATTCTAACGACCATCTTCTCTTATATCTTCGCAACCCTTTCTTTCTATGTTATCGAACCTTTAGTAGCAGGAAAATCTACTGATCTCTTGCAAAAGGCAAAAGAGATTCCGCACATTAAACCAATTTTTGCTGGTAGTGCAGGAGTGCTTAGTTTGATTACTTTAATCGTGATACTGATAGCCCCTCAAGTCGGTGCATTTGAAACGGATTTGATGGTTAATGGTCTCAATCAGGCGCAAACCAATATGAACCGAACAAAAACCATGGCAGATCAAGCAGAAGCCAGTCGCTATAATATAGCTGAGGGTGTATCCATCATTGGAGATTCGGTAACCTTGCGTGCTTCAGAGGGACTAAAAGAAGTCTTGCCAAATGCACAGATTGATGGTCAGGTCAGTCGAAATACCAAACAGGCAAATGAATTGATGCTGAATTACAGTCAGAATAAAGCCTTGCCTAAAATTGTAGTTATCGCGACTGGCGTTAATAATCCTGAAAATTATAAAGCTGATTTGGATTTACTGGTAACAAATCTACCGAAGGGGCATCAGCTTGTCTTAGTAACTCCATATGAGGGGGATACAACGCAGGAAACGCAACCTTATGTAGAACAGTACGCAAGCTATGCGCGTGAATTAGCACAAAAATATCCATATATTGCACTTGCAGATTGGAACCAGGTAGCCAAAGATCATCCAGATATTTGGAAGGGAACAGACCAGGTTCACTTTGGTAGTGACACTACTAAGCAGGAAGAAGGAGCTAAACTTTACGCAGAAACCATTAATGCTGCTGTCAAAGCTCTTGCAGATAAACCTGTCAAATCAAAATAATCACTAAAAAGTAGAGATTGTATCTCTGCTTTTTTGCTTTAACGAGAATTGGGAAAAACTTGCCAAATTGTCAGAATTATGAGAAAATAGGAACAATCAAAAAATGGAGGGAATGCAATGAGAGAAGACATCAAGATTAATGACCGTGCTCTAGCATTGGAAGATCAAATCATTGAAGTACTCGAAAAAGTTTATGATACAGATGTAGAGTTAGATGTATACAATCTTGGATTGATTTATGAGATTCATTTAGATGAGGCTGGCCTTTGTACAGTTGTTATGACCTTCACTGATACTGCCTGTGACTGTGCAGAAAGTCTGCCAATCGAGATTGTGGCAGGTTTACAACAAATTGATGGGATTGAGGATGTCAAGGTTGAGGTGACCTGGTCTCCTGCATGGAAGATTACACGTATTAGTCGTTATGGGCGTATAGCTCTAGGGCTACCTCCACGATAATGATTTATTTTGAAAATATAAAAAAGCAAGCCAGTTGAGGCTTGCTTTTGATTTGATTATTTTTTACCAGATTGTTCCATATTCCAGAAATCTGTAACGGCACCACGTGATGCAGAAGATACGGTATGGGCATATTTACCGAGGACACCACGGCTATAAAGTGGTGGCAAGGTTGTTT